>CEWR01159478.1_pt1 | contig 10568 bp, 4 predicted proteins | sample 356321 | NCBI WGS metagenome assembly CEWR01 (sample SAMEA2621551, study PRJEB7988) | marine metagenome | biome: marine biome (ENVO:00000447); feature: mesopelagic zone (ENVO:00000213); material: "saline water (ENVO:00002010), including plankton (ENVO:xxxxxxxx)" | depth 790 m
TAAGTTTTTTAACTTCGTTTTAATAAAATTACTACATTTAAAGTCTAAGTAAAATTTAGATGAAAAGAAGAAAATTTTTAAAAAGAGCTTCATTAACAGGAATTGGAGTTGCAGTTGGCACTACTATACTTGCTAACACACCTTCAAAAAAGATTAATGAGATTAAAAATTCATTAACTAAAACAAAAGAAAATTTCCCTATTGTAATTTCAACTTGGGACGTTCCTAATGCGACTAAAAAAGCAGGATTATTATTAGAAGAAGGAAGTTCGTCCATAGACGCCATTGAAAAAGGCTGTATGGTTGAGGAAGCTGACTTGAATAATCAATCTGTTGGAAATGGAGGTCGGCCAGATAGAGATGGTCACGTAACCTTAGATGCTTGTATCATGGATAAAAGTGGCAACTACGGCTCTGTGGTTTATATGAAAAATATTATTCACGCTATTTCTGTTGCAAGGAAAGTAATGGAAGACACACCTCATGTGATTTTAGCAGGAAAAGGTGCTGAAAAATTTGCTATTTCAAAAGGGTTTAAAAAAACAAACCTTTTAACAGAAGCTTCAAAAAAAGCATGGGAAGACTGGAAAAAGGAATCTAACTATAAACCCATAATTAACATAGAAAACCATGATACTATTGGTATGCTTGCTATTGATAAAAATGGTGATATTTCAGGAGGTTGTACCACAAGTGGACTAGCCTATAAAATGGCTGGACGAGTTGGTGATTCACCAATAATAGGATCTGGATTATTTATAGATAATAAAATTGGTGGAGCTACGGCAACTGGAATGGGAGAAGAGGTTTTAAAAACAGTTGGAAGTTTTTTAATTGTAGAATTAATGAGGCAAGGTAAAACCCCTCAAGAAGCTTGTGAAGAAGCTATACATCGTATTGTATCCAAAAACGATAATTACAAGAATTTTCAAGTCGGTTATATCGCAATAAATAAAAAAGGAGAAACTGGTTATTATTCAATACATGAATACTTTAGTGTATCCATTTATAAAGATAGTAATTGTACTAATGTACCCTCTGACTTTTACAACAAAAACTAATAAAATGCTTACAATTAGCTATTTAATAACCTAATTTATCAATTAATTCTAAGATTATTACTACATATTTGCGACTGAAAATTACTTTTTTTGTAAATTAGCATATTACATAAGTAGGTTAATAACGTTCGTTATTAATCAAATTTGGGACGAAAACCCACCACATCTGTGGTGGGTTTTCAATTTTTATATTTCATTTAATTTCCCTTTAGAATCTAATTCTTTTAATTCCTTAACTAATTCTAAAGCATCTGGAATTACATCGCTACTTAAAATAATCAACGATCCTTTTACCGCATTCTTTACAGCATATAAAATGGCTTCTCTTTCAGAAGGAATAATCGTTATTTTTTTATTTGGGTCCTTCATTTTAATACCATCATTCAACATTTTAATGAGTTCTTCCTCCGATTTACCTCGCAAACGTTTATCCTGACGGATAATAATTTCATCAAACATTTCGGCAGCAATTGATCCCATTTCGTTATTATCTTCTACTCGTCTATCACCAATACCAGCAATAATACCAACTTTTACAGTCGCATCTAATTCGTCTGTAAAATCTTTAAGCGCTCTCATTCCAGCTGGATTGTGAGCGTAATCTAGAAGAATACTAAAATCGTTAAACTTAAAAAGGTTCAATCTTCCAGGGGTTTGAGATGGAGAAGGAATAAAAGTCTCTAAAGCTGCTTTCATATCTTCAATACTAATTCCTTGAACATTTGCAGCAAGAATTGCAGGAAGCACATTTTGTATCATAAATTTAGCTTTCCCTCCAAAAGTTAATGGAATATCTTCTGCTTTCATCACTCTCATTTTCCATTCACCACGACAAATGGTAACATATCCATTTTCATATACAGCGGTAATACCTCCTTTACGTTGTAAAGCCAAAATATGTGGATTGTTTTCATCCATCGAAAACAAGGCTAAATTACATTCTATATTTCTTCGCATATCATAAACTAATTCATCATCTGCATTTAAGATAGCATACCCATCTGGTAAAACGGTTTCAGGAACTACTCCTTTTACTTTAGCTAATTGTTCTATGGTATGAATCCCTTTTAATCCTAGATGATCTGCCGCCACATTTGTTACAATAGCTACATCACATTTTTCAAAACCCAATCCTGCTCTAAGTAATCCTCCTCTAGCACTTTCTAAAATAGCAAAATTTACCGTAGGATCTTTTAGAACAAACTCTGCACTAGAAGGACCTGTACAATCTCCTGTCATCAATAATCTATTTTGAATATACACACCATCACTAGTGGTATATCCTACTCGATGACCATTCATTTTTGCTATATGTGCTAACAATCTTGTTGTCGTTGTTTTTCCATTGGTTCCCGTTACCGCGATAATTGGAATTCGACCATTTTTCCCTTTTGGAAATAATTTATCAATTACTGGAGCTGCCACATTCCTTGGCAAACCTGTGGTTGGAGCCAAGTGCATTCTAAACCCTGGACCTGCATTCACTTCCAATACTGCACCACCAGTGTCCGAAAGTGGCTTCGTAATATCTGAAGTCATAATATCAATTCCACAAATATCTAAATCGATTATTTTTGAAATTCGCTCTGCCATAGAAACATTTGCAGGATGAACAATATCTGTTACATCTTCAGCTGTTCCTCCTGTACTTAAGTTTGCAGTATCTTTTAATATTAATCGTTCATCTTCTGGTAAAACTGAATCTAATGCATATCCAGCATCTTTAATTAAGGTTTTCGTTAATTCGTTAGTAGTAATTTGAGTTAATACTTTTTCATGACCATATCCTCTTCGTGGATCGCTATTTACCTCATCGATTAATTCTTGTATTGTAGATTTTCCATTTCCAACCACATGTGCAGGAGTACGTATTGCTGCAGCTACTAACTGATTATTAATCACTAACAATCTATAATCATCACCAACAACAAATTTTTCTACAATAATAGCTCCACTTCGGGAACTTTCCTTTGCATGTGCAAAAGCTACTAAAGCTTCTTCAAGGCTATTAATATCTACAGTTATTCCTCTTCCATGATTTCCATCAACAGGTTTAATCACTAAAGGGAAACCAACATAATTACATGCTTCTTCTAAACTTCGTTCTTTACGGATAATATCACCACGAGGTACCTCAACTTCTGCTTGTTCTAACAAATATTTTGTATCTTCTTTGTCACAGGCAATTTCAACTCCAATACTACTAGTTTCACTAGTTACAGTAGCTTGAATTCTTTTTTGATTGGCACCATAGCCTAATTGTACTAAAGAATATTTATTTAAACGAATCCAAGGAATCCCTCTACTTACAGCTTCCTCAACTATAGAACCTGTACTAGGTCCTAATCGCTCATCTTCCCGAATTTCTCGCATTTTCTGAATATCACCTTCCAATGCATAGTCTTCTCCAGCAATTAATGCTTCACAAATTTTTACAGAAGCTGCTGCTGCGTAACGTCCCACGTTTTCTTCTATATAAGAAAACACAACATTATATACTCCTTCTTCTCCATAACCACGTGTTCTTCCAAAGCCCGTATCCATACCAGCCAGCGTTTGCACCTCTAATGCAATATGCTCAATAATGTGACCCATCCAAGTTCCTTCTTCTACTCTTTCAAAAAAACCACCAGGAGCACCAACAGAACATCGATGTTCATACATGGTTGGAAACATAGCTTCTAACCGTTCTCGAAATCCTTCAATTTTATTAGAAGGCAATTCTTCCATTTCCTGTAAATCTAAAACCATCACAATTAATTTGTGACGACGAACTGACCAATAATTGGGACCGCGCATAGCGTTGATACTTCTTATTTCCATAATGATATCCCGAGAAAGCGGGTGCTTTGTTTTAATTATAGTGAAAGTTTATAAATATATAAATTTTTTCGTAAAAAAATTAGTTTATTTTTACCGGAGAAAAAACAAATAGCATGACAAAAGGAACGCTTATCCCAATTGGCGGTAATGAAGATAAAGGTGATAGAAATACTCACGAACAATATACCTTAGAATATATAGAAGAAGGTATTCTTTCTCATGTAGTGAAGGAATGTGGAGGAACTGAATCTAAGATTGTAGTGATTCCTACCGCTTCAAGTATTCCAGTTGAAGTGGGTGAAAATTATATTGATGCCTTCACAAAATTAGGTTGTGCAAATGTTCATGTGCTTGATATAAGAAGCAAAGAAGATTCAGAAAAACAAGCATCCATCAATTTAATTAAAACGGCAGATTGTATTATGTTTTCTGGAGGTAATCAGTCTAATATATCTGATAAAATCGGAGGAACTACCATTCATAAAATATTACTAGAACGTTATAAAAACGAAGAAGGTTTTGTAATTGCGGGAACAAGTGCTGGAGCAATGGTGATGGCTAATAAAATGATTGCAGGAGGAAGCAGTACTGATTCATTTATAAAAGGTGCGGTGATAATGAGAGAAGGTCTTGGGTTAATTCCAGAATTAATTTTCGATACTCATTTTATTATGAGAGGTCGTTTTGGTAGACAATCTGAAGCTGTTGCAAAATTTCCAAATTTATTAGGTATTGGTTTAGCTGAAGACACTGGACTTATAATTAAAAATAACGAGTTTGTAGTGATTGGCTCTGGTATGGTTATCATATTTGATCCAAAAACCTTAACTCACAATAACGAAAAAGCATTACCGGAAGGCACACCAATGACCATGGCAAATTTAACTGTCCATGTGCTTTCTAATAGCGACCGATTTAATATTGAAAACCGAAAAGTTAAGGTACTTCCTATTGATGCTCCTTTTGTATAGTTATCATTTATTTAATCGTTATTTCATCTATAAAAATCCAAGCTTTTCCTTTAAATGGCGAACCTAAATGCCATTTAGGTAAATCCCCTAAGTTTTTAGCAACTATTTTTATATAACGAGCACCCTGCCCTCCCGTATTAAACTTCAATGTTTTAATGTCGGTTTCTGAAGAGGGCACCTCAGCTGCTATAATTTGAGCTGATAAACTTTTATGAAATGTTTTTTCTGGAGCTACATAACAGGTTACTTCAGTAGGAAGAAATATCCAACTTCGTTGATCTTGCAAAAAACTAACCTCAACATTTTCAAATGCTTGAATACTTCCTAAATCAATAATTGCTATTACATCGGTATCTTGGTATCCTTGCCAAGCTCCTGTTCTATAGTCTTTAGAACCGCGAATACCATCAATTAGTGCATTATTCCCTCCTGCATTGTATTGATTGGCATATTCCGATACTAATTGAATGCTAACATTTGGATTGATTTTATAAAAGTTGGTTTTTAGGGTATCACTTATAATTCCGTTTAATTCAGCATATGTTTTTAACTGACTTTGAGTGGTGATATTAATAGGACTTGTATATATTTCAAAATCATCTGAATCTATACTATAATAAATAGCCGCTTCCTTAATCGTATTTGCTAAAAAAACTTGAGTGTCATTTTTAAAAGCAATTTCTCCTTTAGCAATAAATGGTGCTGGTGTAATTAAATGTTCTTTAATTTCGGTTTTAGGTTCTTGACCTTCTTGTGTTCCCCAATTAGATGGAGCATCAGTCATATAAAACGTTAATGTTCCGCCAGAAATTATTTCATTATGAGTGATAAAAGTTCTATTCAGTGCTGTATCGTTTAAAAATACCTTTTCAATATAAATATTGCTATCCGAACTATTTTCAGTTTGAATGGTAAACTGCTTCTTATTCTCTAAATTTAGGGTCGCTTTTTTAAACAAAGGACTTCCAATTATGTATTGGTTAGCACCCGGAGTAACTGGATAAAACCCTAAAGAGCTCAATACATACCAAGCACTCATTTGTCCGCAATCTTCATTTCCTGAAACCCCGTCTGGATCATTTTTGTACAACTCCGTTAAAATCTGATGTACTTTTTCTTGTGTTTTTGCCGGCTGATTTACAAAATTATATAAGTATGCCATATGATGACTAGGTTCGTTGCCATGAGCATATTGACCAATTAGTCCCGTTATATCTGGTTGATCACGACCAGAAGTTTCATTGTTGGCAATAAACAAGTTGTCTAAATGATTTTCCAGGGCTTTTTTTCCTCCCATTAAATTCATCAATCCTGTAATATCTTGAGGAACATATAAACTATACTGCCATGCATTGGCTTCGGTATAATTAAAGTTCACTTCGTAAGGGTCAAAAGGTGCAAACCATGTATTTCTAAATCTTCCTCTCATAAATTGAGTTTCGGGGTCGAATACATTTTTATAGAACTGTGCTCTTTTTGAAAACAAAGCATAATCATCTTCTTTGTCCATCGCTTTTGCCATTTGTGCAATGGTCCAATCGTCGTATGCATATTCTAATGTTTTTGAAACAGATTCACTTTCTTCTTCCATAGGAACAAAACCAAATTCTTTATACGATTTTAAACCTAACTTATCTTGAAAAGCACTATGCTTCATGGCTTTAAATGCTTTTTCAGTATCATAATCTCGAATTCCTTTTAAATAGGCATCAGCGATCACTGGAACCGCATGATAACCGATCATACAATCGGTATAATTAGCAGATAAATCCCAAATAGGCATAATGCCACCTTCATCGTATTTTGCTAAAAATGTATTGATAAAATCATTGGTTCGTTCCTGTTCAATAATGGTATATAAAGGATGAGCTGCTCTATAGGTATCCCACAATGAAAACACGGTATAATAATCAAAATCTTGTGTTTTATGAATTTCTAAATCCATACCTCGATAACGCCCGTCTACATCTTGATATAAATTAGGAGCAATCATGGTGTGATATAATGAAGTGTAAAAATTAGTTTTATAATCTAAATTTGAACTTTCGATTACTATTTTCTCCAATTGTTGTTCCCAAGATTTTTGTACTTCAGCTTTAATCGTTTCAAAAGATTTATCGGCAATTTCTTCTTCTAGATTGTTACGTGCTCCTTCTTCATCAACTGCAGAGATTCCTATTTTAATGTAAACAGGATCATTAGTTGGGTTGTTAAATGTTAAAGCTGTTTTTCTACCTCCAGGCATTCCATAAACTGGCGGAGATTGTAACATATCATTAAATGAATGGGATGTTTTTATATAGAAATATAAACGTTGGTCTGTTGCCCAGGCATCAGAAAACCGATAGCCTTGTATTTCGGTGTCAGAAATCTTATCAATCTTCGCATCCAACACTTTATCACGATGTAGTAGATCTAAAATTACTATTTGATTTTCAGCAGATGGAAATTGATATTTATGCATTCCGCTACGTTTAGAAACGGTAAGCTCTACCTCTATATTTGTAGTATCTAGTTTTACTTTATAATACCCAGGTTCTGCAATTTCATTGGCATGTGAAAAATGTGCGCGATAGCCTTTTTTTCCATTTGCTCCATTATTAAAGTTAATGGTATTCGTTGGCATTAATAAAATATCTCCGTAGTCGGAAACACCAGTTCCGCTTAAATGTGTGTGAGAAAACCCATAGATATACTCATCAGAATAATGATAGCCGCTACATCCGTCCCACCCATCCAAACGAGTATCCGGACTTAGTTGCATCATGCCAAATGGCATAGTCGCACCCGGATAGGTATGACCGTGACCACCGGTGCCAATAAATGGATTTACATAATTGATTAGTTTTTTCTCACTTAAGGTGTTGGTTGTTTTAGATTCCCTTGTGCAACTAAAAAATAGTAGCGAAATAATAAAAAAAAGAGATTTTTGCATTGAAATATTTTAGACAATTAATATACATTTTTTTTTATAATTTCTATATTTTCTTCTTCGCGAATTTTTGTAAAGTTCAAATTTTATATATCCACTACGTATTAATAAACAAAAAATAACACAAGCAATTGTGTGATCTAAATATAAATTTTGTGGTTTTGCAAATTAATTTCAAAAAACAATCAATATAAAAATATAAAATTTGTAGTTTTGCGAATTAATTTCAAAAAACAATCAATAATGAAAAAAATTACAACAGTTATTTTCTTTTGTCTTACCCTATTAAGTTGGCAAAACTATGCGCAACAAGAATGTGGTATAGAGGATTTAACTACAGAAGATGCTGCTCAAATAATGTTAGGCGTTCAGTCTATGTCAATGGGCTTTGTTCCAGGTGATGAAGCTATAACTCCAGTTGGGCCAATTACGGTTCCTTTTCAACCTCATATTATTAGAAATGATAATGGTAGTGGTGGTGCTTTAGCAGCTAGCGTTACGGCAGATATAATTGCCGCAGCAGCACATTACCTTCCGCACGGAATAATTTTAGATATCAAACCTATTCTTTATGTAGATAGAACCGATTTACTAACATTAGGTGCTGTTGGAACTGGTGGAAGCACAGAAGGTGATAACAATCTTCCACAATTCAATATTCTAAATCATGTAAATGCTTACTACATCCCAACAGTACTTAGTGGTTCAGGTTCAGGAAACGAAATTGGTGGTTATGCAAGGTTTCCCTGGAACGAAGAGGATTACTTTACAGTCGGGGGGGGTAATACAGATGGAACTGGAGCAACTACTGCGCATGAAATGGGGCATTACTTTGGTTTATTGCATACATTCGAGGATTTTATGGGAGCAGAATTAGTAGATGGCTCTAATTGTGGACCAGGAACATTAGGTTTACCTTTAGATGGTGCTGGAGATTTCTTATGTGACACACCTGCAGACCCTAACATTTGGGATAATAATTGCGCTTACCCTGGAGGTGGCGCCACAGATGCTAATGGTGATTTATACAATCCAGATCCACAACAAATAATGTCTTATAACCAACCTTTTGCCTGCGTTGAAAATTTTTCTGCAGATGCAGAAGAAAGAATGAGGTTTTATATGGGTAATGATTTTCCAAACACACGAAGTTACCTGTTTTCACCAACTGCAGTTTGTATGAATACTACGGTAACAATAAATGGTGCAGAAACTGCAACTATTACTGGTTTAGATGTAGATGGAGGATCTTCAGACCCTAATGGAAGTGCGCTAACATATTCTGTTAGTCCATCTTCCTTTACCAGTGCTGATGCTGGAGCAAATACGGTTACTTTAACTATAACTAACAGTAATGGCTTTACCGCTACTTGTACAGCTACTGTTCAAGTTATAGTAAAATCTTATGATAGTTTAGATGCACAAGCTCAGTTAGATGAAGGTCAAACAGCTTTATTTACTTTAAATAGTTCTAATGTTCCAAATAATGTAACAGTAGGTTATACTATTACTGGAATTGAATCGGATGATTTAGAAAATCCTTCAGACATGACAGGAACATTTACAATAAGTAATGATATAAATCAACTTACTATTGCAATCGCTGAAGATCTCTTAATAGAGGGTCAACAAACACTGACATTTACATTAGATGCTTTTGATAGCGAAGGTACTGCAGCAGGTTTTTCATTAGATATTGATATTATTGATACAACAGGAGTACCACCTTCTATAGTTTGTCCTGCAGACATAGTTGTTGATAATGATTCTGATAGCTGTGATGCAATTGTTACGTTTGCTGCAACAGATACCACCGGAGATCCGACATCAGGAATTACCTACTCACAAGATCCAGGAACGGCGTTTCCAGTTGGAACCACTACGGTAATTGCAACGGCAACAAATTCTGTTGGGACCGATCAATGTACGTTTACCATTACGGTGAACGATACGGAAAATCCAGCAATAATATGTCCTGTAGATATTACGACAAGTAATGATACAGGAGATTGTTCAGCTGTAGTTACTTATACTACACCGGTTGGAACAGATAATTGTACAGGAGTTACTACTACTCAAACGGCTGGACTTCCAAGTGGAAGTACATTCCCATTGGGAACAACGACCAATACATTTGAAGTGACAGATGCTGCTGGAAATACAGCTACTTGTAGTTTCGATGTAACGGTTAACGATACTGAAGGTCCTGTATGGGATAATACTCCTGCTAATTTAACAGTAGAATGTGGAGGATTAACTCCTTTATCTCTTACTACTTCCTTTGCCGACAATAATGAATTTGGAGGTAATATGTTCGACATCATGGCAATCAACGATATCGTAATCAACTCGTTTGACGTAAACGCTAACCCTGGTACTGACGATTACGTAGTATACATGAAAACGGGAAGTTACGTTGGTTCTGAAACCAATGCTGGTGACTGGAATCTTGTAGGTTCTTCTAATGGAATTGTTTCTGCGGGAAGTGGTAATCCAACTCCGCTTGGATTGGATATGGGCATTTCAGTTGGTGCTGGAGATATCGTTTCTTTCTATATCTACAATTTAACGGGTGGAAATTTAAACTATATCGATGGTAATACAGAAGGTGCTCTTTGGGCGTCTGATGCTAACCTAAAGATTTACGAAGGAATTGGTAAAGGTAATCCTATCTTTACAGGAACTAATTTCAGACCAAGAAACTTTAGTGGTAACATTGTATACGGTATTGGTAACACAGCTGAATTTAACGCTTGGTTAAATAGTTTTACAGGAACAGAC
>CEWR01022753.1_pt1 | contig 10562 bp, 7 predicted proteins | sample 356321 | NCBI WGS metagenome assembly CEWR01 (sample SAMEA2621551, study PRJEB7988) | marine metagenome | biome: marine biome (ENVO:00000447); feature: mesopelagic zone (ENVO:00000213); material: "saline water (ENVO:00002010), including plankton (ENVO:xxxxxxxx)" | depth 790 m
TATCCCCAAGGAAATTAAACCCGACGAATACCGAGTCGGCCTTACCCCTGAAAGCGTTCTAACTCTTGTCAATGGTGGTCATCAAGTCATGGTTTTGACCAACGCTGGTTTGGGTATTGGCAAAGGTGATCAAGACTACCTTAAGGTTGGAGCAGAAATAGTTGCTACAAGAGATGAAATTTTTGAGCGGGCTGAGATGGTTATAAAAGTAAAAGAACCCCAACTGGACGAGTGTGCATTGCTACGACAAGGCCAAATATTGTTTACCTACCTCCATCTCGCACCAGATCCTGAACAAACCAATGCTCTAGTAAACTCCGGAGTCAGTGCCATTGCCTATGAGTCTGTTGTGGCAGAGGATAAAAGCTATCCCTTGTTGATACCCATGAGTGAAATAGCGGGCAGGATGGCGGTGCAAGCAGGTGCAAGTTGTTTGGAAAAAGCCAAGGGAGGGTCCGGCATCTTGATGGGCGGGGTGACCAATGTTGGTCCCGCAAAAGTGACCATCATTGGTGGTGGTGTAGTGGGGTACAATGCCATTGAAATTGCCCTTGGTATGCAAGCAAATGTCACGGTTTTAGATAAATCAGCGGCGCGACTTGATTACCTTGAAACAGTTTTTGGCGACGACTTAAATGCAGTTCTTGCTGATTCTGCATCAAACGAGACTTTCATTGCTGCCGCAGATTTAGTAATAGGTGCTGTCTTGGTACCTGGGGCATCTGCACCCAAGATTATATCCAGGAGTTTGTTGAAAAAAATGAAACCCGGATCAGTATTTGTCGATGTTGCCATCGATCAAGGCGGTTGCTCAGAGACCAGCAGACCGACCACACATTCCAGTCCCACATATGTAGAAGAGGGCGTCTTACATTATTGTGTAGCGAATATGCCTGGTGCCGTGCCCCTGACTTCAACTTATGCACTTAATCAAGCAACATTGCCCTATGTTGAAGATTTGGCTAATCAAGGCTTAGTGCAAGCTTTGACTCGCAATCAAGGATTCTGCGAAGGTCTTAGTGTCCACCAGGGGAGGGTTACCATTAAGGCAGTCGCTGATGAGTTAGGGTATGAGTACACAGATGCAAAAACAGCATTAATTTGAATACACAAACATGCTAATTAATTTTTAGTTCTTTTCAGTCTACGCCTTCTCAATTTTTTCGGTTCTTCTTCTGTTACCGCAGATGTATTTTCTAAATTCAGGTACTTTTCGACCATAGCAATGTTACCTTTCGTCATTTGCCCCATTGACTGTACTATTGCGTCCAATTCTAAGGGGCATTCCATGTTATCCGCATTCAAGGCATCGGCCATCGCTTTGACATGCTCTTGTTTAGTTCCACAACAGCCACCGATAATGGTGGCACCCAGTTTTTTAGCGTAACAAGCATAGGCGGCCATTATTTCTTCGGTACCGGTATAGGCTATTTCCCCATCGATAAACACAGGTATGCCGCAGTTTCCCTTTGCAACGATGTGCATTGAGTGATTTTTTCTGGATTTTGCAAGACATAATATCGAGCCAATCAGCTCGGCTGCCCCAATTCCACAATTAGCACCAAAGCCAATAATTTCAGGTGAGTGTTGCTCAGCGAGTCGCACAAGTTCTTTGGGCTCAAGACCCATCATGGATTTACCATGGGTATCAAAACTGTATGTGCAAATAATGGGAAGGCCTGTTTTTTTAGTGGCAATAATTGCACATTCCATTTCCTCTTCTGATGACATGGTTTCAATCCAAGCTACATCAACTCCACCCTCTTTGAGTGCTATAGCTTGGTCAGTAAACGCAGATTCAACTTCAGCTTTAGTCAGTTCACCCAGAGGTTCAATGATTCCACCTGATGGTCCAATCGAGCCTGCCACTATTATTGTTCGTTCGCAAAAATCAGCAGCTTTAAGCGCAATTTCAGCTCCTGCAACGTTGAGTTCGTGAACTTGATTTTCTGCATTATGCAGCGCCAATCTAAATCTGTTGGCACCAAAGGTGTTGGTAAGGATGAGGTCTGACCCGGCTTCAATGAAGTTTTGATGATTAAGGTAAACTCGATCCGGAAATTCTAAATTCCAAAATTCCGGTGGGTCTCCTGATTCGAGGCCCATAGAAAACAGATTGGTTCCAGTGGCACCATCAGCGAGGAGCCAACCTTTTTCTGCAATTAATGTTTCAATTTTGTGCATAAAAAAACTCGATAACTTGCGTTGTTCGAGTCTTATGCTATTTAGCAAAATTTTTTTATAGCGTCTGCAAGCTGCTCAAATCAACGCTGTCTATACCAGTTACGGTTAATTGCTATTATAATTAAGTTGCAAACAATATTTAAGTTTTTTATGACTAAAAATCAACAAAATCTTAGCTACTTAAAACCCATAAAGGATTCTTTGGGTAGACCGCTGAAAGACCTGAGAATATCCGTGATGGATCGGTGTAATTTTAGGTGCACTTATTGCATGCCAGAAGAAAAATACCATTCAAAATTCAAATTTCTACCATCAAAGCAACGGCTGCCATTTGAGCACATACTGCGTATTGCGAAAAATTTTGTCAGTTTGGGTGTTGATAAAATTAGAATCACAGGCGGAGAACCCTTGCTTAGGGTTAATTTAGCGGACCTTATCGGTGATCTTAGTCGCATTGACGGCCTTCGGGATATTGCTCTGACCACCAATGGAGTATTGTTGGCCAAATACGCCGCTGAACTGAAAGCAGCTGGCCTGAACCGGGTAACTGTGAGTTTAGATTCAATCGATCCAAACGAGTTCAAAACCATGACTGGTGGTCGAGGGTCGCTCGACAGGGTGTTGGCAGGGATAGAGGAAGCACAGGTTGCTCGTCTGAATAATATTAAGGTGAACGCAGTTATTAAGCGCGGGAGCAACGACCAAAAAATACTCGAGCTGGTGGAGCATTTCCGCTCCACTCCTATTGTTTTAAGATTTATCGAATACATGGATGTGGGCAACATCAATCATTGGAAGAAGTCTGAAACAGTGCCAAGCCGGGAAATTGTCAAATTGGTAGGAGCAAAATGGCCATTGGAAGGCGTAGAGCCAAATTATGAAGGAGAAGTGGCATCGAGGTATCGATTCAAAGATGGGAAAGGGGAGCTCGGTTTTATATCTTCGGTGACCAAACCATTTTGTGGATCCTGTTCTCGAGCCAGGCTCTCCTCCGATGGTAAGCTCTACAACTGCTTATTTGCCTCCACTGGCAAAGACGTAAAACCTTGGCTTGCAGAAGGATTGACCGACCACGAAATCCAACAAAGAATTTATTCAATCTGGTCTGAGCGTGCTGACCGCTACAGTGAATTAAGGTCTCTGAACCTTACTGAAGTCGGCAAACAGAAAGTAGAAATGTATTATATAGGTGGTTGATTTTAATTACTGATTGGAGGTGAGAGTTATGCTGGGTTTAATGATGGACACTCCCTTGTTGATTTCATCTCTGATGATTCATGCTGAAAAAAATTTTCCAGAGCAAGAAATAGTATCGGTTGCTGCCGATAATCCTGACCATCGTTATACATTCCAAGACGCCTTTAAAAGAACCAGACAGTTGGCTAATGCACTCCAATCATTGGGAATCCAGCAAGGCGATAGGGTAGGAACGTTGGCTTGGAATGACTATCGCCATTTTGAACTGTATTATGCAATTTCCTGCTCAGGTGCAATCTGCCACACAGTTAATCCTAGGTTGTTTCCCGAACAACTGATTTACATTATCAATCATGCCGAAGACCGGGTTATTTTTTGTGACCCGATGTTTGTACCCTTATTGGAAAATATCCACGATCAACTGGAGTCCATTGAGCACGTCATCGTTTTAACCTCAGAGAATCATATGCCGGCGTCTTCCTTACCGAATCTTCTTTGCTATGAAACCCTCATTGCAGGAGAGTCCAACGAATATGAATGGCCTGAATTTGATGAGAAAACGGCAAGTGCCATGTGCTATACATCGGGCACGACTGGCAACCCAAAAGGTGTTTTGTACGATCACCGCTCAACCATTTTGCACGCCTACGCAGCTGCTTTACCCGATGTTTTTGGTATCTCTGCAAGCGACTGCATCCTGCCTATTGTGCCAATGTTTCACGTCAACGCCTGGGGCACAATTTACGCAGGCCCGTTGTGCGGAAGTAAAATTATTTTACCCGGATCAAAAATGGGCGATGGGGAAACTCTTCAACGGTTGATCGAGTCCGAGCAGGTGACTGTTTCCCAGGGAGTGCCAACCGTCTGGTTGGCTTTGCTGGCTTATCTTGAGGAATCCGGCAAACAAATCCCCAGTTTGAAGCGTGTGATTACAGGTGGAGCCGCATGTCCTGCTGTTATTGCCCAAGAGATGCAAGAAAAGCACGATGTCTATGTCCACGTGGCTTGGGGAATGACGGAAATGAGCCCATTAGGCACTTTCAATCAGTTTAAACCGGGCATGGAGGATCTTGAGGGGGAGGAGTTGTTAGAGGCTCAGTTAAAAGCAGGTCGAGGTGTGTACGGCGTGGAAATGAAAATCACCGACGACGACAACAACGAATTGCCTTGGGATGGCGTGGCTTTTGGTAGCCTCAAAGTCCGAGGGCCTTGGGTTCTCAGCGACTACTTTAAAGCAGAGCCTGGAACAACGCTTGAGGAAGATGGCTGGTTTGAGACTGGCGATGTGGCCACCATTGATGAGCGTGGATTTATGGCAATCACCGACAGGACCAAGGATGTGATTAAATCAGGTGGAGAATGGATCAGCTCAATTGATCTGGAGAACACTGCAATCAATCACCCCAAAGTTGCAGAGGCCGCCGTCATCGGGGTTAATCACCCCAAATGGACGGAAAGACCGCTGTTGCTTGTGCAAGCCAAGGAGGGAGAAGAACTGAGTAAGGATGAAATACTCCAATGGTACGAAGGTAAGGTAGCAAAATGGTGGATCCCTGATGACGTCGTCTTTGTTGATTCACTACCCCATACGGCAACTGGTAAAATCCAAAAATTTGAGCTTAGAAAGATCTATAAAGATTATCAACTGCCTGATATTGATGCTTAATCTTCTTCTAATTTGATGTGAATAAATCAGCAAGCATTACCATTCTCCAGAACGATCAAGGGGCTACAGAGGAGATTACTGATGAGGTGACCATTGAGGAACCTCTGGAATTCAGCATCGCTTTTGGAGCACACTCCTCCCGAGAAATAAAAAACCTCGCTGTTACCATGCGTACACCGGGCAATGATTTTGAGTTGGTTATGGGTTTTTTATATTCAGAGGGCATTATTAAAAATAAAAGTGATGTGCAAGCAATCACCCGGATGGATAACTTGGAAGATTCGAGCAATATTGAAAACACGGTCTTGGTAGAACTTGATGAAACTCTGGGTGTGGACCCAAAGAAAATCAGAAATTTTTACATCAACTCCTCTTGCGGTATTTGTGGCAGTCAGGTGGTGGATGATATTGGATCCTTGCAGCAGTATCATTCGTCAAAGAGTGACTTTTTGGTTGCTGAATCGGTTCTTAGAACCCTGCCTGGTCGCTTACAAAAACAACAAGATGCATTCAGTCAAACAGGGGGGTTGCACGCCTCTGCGTTGTTTGATCAACAGGGATCTATCTTGAGTTTGTTTGAAGATGTCGGACGCCACAATGCCCTTGATAAATTGATTGGCCGTGAATTGCAGAATAACAACCTTCCCTTATTTCAGTCAGGGCTGATTTTGAGTGGTCGCACCAGTTTTGAACTGATTCATAAAGCAGCACTGGCAGGAATCCCAGTCGTTGTTTCCATTGGTGCACCTTCGAGTTTGGCTGTTGATGCTGCGTGGGAATATGAAATTACCCTAGCAGGTTTCCTGCAAGCCGACCGATTTAATATTTATTCGTTTCCTAGACGGATTAACTAGGCACTCAAGAATTGTATTTAACAAACATATTGGTAGTCATTTCCTGTCCAATCGTTGTCTCTGGTCCGTGTCCAGGTATAACAAGAGTTTTCTCATCCAGTGTATATAATCTTTTTTGAATGGATTGTTTAAGTGTATTGAAGTCCCCACCGGGCAGGTCTGTGCGTCCTACAGAGCCTAGAAACAGCGTATCACCGGCAACTAAAACTTTCTCATTTTCAAAATAAAAACTAACTGAACCCAGAGTATGTCCAGGAGTGTGGATGCACTTTCCAGCACAGTGCTCGAGATCCTGTTCGTCTTCGATTTTATAATCTGGTGGTGGTGCGGGTTTGTATTCGATGTTAAAGAACTGACATTGTATTTCCTGGGTATCCCACAAAAACCGGTCCGCCTCATGCAGGTAGATGGGTGCTTGTGTGGCATCTTTGATTTCAGCAGAAGCTAGGAAATGATCAAGATGAGCATGGGTGTGAAAAATTCCTTCAATGGTCAAGTCCAACTTCCGGATGGTCTCTAGAATGGTGTCGGCATCCCCGCCTGGGTCGATGACATAACCCAATCCAGTATCAGTGTTCCCAATGATCGTGCAGTTGCATTGCAACGGGCCAACAGGGAATGACTTATAAACGATTGCCATAATGTTTGTTTCTCAGTAAGTTGGTTACAATTAGAGCGTTAGTTTCTCAGTTAAGAGCCTTAATTTAGTTGATTATAATGAAGTTTTAACCGTGTACCAATCTTTAGAGAATTTATCTATTGAGAGGCGATTTGTAACGCTTACAGATCGTCAGGTTCACTATCGTATATCAGGCGAAGGGCCGCCTTTGTTATTGCTGCATCAGAGCCCAACATCTTCTGCAGAAATGGCTACCACCATAGAATATTTTGCCGACGAATTCTCCGTCATTGCCCCCGATACTCCAGGCTTTGGATTGTCTGATTACAGGAAGGGCACTCCATCCGACATCACTATCTATGCCGAGATGGTAAAGGAATTCGTAGACGCTTTGGGCTTGTCAGAACTTTGTATTTATGGGTTTCACACCGGAGCCATTATCGGAGCAGAAATGGCAAGACTGTATCCTGATCTTTGCAAGGCGGTGGTGGTTAATGGACTTTGGGTTGCGGATAAAGATGAGGTGGAGCTTATTTTGCAGCATTACACCGAATGGTTCGAGCCGACTCCAAATGGCAGCCAAATGCCTTGGATCTGGTCTCGACTGAGAGATCAATTGATTTTTTTCCCTTGGTTCTTGAAAGAAGAAAAGTACAGATTGAGTCACGATCTGCCAAGTCCCGAGCTCAAACAACCCTTTGTTCTGGATCTATTGCGAACAACAGAGGAGGCCCAAACTGCTTACAGGGCTGCATTCTTGTATCCATCCAAAGAACGAGTACAGGAAATAAACACACCCACATTTCTTTTGAATTACCAAGGAGATCCAATTGGCGATCACCCACAGCGATTGGAAATCACACCGGACTGTGTGCAAATAGAACTACTCAGCGATCCTCAAGCAGTTGAAGCGAGAGCCCGAGAAATCTTTAGGGAATTTTCGCTAGCAAAAATAACTATTCAGCCAGAGGCTGTTGTGATGCCAGAAAAGGCTGTCAGGCTCAAAGGTTTTATTCATACTTCCTTTGGCCCACTTTTCTATTGCCAGGAAGCAGATCAATCGGATGTGAGTGAGGAGACTAACCGGTCAGTGGTATTTTTACACGATTTTGCGGCTTCTTCTAATGCCACAATAGAGATCGCAAAGTACTGTGAGAGCGTGCATCGGAAAATATTCATTGATCTTCCAGGGCACGGCGAAACAGGACCGACCCATCTAGACGATTATCAACCGCAGACCATGGCGAAGATGTTGGCAGAAGGGCTCATGCAATTAAACTTGGATCCAGTTCACCTTGTTTCCATGGGTATGTCCAGTTCCATTGCTGTGGCATTGAGCCTAATTGACAGTTTGGAAGTCAAGCAATTGTCTTTAATAGATCCCTGGTGTCCTAATGCATCTGAAATGAATGCAATACGTGATCATTATGCTCCCGATTTAACTCCTTCGGAGTATGGCGAGCATTTAATGCGTGGATGGTATTTTGCTCGCGACAGTGAACTTTATTTCCCTTGGTACGATACAAAAAATGCCAATGCACTCAAACGAGAACCTGAGATTGAACCCCAAAAAACACACGCTCGAGCAGTTGATGCTCTCAAAGCTGGAACGGAATTAAAACGAGTTGCCAAGGATATGATTGGCTACGATGTGGAAGCCAATTTGCGAGACATTAGCGTAAATACAAAGGTCTACGCATGGACAGGGAATGGTAGAGAGAATTATGCTGAACGGATTCATAGAGCTATAAGCGGTTCAAAATTGTATTATTTACCGGAGAATAGATCGCAGTGGTCCATCAATTTATCGGAGTAAAATTTACATTCTAGGAGATTTTAAATATGAGTCAGGCTGAAAAAGAAACAGTCTCTGTTCTGCGAGCTGCAATTGGTAAAAAGTATGTTTTGACCGATCAACAGTCATTGGAATTTTATTCCATGGACGTTTATCGATCTTTTGAAATTCCCATTGCAGTTGTTCAGCCAGGCAGTGTAGAAGAACTACAAGAAGTTGTTAGAGTTGCTACAGGTTTAGGTATGGCTATTGTGGCCAGAGGAGGAGGTGCTTCTTATACCGATGGGTATTTACCTACCACTCCAAAATCCATCACGATTGACACCTCTAGACTTAATAAAATAGTTGAGATTAATGAAGAAGATATGTTTGTGACTGTTGAATCAGGGGTCACATGGGCAGAAATGGCAGTTGCATTAGCAGAAAAAAATCTTCGTACCCCATTCTGGGGGCCTTTTTCTGGGTTGAAGGCTACGGTTGGAGGTTCTTCTTCTCAGAATAGTCTGAGTATGGGAACCAGTGCTTATGGGGGATCTCCAGAGTCAATACTCTGCTACGACATCGTTCTCCCGAGTGGAGAAATTCTTAAAACAGGATCTTCTTCTATGGAAAATAGTTCTGCTTTTTTTAGGTATTATGGACCTGATTTAACCGGATTATTCTCTGGGGATTCTGGTGCCCTTGGAGTTAAGGCTAGAATTACACTTAGGTTGATAAAACTACCAACGCATACTTTAACAAGTTCATTTGGATTCAAGGATTATGCATCTATGAGTGAAGGAATGGCAGCTGCTGCTCGAGAACAGTCGGCATCAAGTAATTGGGGATTGGATCCAAAATTGCAGCAAGGCCAGCTTGGTAGGACAACTTTATCCGACGCGATTAAAGCAGCATTTGCTGTTTTAAAAACGGTCAGAAACCCATTTGAGGCTATCATCCAACTTGGAAAAATGGCTATAGCTGGCAAACGATTTTTAACAGGGTTTGATTATTCGGCGCATTTTGTAGTTGAAGGTTATAGCATTGCTGAGGTCAAGAGTAAATTAGCCCAAACCAGAAGGGCAGTAGGTCCCTATGGAACTGAAATAGCCAATACAATACCCACAGTATTGGGTGCAATGCCTTTTATGCCTTTGTATCCAATATTAGGCCCTCAAGGGGAGAGATGGGTTCCCATGCATGGGTTTTTATCCTTTTCAAAAATGCAAGTTTTTCATGATCGTCTCATGCAACTCTATGAAGAAAATAAAGAAAAAATGGAAACTCATTCGGTTGAAGCAGGGGCGATGTATATGACCTATTCTACCCACAGTTTCCTCTATGAAATTGCTTTGTATTGGAAAGATAATCGGTCACTCTATCACACAAACTATTTAGATCAGGATTATCTGGATACGTTACCTGTCTACGATGAAAACCAAGAAGGACGTGGACTGGTGGCTGAGATTAGAAGTAAAATTCAGGATATATATTCAGAATTAGGAGCAGTTCATTTTCAAGTAGGTAAGAGTTATCCTTATCAGCAAGGAAGACAGGAAGAAGCAGCAAAAGCTTTAAAAAACATCAAAAAATCAATCGATCCAGATAATTTGATGAATCCTGGTGCTCTAGGACTGTAAGTCTTCATTGAGTGACATGTTTGAAAAATTGTCACGAATTAGCCTTCTTGCTTTTGGTCTTTTTATTCTTGGTTCCTCTCAGTATCAACAGCAGACAAGAGGAGCTTCTTTTCAAGGAGAACGCATAGGCATTTTATATGTTTCTCATGGCGGTAATGAGACTTATGGGGAGAAACAACTCTGGGATGCCACCATGCAAATATTCTCCTACGATCAGAACAGTCCTGTTTACCAACAAATCATTTGGAACTCTGATTATTGGCCTCAAATGCTTAAATTTGGCAACGCCTCTAAAGAACTTGGTAAGTATTCTTTTGAGTATGAACGCATCGGTGGTGTAGATCCCTATCCAGAATCAAAGCGCCAGACCACAGCAGAATTAAGCTCCATTTTGGATGATTATGAGAATGAATTTGGAGTTGATTTTATTGTCGATAAGATGACATGGATAAGCCCAGATCCGAGCGAATTGGCAAACCCAAGAATGCTTTTCAACCCAGGGATTCCCGGTGGTGATCCTTTGCGATACTGCGGCACCACTGATCCGACCTGGCACCTCTGTGATCCCGATCGTTATAACGTTGATGGACCGGTAGAACGGATGTTAAAAATAGGTGTTGACCGGATC
>CEWR01076983.1_pt1 | contig 10560 bp, 8 predicted proteins | sample 356321 | NCBI WGS metagenome assembly CEWR01 (sample SAMEA2621551, study PRJEB7988) | marine metagenome | biome: marine biome (ENVO:00000447); feature: mesopelagic zone (ENVO:00000213); material: "saline water (ENVO:00002010), including plankton (ENVO:xxxxxxxx)" | depth 790 m
CTGCTCATCACTTTTATACTTATCTAATAAATATTCTTCTGTAGAGTAAGAGATAGAATAATCTAACTTTTCTTTTCTAAAATAATGCTCCCATTTCTCTTCAATCGTTAATATCCCAACACGGAACTTAGCTATAGGCCTTGTATAGGCAAGAGGCAAGAATTTATCTCGCTTTTCATCATCAAAAAATACTATGTTCATATCCTAAAATTTATTTTACTAAAATAAAAAAAGTCCTAACTATATAGCTAGGACTCTTAAAAAAATATTATATTTTTCTTATTTTTTTGCAGTATGCTTAGCGTATCTGTTTTTGAATTTATCAATTCTACCAGCAGTATCTACTAATTTCATCTTACCAGTATAAAACGGGTGAGATATAGAAGAAATTTCTAACTTGATTAACGGATATTCATTTCCATCTTCCCATTTAATAGTCTCGCTAGTTGCAGCAGCAGACTTACATAAAAATGATTCGTCCATTGACATATCTTTAAACACTACTGTTCTGTACTCTTCTGGGTGTATACCTTTTTTCATCTTGTAATTTTTATACTAATTCCTTTAAAAACGGATGCAAATGTAATCTTTTTTATTGAATTACAAAATTATCTCCTATTAAAAATAAAACTGTTTTGTCATCTCTATAAAACCGCTATTTTATTCGCAATTTTACACCTTTAATATTAAATATCTCAAGAATAAGCAATGTATCTTAAATTTATTTTAACAGGAATAGTTATCATCTTAACTATTGATATTTATTACTACAGAGCTATAAAAGAATCGGTAAAGAAACTGCCCTCTGGTGTTATAAAAGTTTTAAAAATATCTTATTGGTTTTTTACGCTGCTAAGTATATCGTTTATGTTTTTTGCTGCTTCCTTTTTTATTGATCAAACTCCTCCTCCTAAATTTGCAAGAACATATATAATGGGTGTTCTTTTAATAGTTGCATTATCAAAACTTATTGGCTCTATATTTCTTATTATTCATGATATAATTAAATCTATTAGTTGGCTTATAAAAAAATCGTTTAAGCCTAAAAAAGCATCCAACATTAATAGTATTTCTAGAATAGAATTCTTAAAAAAGACAGCTTTAATTGCTTCAATAATACCTTTTAGCACATTAATGTTTGGAGTTTTAAAATCTGCTTTTGATTATACCATTCACAAACAAAAATTAAAAATACCAAATCTTCCAACTGCTTTTAAAGGACTAAAAATCGTCCAAATATCAGATATCCATACAGGTAGTTTTATTTCAACTGAACCTCTTGAAAAAGCTATTAAATTAATAAAGGAACAAAAGCCTGATGTTATTTTTTTTACTGGTGATTTAGTTAATGACATAACTGAAGAGGTACTTCCGTTTATTGATACCTTAAAAACTATTACTGCACCATTAGGCGTATTTTCAATTTTAGGCAATCATGATTATGGCGATTATTTTTATAAAAAAGATGACCTCCAAGGCAAGCAACATAATTACAAATTAATGAAAGCTGTTCATAAAAAATTAGGCTGGAAACTTTTATTAAACGAAAATCACATTATTGAAAAAGATAACGAACGCTTAGCAATTTTAGGTGTTGAAAATTGGGGAAGCGAGCTTCGTTTTCCAAAGTACGGAGATATTGACAAAGCTAAAAATGGTTGTTTCGATTCTGATGTTAAACTTTTATTAAGTCATGACCCTACTCATTGGGATGCGCACGTTTTACCAAACCACCCAGATATTGCAGCAACATTTTCTGGCCATACACATGGAATGCAGTTTGGTGTAGAAATTCCAGGTTTTAAATGGAGTCCTTCTCAATATATCTATAAAAATTGGGCGGGCTTATACGAACAAAAACAACAACAACTATATGTAAACAGGGGTTTAGGATTTATTGGTTATCCGGGCAGAGTTGGTATCTTGCCAGAAATTACAGTAATTGAACTTGCATAATTATGATGAAAAGTGTTTTTTTCTCTATATCCTTTTGTCTCTTATATTTTGTCTCTTTTGGGCAAGACTATGTTGATTTAGCTCGTTTTCATTATAGTAATACACCTCAAAATAATTTTGATAGTATTGGTGGAAGTACAAATGTAGAAGATTTAGGATTAGATGTTACTTTACCCATTCAAATAAACGATAGCAATGCTTTTTTAACTGGTTTTAATATCGATCAAATAAAAACTAAATTTCATCCAGCTGACAATTTCAGGACTGTATCTACTGTAAACCTGAAAATTGGATTTAACAAAAAACACTCCTCTAAATGGAGCGGAACATATATGCTATTACCTAAACTATCTTCAGACTTTAAAAATTTAGGAAGTAAAGATTTTCAGTTTGGAGCCTTGGCATTAATGAAATACCACAAAAAAGAAAATCTAAAATACAATATTGGAATATATTATAATGGAGAATTATTTGGCCCTTTCATTGTTCCTTTATTAGGCATTTATTACAAAAGTGAAAACGGAAAATTTGAAGCCAACTTAACATTACCTATTTGGGCTGATGTAAATTATAAGGTAAATAATTTTATGAAAATTGGTACTAATTTTGCTGCCTTTGTAAGAAGTTATCATTTAAGCGAAAATGCCGCTTATGTTGTAAAAAAGTCGAACGATATTTTTGGTTATCTACAGTTTAATTTAAATAAAAGTGTTTTACTTCAAACCAAAACTGGTTACACAATTGGTAGAAGCTACAAAGTTTATGCAGATAATGATAAAGCAGATTTAGGTTTATCGGCTTTCCGTTTTGGTGATGACAGAACAGTTCTAAATCCAACTTTTAAAGATGGATTAGTTTTTAAAATAAGACTGATTTATCGCTTTCATATTGAGAAATAAACCACTTTACTTTCTCCAAAAAAATGCTAACTTAGCTTAAAAACATGTAAAAAAAATGAAATGTTTCCAACAAGGACGCTAAAAGTAATAATGATAATTATTATCTTGAAACAAAATAAATAGGCACATGAAAACTTTAATCCATTCAATGAATAAAATAACAATATCTCTAGCTATTGCTTTTGTATTCTTATTTTCTTTTTCAGAAGTAAAGGCACAGTATACAATCAACAATGTATATGGCAACCTAACAGATTGTGATACAATGACTCGTGGAATTTATATCGTGTGGTGGGATAATGATTTTAATTTTTCTGCACAAGCAGATGTACTTTTAGACAGTATGATTAGTTATCGGAGTACCTGTTTAAATGAATTATTAATGTTAGACCCACCGAATCCCCTCGATGGATACTACTATAATGTATATATTCATGTACCAGGTGGCGTCAATGATGTTTTTAATCCGCTTGGATGGGGAAACGGACAAGGCACTGATGGCAACGGATATCCCTTTTTAACATTGCCCAATCAAGTTTTAAGTGATTGGGTCAATAATGCCCATGAAACCTTCCACATCTTCCAATACAACGCAAATGCACCCGGATTTGCCTATTCAGGAGATAGCCAATGGTATATAGAAGCTTCTGCCAATTGGTTTGCTGCCAAAGAAAACTCAACTAATCCCAGAGCATTTGTAGAAGCTGAGAGCCTGGTGAGAATGCCACATGTACCTTTATGGTTGAGTTATGGTAACTTCCCAGCATCCTATCCATCCAACTGGCAACGTTACGTGCACCAATATGGACTGGCCTTGATGTTGTTCTACTTAACCGAGACAGCCGGCATCCCTGACAGCTTGATCACCTCAGGAATGTTCAGCGGCACTTCTGAACTTCCACAAGAGTACTTTTACAATCAATTGGGAGGAAGTGTTTTTCGAAATAATTTTATTAATTACGCAGCACATATGACCAATGATTTTGATTTCATATTGCCTATTCAATCTGCTACCAACGAAAATGAATGGAATTCCTATGCCGATCTAGCTGATAACAATGAGTATAACCAAACTTACACAAATACAGGAAGTGGTGGATGGTATCGCCCCATTAATGATGAGATTACCAATGCATGGTCATTCAATACATTTAAATTAGTAAACAGCATAACAGAGTCATATCTTTTTGAAATTAACGCAGATGCCACAGGAAGTTATGGAGATGCTACTTACTTTCAAGGAAAAGTGGTGGTAAAAAATAGCGTTACTGGCACAAGTTTCTACGATTTGGTAATGACCAACGACCAACAAGGTTCATTAACGCTCAATTTAACGTCAAACGATTATGAGGTGTATTTCATTATCGCCTCTATGCCGGAGGTATTTGAAGATGCCCATCCATCGTTTCAGCTGTTTCCTTACGATATGAGAATTAGTCCAGGTGTCACTACCAAAATAGATGATCTGCAAAATTCAAACGAGAAAGTTGAAGTATCAAGATATAATCTTGTGGGCCAGAAAGTAGAAGAAAATATGGGGGGCTTACAGATCATTTTATACAATGATGGAACTACGGAAAGGCTATTTAAATACGAATATTAAAATAAAATAGAGCTGTTAACAAAACCTAAACTGCATTAAAAACGTAGTTTAGCTAGAGCGCATAGCGAAAAAAAAGTAACGTGCCTTCACACTGTATTGCTTAGCTTTTAAAAAACAATATCTCTCTTTTCGCTATACGCTCTAGTTCTATTTATTTTATAATACCACGGTAACTCATCTTATATCTCATAACTTATAAAATACGCATACTACTGTTGTTTATCAATTTACCGCCACATTATAATCTAATAAAATCAGCTTAAAAATACCACAGGCTCAATACTCTTTTGAACACTATACCTAATATTCCTTAGCATTTTGTATGGAAAACAGTTATAGCCCTCTTAAGTCTAAAAGCTCTTTAACAACCTATAAAATTTTTCATGCGGTAAACGTTAGCTTAACTGAAAATTAATAAATAACTGAACGTGATAGTCCCTTTTTATCTTGTAAATATTTAAAAAGTTATGCAAAATCGCAACATCTATATTTCATAGAGTTGCTTGCAATTTGTATTTGTTAGAAGATACAACATCCCTGAAAATATCGATAAACAAAAAACAACTACCTCCCTTTTAAAGCATCTGTTTTAGGTACTCTAAGTAGTAGTAAAAATCCAATAATAAAAAATACGATTAACATTAGAACAGATTCTCTGATACTGAACATACCCTCAATAAATCCAAAAAAGAATGTTCCTATAACAATTCCCATTTTTTCTAAAACATCATAAAAACTGAAATATGAAGCGTGATCTTCTGTTTCTGGCAACAATTTAGAATAGGTAGAACGAGACAATGATTGTACTCCTCCCATTACAAAACCAATAACCGCAGCAATTATATAAAACTGAGTTGGTGTATATACAAATTGATAGGCTGCAATACATATTAGAGCCCAGATAAAGACTACAATAGATAAGGTTCTAATATTACCTAATATTTTAGAAAGATAGGCCATTAAGTAAGCTCCAGCAACTGCAATAAATTGAATAACTAAAATGCTAATTATCAAACCAGTCTCCATATTATTTTCAGACATTTCCTTCTTAGCTTTTATCAAATCGGATCCTGTCTCAATCAAATTTGAAAAATCTAACCCGATTGTCCAATCTATTTCTTTCGTGCCAAAAAAAACAGCCATCAACATAATAGTCTGTACCCCCATGCTATAAGTGAAAAATGCAGCCAAGTAACGTTTTAAAGGTTTTTGTGTTTTAAGTTCTTTCCAAACTTTTTCAAGCTCGTTAAATCCTTTTAACAAACGGTTTCCTTCTGGTTTATGATTAAAAACATTGCCTGGCAGCCCCCTAAAAGTAATTTGGCTAAAACCTACCCACCAAATTCCAGTTAACACAAATGCCCAACGTGCAGCATCAGGTATTATTTTTCCAGTTATGAGAACTAAACAAATAATTAACAATAATGAGGCTCCAATATAACCCATTGAAAACCCTTTGGCACTGACCTTATCATGCAAATTAGTAGTACATATTGCCGGTAAGTAAGCATTATAAAAAACTAAGCTTCCAGAAAAACCAATGCTACCCAGTAAAACTGAAAGCATACTTAACTCTATTTGCTTAACATCAAAAAAGAAAAAACTGATACAAGCAATCGCTCCCAAATAACAAAAGAAACGCATATAACTTTTCTTATTTCCTGAATAATCCGCTATGCCAGATAATAAAGGTGATAAAAAGGCAACAATTAAATACGATAAGGAAATAATATAGGAATACAATTCAGTATTAACAAAATCAATTCCGAAAAATGAAATTATTTCAGCAGTAGATTTTTCGTAAAATATTGGAAAAATGGCAGAGGTAATTACCAAAGGATAAACTGAGTTTGCCCAATCATACATGGTCCAAGCACCAATTATTTTTCTATCGTTTTTTTTAAAACTCATTACTAATTACAAGTTTCACAATATAGCGTTTTAACTGGAATATCTTTAAGCAATTGAAAACTCATATTAGGAAATCCAAAAAGCTTACAAAATCGTATTTTATTTAATTCTTTAGCTCTTAACATTAATTCCTCGTACTCTTTTTGAGGGACTTTCTCATTGTTATAAATCGCAACAGTTAAAAAAGTGAATAAAAATTCTTCATCAATATCTTTTTTTATTGCAAAAGGCTTCATAATATCTATTGCCCAATCTATCCTCAATTGAAACATAAAATAATTAGCAATTCTAAAGCTTTGATCTCTATCTAAATTAGAAGAGAATAGTGATTTTTTCACATTTATCAATGCTCTTTCACGATCAGAAAATAATTTATTATCATAAAAGTAATCCGCTGCAATAATATTGTAATTCAAAACCAACCGGTTAATCATCCAAGCTTCAATATTAGTACTTGCCAATAATTTAATTTCCTTTAGAACTAACTTTGGTGTTGACTCTCTTTTATAATCACTAGACCACAATAATAATCTTAAAACCGATTGATTATACTTTAAAAATGAATTCGTTTCATCAATGGATAAAAGCAATTTAATTTCATTATTCAAATATAGGTACAAACTGTCCTTATTTTTATTTTTAGAAGAATACCACATCAAGGCTATTTGATTATTAATAAAAGGTATTGTCTCTTTATATCTTGGGATTTCAACTTCTAAAATTTGTTCTTTATTAATATTTCCATTGCCAATATTTTTAAGCATAACCGATTGATAAATCTTTGCTTTCGTGAAGTCTTTGTTGGTTAAAGCGCTTTCAAACCATTCTGGCAATACATTAAACAATTCTTCATCCACATAAACTTGCTCAACTGTTAAAGTAATCTCTGCTTTTCTTTGTTTAGCTAAATAAGGTTCTAAAACTATTTTCATACTATCCTTATTAATAACAACCCGCAATTCTTCTTTTGGTAATTTAGATAAGCTTTCCTCAAACGGTGAACCTTTAATCGATTGATAAAATCCAGCCCAATTTTCTCTAGTGGTTATTTTAGTTTCTACATCTTGTAATTTATACTTTCTAATTGCAGACAAAATACTTTTAGCTCTTTTTTGTTGAATAATTTCATTCCCTTTTACACTTCCATCTAATGAAGAATATGCAACAATTTCTATCTTTTTTAAATCAAACCTATTTAAGCTTAATGAATCTAAAAATGGCTTAATATCTTCCTCGTTATATTGATATTTATTTCTTTGAAAAGAGACCGTAAATGCCAATTGGTTCCTAGCAGAATCCGCCCTATTACTAACAGATAAGGTATCCATCATAAATTTTAAATCTAAGGATTGTAAATTTTCACCTCCCAAACTATTATATATTATAGTTTGACACAAACAGTTTGCTTTAATCATTAATAAATTAAACTCTACATTATTAGTATCAACATAGGATGGGATTGGCCCTAAAGAAATCTCCAATTCATTTCCATCTTCATCTTCATTATCCTTAAACAATTGAGATTTACCAATAGGTGGTAACATTACTCCTTTATGAACTTTTGATGGATAAAACTTATTTCCAGAATTACAACTGTATTGATCTCTTGATATTATATCAATTGCAATTGCGTCTCCAGATTCGCTTAATACTGATTTCAATAAATCAAGATCATGAAAATAAAAATAGATCTTCCCATTCTTAAAATAGATATTATCTGACATTAATTGAGGTAAATAGGCGTACTTTTTAGTTAAATCAGAGCACTTATTTTTATCAAAAGGTAAAATACCAAAATCATTAGTCATTGGTTTTACTCCCTCGGGCAATACAAAAGGTTCAGAACCTACAAGGTGAGTAATAATTAATGAATTATCTTTTTCATTCAATAATGCAGACATCCCATAATTTACATATTTAGGGTTAGCTAAAACCAAGGACCCTTCTTTAGATTGAATCCAATTTTGAGCAATAGCAATAGCTACATTTTGATAAGACTTTAGTTTAGTTTTTTTTTTTTCTCCTGAGATTTTCACAACAGATCCTACAGCTAGCTTATAACAGTTTTCTTGTACCTTCCCATGCATCCCGTCATAAAATAATACTCTATCGAAAGGTGTTTTCTTTTTAACTGAAGGCTGATTATGAGTAACCCTACCATTCCTTAGCATAAACTGTGAATGATCATCAGCCGCAGAAGTTAAAACTGCATCTTTTTTAAATACCGGGAGAGATTGTTCTATTCGATAGGTATCAATTTGTTCTTGAACAAGATTTTCTAAAAAATATTTATCATACTGATAATCAACATCGTCAACTTTTTGTTGAGCAAATAACGCAACAGAACCTATCAGAAATAATATTAATAAAAGATGCTTCAACTAATAAATTTTAATAATTAAAGTTAACAAATAGATATTAATCAACTACGATACCACAAAGTAAATGTAGACACAATAAAATGTAAAAAGCAGAAAACCTCTTAATCTATTCACTTTATAACCAATCATCATTATTGGAAAAATAAGAAAAGATATTGCCAACATCCATAAAGAATCTACATTAACAACATGATCCGTTACTGCAATATCCTTTACTAATGCAGTAATCCCTAGTACTCCTAAAATATTAAATATATTAGATCCAATAAGATTTCCTACTGAAATATCTGTTTCCTTTTTTAAAGCGGCCATTACAGAGGTAATTAATTCAGGAACACTTGTTCCAAAAGCAACAATCGTAACTCCAATAACATGTTCGCTAACTCCAAAATTTGAAGCAATTATTTTTGCTCCATCAACTAACCAATCTGCACCAAAAGCTAAACCTACTGAACCTAAAATAATTAATAACGTATTTAAAAAAATATTTTTCTTTTTATCATTAGAAACTATAACCTTCTCAACCTCTTTTTTATTTTTTCGATTAGCATTCCAAAACAAGTAAAAATTAAAAGAAATAATTCCTATTGTAAGGATTAATCCTTCATACCGTTCAATAACATTATTAAATATAAAAATGAAAAACAACAAACTAGCACCCATCATAATAGGCCAATCGACCTTAACTGTACTCTTTTTAACCGTTATAGGTAGTATCATTGTAGTTATACCCAATACTAAAGCAATGTTAGCAATATTAGATCCTATAACATTTGCTATAGCTAATTCAGCATGACCATTTAATGTCGCTTTTAGACTAACAAATAATTCTGGTGCTGAAGTTCCGAATGAAACAATAGTTAAACCAATAACTAAAGTTGGTATATTGAATTTTTCAGCAATTCCAACAGCACCTCTAACCAATAATTCTCCTGCTATTATTAGAATGATGAGTCCACCTATTAATAAAACGTATTCCATTATTTTGCTTCTTCCTGATTATCTTGTGGTTCTTGTGAAGCATAAGGACTTCTTCTTTGTACTGTTTGGGATATTGGTGTTGGGTTCTGAGTATCGGATTTTGAGTCTGGAGATTCTTTTAACTTATTTTTATCACTACTCTCCGGATTTAATGCTGATTGAGAATTATCAACTGATGATTCTTTTTTTTTCTGATCTCCCTTTATTAAATCTTTAACTTGTTGTTCAACATTCACTTTATCCTTAATCGCGTTAACCTCTCTAGCGCCTTCTGTAATCTCTCTCTGAATGTCTCCTGTTGCGTTTTTAATCTCACTAATACCTTTACCTAAGCCACGAGCTAATTCTGGAATTTTTTTTGACCCAAAAAGCATTATTACTATCAGTACTATAAAAAATAGTTCTGCTCCTCCTGGCATTCCGAATAATAAAATGGTGTTCATTTCTCTTTTTATTTGAGTGACAAATGTAAGAAATAATCTATCCTGAAAACTTGGTCAGGAAGACAATTTATTAATCAAAAAAGCCTCACGAAATAAGTTCGAGAGGCTTTTGATCTGTCAACTTAAAAGTTGTTTATTTTTTCTTGTTTGCAAAATCATACATTACTGGAGAAGCAATACATAAAGAAGAGTAAGTTCCTACAATAACACCAATTAATAATGCGAAAGAGAAACCTCTAATTACCTCACCACCAAAGAAGAAAATCATAGCTAGTACAAATATTGTACTTAACGATGTATTAATTGTTCTACTTAATGTACTGTTAAGTGCATTATTAACAACTTCTTTCATTTCTTGTTTCTTATGTAATCCTAAGAACTCTCTA
>CEWR01056849.1_pt1 | contig 10552 bp, 10 predicted proteins | sample 356321 | NCBI WGS metagenome assembly CEWR01 (sample SAMEA2621551, study PRJEB7988) | marine metagenome | biome: marine biome (ENVO:00000447); feature: mesopelagic zone (ENVO:00000213); material: "saline water (ENVO:00002010), including plankton (ENVO:xxxxxxxx)" | depth 790 m
TTTTTTTATAATAGAACGCTCAGCTTTAAGATAAAAAGAACATAGACTCTAATATTTATCTTTTTTCTAATCTCTAGCATCTACTCTCTCTTTGTTTTAAATTAAAAATTCATAACTCAACATTCATAATTCCCTACTCATCTCTTAAAGCTACAATTGGTTTAATCCGGGCAGCTCTCCTTGCAGGAACATAACCTGCAATTCCACCAAATATAATTAACAATACAGTTGCAAAAATTGCTGTACCCATATTGATATAAGGATTCTTAATAAAATAATTATCTAATGAATCTTCAATGGAATTTAAAAGGAAAATTCCTCCAAACAAACCAATATAACCTGCAGCTGTTGTGATAAAAATAGATTCTTGAAGAATCATAGCAATTACTGAGCGTGGAGTTGCTCCAATTGCTTTTCGTATACCAAGTTCTTTTGTTCTTTCTTTTACTACATAAACCATAATATTACTGATCCCAATTATTCCTGCTATTAATGTTCCTATACCCACAAAAGTCACTACCATCTGAAGTAAACTCCCAAACTGTTGATTTTGCTCTAAGTCTTCAGCTACATTTCTTAAATAAATGGCCCCTTCATCTTTAGTACTTATATCATGCCTTTTTTTCATGAAAGTCATTAATTCTGCTTCAAATTTCATTGCTCCTTGATAACCAATAATAGGCTTAAAGGCTACTATTAACTGACCAAGCTTATCTGTGTTTTTTTCAATGAGCTGATTTGTGGTGTATGGTATATATACAAATCGTTCCTCATTGTCTCCTCCGTCATCTTGAAAAACACCTACAACCTTAAAAGATCGTTTTCCTATATCAATAAACTGCCCTAAGGCATCTTCTCCTTTAAAAAGATCTATCTCAACTAAACGGCCAATTACTGCGTATTTTGTTTTATTCAAAACATCTTGATTATTAATGAATCTTCCTTTCATCATAATCGTTTTTTCTGCATGCTGATGACCAGACGCGACCGCTCTTAATCCATAGTTATTAGATTTGTTTTTATATTTTATAGTATAATTCCTCTGAATACGAGGTGTTATATACTGTAATTGAAAAGCAAAGTTTTTTTGAATAGCAACTAAATCAGCATTATCAAACTCAATATCTCTACCAGATTTAAAACCATTATGAGGTATAGTAGTTCTTCCTGGAAAAAGCCTAAAAATATTTGTAGCATCGTCCATAAAAAACTCTTGAAACGAATTTTTTAAGCCATTTCCAAAACCAAAAAGGATTACAAAAATAAAAATACCCAAAGCCACCGTAAATCCAGAAAGAAAAGTTCTTAGCTTATTCTTCGAAATTGTTTCAAATATTTCTTGCCAGCTATCTCTGTTAAACATGATCTGAAGCTCTTACCTGATTTACTTTTTTATCATCTATTATTACTCCATCTTTCAAAAGTACAATCCTCTTACACATTTGAGCTATATCATCTTCATGAGTAACAACTAAAATGGTCTTCCCTTCATCATTAATATCTTGTATTAATTGCATTACTTCATAAGATGTAGTTGAATCTAAAGCTCCAGTAGGTTCATCTGCTAAAAGAACTTTTGGTTGAGCTGCTAATGCTCTAGCAATAGCTATTCTTTGTTTTTGACCACCAGAAAGTTCACTTGGAAGATGAGATGACCAATCTTCTAGGCCAACTTTTGCAAGATATTGCATTGCTTTTTCTGTACGTTCTGCACGACCTACTTTTTGATAATAAAGAGGCAGAGCTACATTTTCTAAAGCTGTTTTGTAATTAATTAAGTTAAATGATTGAAAAATAAACCCTAAAAATTTGTTTCGATACTTTGCTGCTTTAGTTTCATCTAAGTCTTTAATAGGAAAGTTATCTAACATATACGATCCTTTATCAGCAACATCTAACATACCTAAAATATTTAGTAATGTAGATTTTCCAGAGCCCGAAGACCCCATTATGGCAACTAACTCCCCTTCCTCAATATTAATGTTAATACCTTTTAAAACGTGAAGTAAATTCTTTCCTATTTTGTACGATTTATGTAAATCTTTTATCTCTATCATTCTGTACAAATATTAAATTCTTAAACAAAACTAATCTTCTTAACAATGCTAAGATGTTAATATTTTATAAAAGGAAATTTAAAATGATAGATGGTAAAAACACTAATTAATCCTAGGCAAACACATACTTTATATTTTTCTTGGTTAAATCTAAAAAAGGGCTGATTAAACATTTTTTTTTAATAGCTTTTATCAATTCTATTGTCTCTATTTATCAGCGAAAAATATGAATTTAAACTGCCTAATTAACTTTTTTTTTTTTCGAATCATAATCTTTTCCTTTGTTATAAGCCCAAAAGAAAATGATTGCCAAACCTACTACTGTTGCGATTCCGATAATAATTGAAGAGTCCATAATTAAAGTATTTTAGGTTAAGTGATTGAAAACCTGTTTACTCAAACTTCAATCACACTACAAGTATAACGTAAACAACGACTAAAAGGTTGTTTTTGTCGATAAGTTTTTTAACACAACAATGTTAATTTGGTTACTTTTAATTTTAATAAATTATGAAAAAGAGTATTAATAAAATAAGCATTCAAAAGAGAAATGAGTTCACTCCTGATGAGTATTTTGCAGGTATCAAAAAAGGAAATAGAACAATCCTTAGCAAAGCAATCACACTTATTGAAAGCTCAAATTCTAAACATCAGAAAATTGCAGAACAGTTAGTTGAACTATGTTTACCTTTTTCTGGAAATAGTATTCGGATAGGAATTACAGGAGTTCCAGGTGTTGGAAAAAGTACATTTATTGAATCCTTAGGTTCCTATTTAATAGACACTAAAAATAAGAATATTGCTGTTTTAGCTATTGACCCCAGTAGTAAAAAAACTGGAGGAAGTATTTTAGGCGATAAAACTAGAATGAATAAACTCTCCGTTAATTCTAATGCTTTTATTCGCCCTTCGCCCTCCTCTGGAACTCTTGGAGGTGTTGCAAAAGCGACAAGAGAAACAATTATTTTATGTGAAGCTGCTGGTTTTGAAACTATACTAATAGAAACTGTTGGTGTTGGTCAATCTGAGATTGAAGTTAAGTCTATGGTTGATTTCTTTTTATTACTTATGCTAGCTGGAGCTGGTGATGAATTACAAGGAATAAAAAGAGGAATTATGGAAATTGCAGATGGTATTTTCATTAATAAAGCTGATGGAAATAATATGATAAAAGCTAAAATAGCTATTCGAGAATATAAAAATGCCATTCATCTTTTTCCTGCTAACAATAATAATTGGATTCCGAAAGTTTCTTCTTGCTCAGCTATTGAAAACGAAGGAATTTCTGAAATTTGGGAGGTAATCGAGAGTTTTAAGAATTTAACGATTCAAAATAGTTCTTTTTATGAGAATAGAAAACAGCAAGCAAAATTTTGGTTAGAGCATACAATAAACATCTCTATTAAGGAGGAGTTTTATGCCAACGATAATGTGAAAAATAAATTGACAGAGCTAGAAAGTAAAGTTATTGAAGGTACTTTGAGTCCATTTAAAGCTGCTAAGGAATTGCTTGATATCTTCAAAAGCTAACCAAAATAAGTATCTATTAAAATAATTCAAGGTAACTTCGCTTTTTAATTATTAATAATGAGATTAAGTCCTACAATATTGCTATTACTTTTTTGCGCTACAAGTTTTGCTCAAGAAACTGAAAAAACTCATTCTAATAAAGGAAAAATTTATGCTTTCTGGGGTTGGAACCGAGGTTGGTATTCTAATTCAGACATTAATTTTACTGGTGATAATTACGATTTTACATTAAATGAGGTAGAAGCTACTGATCGTCAATCACCACTTGATATGGGGGTTTATTTCGGTATTACAACTATTACAATCCCTCAAACTAACTTTAGATTAGGTTATTTTATTAATGATAATATTGATATTTCTTTTGGAGTTGACCATATGAAATATGTAATGGTAGAAACTCAAGATACCGAAATTTTGGGGAAAATTGATACTGACAGTGATTATGATGGGATTTATAATGGTGAAACACTTACTACTAGTCAACAGTTTTTAAAATTTGAACATACTGACGGACTTAACTATCTCAACTTTGAGATTACATACAATAAAAATATTTTAGATCTTTTAAAAGTTAAAAATAATCCTACCAAAATTGAATTAAATTACTTAGTAGGATTTGGATTGGGGGCAATGATGCCTAGAACAAATGTTACTTTTATGGGAAGAACAAGACATGACGAGTTTCATTTTGCTGGATATGGTTTTGGAGCAAAAATTGGCTTAAACGTTACTTTCTTTAAATTCTTTTTTCTTCGTTCTGAATATAAAGGTGGGTTTATTGATATGCCAGATATTAGAACAACTCCTGACCCAATTGACAGAGCAAGTCAACACTTTTTCTTTACGCAACTAAATTTCAACTTTGGATTTGCCATCAATCCTTTTAATTAAAACAACTGTCTAATTTCTTTTTTAAGAATAAGAATAGCTATTTGAGCAGGCGATTTTTCTAAGTTCACCATAATTTCAAATATTTTTTGTCCTAATTGAACAGCATTAGCATCTGGACTAACTTTAGAAGCAGCAATTCTTACAATCTTTAAAGATTCATCTTTAGCTTGAGTAACGTTCTCCCAAGAAGAATTAGAAATATATAATTGTTGAGTTAAATTATGCTCAAATTCTTGCTGAATGGTTATTAACAACTCTGATTTTAACATTTTAGCACTCATTCCTGATTTAGAAACTCTAAGCACCAATTTATCCATTGAAATTCTCTCCAAAAACAATACTAGTCGCTCATAAGCCTGTAATCTTAATGGAGTAGTTACTGTATTATTTTCTTTTCGTAACATCATTAATTGCTTTCTATGCTCGGTTTCTAAAAAGCGATTCATAACAAAGTAAAGTGCTACAAACATTACAAGTGATGGTAAAATGTATTTTAAAATTTCTAAGAAAGTATCCATAAAACTGTTTAATAAAGGTGGTAAAAATAAAAAATAAAAAGAACGTATCATTTTTTATAAAATAGAATCTTCATTTTATTAAACACCCACTCTATTCAACATGACAAAAGTTTATTCATAATGACACTATTCGAGATACTTAATCGGTACAATTTCATTAATTTCGCTATCTATTATTATTAACAATGAATAATCAAATATCAAATACATTAAACAATCTTAGCGAATCTGAAACTCTTGCTATGACAAGATTAAGTAGAGAGTTAATCGCTGAGGGAAAAGATGTAATAAGCTTAAGTATTGGAGAACCAGATTTTGATACTCCTGAATTTATTAAGGATGCTGCAAAAAAAGCTATTGATGACAATTATACCCACTACACTCCTGTACCTGGTTACTCTGAACTTAGAAACGCAATTTCTACTAAGTTTAAACGTGATAATAATTTAGATTATTCACCCGATCAAATTGTTGTCTCTACTGGAGCAAAACATTCTCTTGCAAATATTTCTATTAGTCTTTTAAATCCAGATGATGAAGTAATTCTTCCTGCACCCTACTGGGTTAGCTATAGAGAAATTGTGAAAATACCTGGTGCAAAACCAGTTGAAATACCTAGCTCTATTGATCAAGATTTTAAGGTTAGTATTGCCCAGATAAAAGCAGCAATTACTGATAAAACAAGAATGATTTGGTTTAGTACACCCTGCAATCCTAGCGGATCCGTTTACTCGAAAGATGAACTACGAGATATTGCTGAATTAATTAAGGAATATCCTAATATCATAATTGTATCTGATGAAATTTATGAACACATAAGTTTTACAGGCAAACATGAAAGTATTGCTCAATTTGATTTTATCAAAGATCAAGTAATTACCGTAAATGGTGTTTCTAAAGGTTTTGCAATGACTGGTTGGAGAATTGGTTATCTAGGCGCTCCAAAATGGATAGCTGACGCTTGTATTAAAATGCAAGGTCAATTTACTTCAGGAACTTGTAGTATTTCACAAAAAGCTGCTCAAGCTGCCTTGGAAGCTGATCCAGTCTGTACTTTGAAAATGAAAAAATCATTTGAAAAAAGAAGAGAATTAGTACTTTCTTTAATGAATGAGATCCCTGGAATAAAATTAAATTTCCCGAAAGGAGCTTTTTATGTTTTTCCAGATGTCTCTAATTATTTTGGCAAATCTGACGGAGAAACAGTAATTAATAACGCTACGGATTTAACAATGTTTTTGTTAAACAACGGTTTAGTTGCTCTGGTTACTGGAGAAGCTTTTGGTGACCCAAACTGCATCAGAATTTCATACGCTGCATCAGAAGAGGTTTTGATTGAAGCAATTAAAAGAATCAAAGAAACATTGGCATTATTAAAATAACAATGATGAATAAAAACGAAATAGTTAATCTTTTTAAGAGTTTCAATAATATTAATGTATTGATCATTGGAGATGTTATGATTGATTCATACTACTATGGTGAAGTTAATCGAATTTCACCTGAAGCTCCTGTACCTATTGTTTCTGTAAACAAAAAAGATAATCGTTTAGGAGGAGCGGCTAATGTTGCCCTCAATATAAAAGCATTAGGAGCTAATCCTATTTTATGCTCTGTTATTGGAAAAGATAGTGCTTCTGAAAAATTTAAAGAATTATTAAAAAAAGAAGCTCTAAGTGCTGAGGGAATTACTGAAAGTAATGAGAGGATTACAACCGTAAAAACGAGAGTAATCGGAAATAAGCACCAAGTTCTTCGTGTAGATTCTGAAATTGATACTCCCCTATCAGAAACTGAAAACACAAAATTAAGCACTGCTATTAAATCATTAGTTGATAACAATAAAATTGATGTTGTAATTTTTCAAGATTATGACAAAGGTGTTATTACGGAGAGTCTAATCGAAGAAATAATTTCAATCTGCAATTCTAAAAATATTCCTACAGCAGTAGACCCTAAAAAAAGAAACTTTAGTTTTTATAAAAAGGCGACACTTTTCAAACCAAATCTTAAAGAATTAAAAGAAGGTTTAAATATTGAAATTGACCCTTCAAAATCTGATGAGGTTGAAAAAGCTATTGAACAATTAAATGCTTCTCAAAACAATAAAATTAACTTTATTACACTTTCTGAATACGGAGTTTTAATAAAAGACGAATCAACACAAAAACAGATACCAGCACACATCAGAAGTATTGCTGATGTTTCTGGTGCAGGAGACACTGTCATTAGTGTTGCATCGCTTTGTTTAGCATTAAATCAACCAATATCAATGATTGCTGAAATTGCTAACCTAGCTGGAGGCCTAGTTTGTGAAAGTGTTGGTGTTATCCCAATAGATAAAGACCAATTATTATCTGAAGCAATAAACAACTTAATATAATCTTAAATGACAGTAATTCCATACAAAGACAATTCGGAAAGTAAAAAAGAACAGGTTGCTACTATGTTCAATAACATTTCTAAGAAGTATGATTTTTTAAATCATTTCCTCTCTCTGGGTATTGATATCCTTTGGAGAAAAAAAGCGATTAAGTTGCTTCAAGAATCGCAACCTAAGCAAATTTTAGATATTGCTACAGGAACAGGTGATTTTGCAATTGAAGCACTAAAATTAAACCCAAAAAAAGTTACTGGAATTGACATTTCTGAAGGAATGCTAAGTGTTGGGAAAGAAAAGATCAAGAAAAAGGGATTGCAAGATATAATCGAGTTGAAATTAGGAGATTCTGAAAACTTAGAATTTCATAGTAATACTTTTGATGCTTACACAGCTGCTTTTGGTGTTAGAAATTTTGAAAACTTAGAAAAAGGACTAACAGAAATGTTAAGGGTTTTAAAACCTGGAGGAACTTCAATTATTTTAGAATTCTCTAAACCAACAGCATTTCCAGTTAAACAGCTTTATAACTTCTATTTCAACTATATGCTACCTGGTATTGGTAAGTTAGTATCAAAAGATGGTAGCGCTTACACTTATTTACCTGAATCTGTTGATGCTTTTCCTGATGGAAATAAGTTTGTATCTATTCTTGCTAAAGTGGGATATAAAGACATTAAAGAAATAAGGTTAATGTTTGGTATTGCTTCTATATATAAATCAAACAAATAAAAACGATAATTTATCGTTATACTCCTGAAAAAAGGAAATGTTAAGAATTAAAATAATCATATTAGCCCTTTCATTAGGTTTGTTTACTAAAGCTTTCGGACAAAGGCCAACTACCAAAAACTTGGCTAAGTTCGATCACCGTTTTATGCATTTTGGTTTTTTATTAGGCATCAATAATGCCTACTTTATTGCTGATCGGTTTCCTCCGACTGTTGCAGGTTCAGATAGCTTATTTGTTTTAGATGCAAAATCAGCTACTGGTTTTAATTTAGGTATTATATCATCGATGCATCTTAGCCCTGCATTCAGTCTTAGATTTACTCCTAATTTAGCTTTCTCCTCAAGAAGTTTAATTTATCAGTTTAAAACTTATGAAGGAACAAAAGAATATACTAAAGTTATAGAGTCAACATTAATTAATTTTCCACTTAGTATCAAATACAAATCGGTAAGAGTTAATAATTTTAGCGCTTACATTTTAGCAGGGGCCGCGTATAGTTTAGATTTAGCTTCTAATGCTGGCTATGAAAACACATCTACAGACCCTAACGATATAATTGTTGCCCTTAAAAAAGGTGATTATTTAGGTGAAATTGGTTTTGGAACCGACTTCTATTTAGAATATTTTAAATTCGGTTTAGAATTAAAAATGTCCTATGGTCTTAAAGACTTATTAGATCATGATGAAACTCAGTTCTCTTCCCCAATAGATCAATTAAGATCTAAAATGTTCCTTCTTTCTCTTACCTTTGAGGGATAGCCTTGAGATTATAAATTTTAAAGGTTGAATTCTAAATAATTTAAAACTTAACACTTAACATTCCCAATTTCTACTTATGGAAACAATTCAACTTTCAGTTTTACCTGAAATAGCGGCCAGTAAAGAACTTTTAAAAGAGCTATTATCAGAAGAGTTTAACACTTCTGCTTTTGATTTTAAAATTCTTAAACGTTCTATTGATGCGAGAAGAAAGCCAGTTACTATTAGCTTAAAGGTAGAAGTATATCTTGATGGAGAAAGTATTCCTAAAACAGTTATTGAAAAAAAATACCAAGATGTTAAAGATTCAGAATCGATTATTATTATTGGTTGTGGTCCTGCAGGAATGTTTGCAGCGCTTAAACTTATTGAATTAGGTTTAAAACCCATCATTATAGAAAGAGGAAAAGATGTAAGAAGTAGAAGAAGAGATTTAGCAGCGATAACTAAAAAACATATTGTAAACTCAGAATCTAACTATTGCTTTGGAGAAGGTGGCGCAGGAACTTACTCTGATGGAAAACTCTATACACGTTCTAAAAAAAGAGGTGATGTAAATGCTATTTTAGCAACTTTAGTTGAACACGGAGCTCCCGAAGAAATTATGGTGGATGCACATCCACACATTGGAACTAATAAATTACCAAATGTTGTTACTGCAATTAGAGAAACTATATTGGAACATGGTGGTGAAATTCGCTTTGATACTAAGCTTACCGATATTATTATAACTGATAATCAAGTTGAAGGTATAATTACCCAGGATGATGAACAGATACTTTCTAAAAATGTTATTTTAGCTACAGGTCACTCAGCAAGAGATATTTTTTACTTACTAAATGATAAAGGTATTGCTATCGAAAAAAAACCTTTTGCTTTAGGAGTTAGAGTTGAACATCCTCAAACCCTTATTGATTCAATTCAATATCATTCTAAAGAAAAAAGTGACTTATTACCTCCTGCTTCATATAAATTAGTACAACAAGTAAAACAGCGTGGAGTATTCTCATTTTGTATGTGCCCAGGAGGTATTATAGCTCCATGTGCAACTGCTCCAGGTGAGATTGTAACTAACGGATGGTCTCCATCAAAAAGAAACAACCCTTATGCCAATTCGGGAATAGTAGTTACTGTTGAAGATCTAGATTTAGAGCCTTTTAAAGCATTTGGAGAATTAGCTGGATTAGAGTTTCAAAAATCAATAGAAAGAAAAGCTTTTGAAGCTGCAGGCAATAAAGAAAACAATGGACAATTTGCCCCTGCACAACGATTAACAGATTTTATTAATGGAAAAGTATCTACAGATTTACCTGAATGTTCCTACACTCCAGGAATAGTAAGTGCTCCAGTTCATGATATTTTACCAAAAGCTATTACAAGAAGACTACAAGAAGGTTTTACAATGTTTGGGAATAAAATGAGAGGCTACCTTCATCCCGATGCCATTGTTGTTGGTGTAGAAAGTAGAACTTCATCTCCAGTTAAAATCCCAAGAGATAAAGAAACTCTTCAACATACTGAAGTTAAAGGATTATTCCCTTGTGGCGAAGGTGCAGGTTATGCAGGAGGTATTGTTTCGGCTGCAATTGATGGAGAAAAATGTGCTGAAGCTGTTGTTATATGATTAAAGAACTAAATAAACTAAGTTAATTCAAGGCCTAAAGTAACCTCATTTTCAAAAAAT
>CEWR01054346.1_pt1 | contig 10534 bp, 5 predicted proteins | sample 356321 | NCBI WGS metagenome assembly CEWR01 (sample SAMEA2621551, study PRJEB7988) | marine metagenome | biome: marine biome (ENVO:00000447); feature: mesopelagic zone (ENVO:00000213); material: "saline water (ENVO:00002010), including plankton (ENVO:xxxxxxxx)" | depth 790 m
ACCGGCGATACGAATCTGGCCCTCAGAGTCTACGAACTCGCCGGCCTTGGTGATGGTGCCATACAGGCCAGATTCATTCGAGTACGCCCTATTCAGCATCGAGTCACCCAACGATGCGGTCATGTGATTCACGATCGACTGTAGAGTTGCTATGGCCCTGTCGCGCTGGTCGGCACCAATCTCGTGATCGGAGTATCGCGCCTCTTCAAAGATAGAGAAGAATTCGTCAAGGTCTTCCGGAGACGCTATCCCTCCGAGCATTGAGCTGATTGCGTCCTCGAACTCCCTAGTCGTCTCGTAGACCTTCTTCATCGCCCCTCTGGACCTGAAGAATCTCACTAGGTCCTTGTAGCAGTTGAAGATGGTCTGGATGTAGTCGTTCGAAGCCTTGAGTGACATCAGTGAGTCGGTCAGTATGCCGCGGATGATCTCGATGCGTCGGCGCTCAGCATAGTTGCGATACATGATTACGCCAATGAGGAGAGCAAACGATACTGCGATGAGGAGTACAACTGTAACTCTGGCCGTGAAGAAGCTGGTCTGCTGCTTCACCAGTTCGTCTCCGAGTTTGATGGTGGGAGTGCTATTGAGGAACTCCTCAACATAGAACGGCGATTCCTGGAAGTGTACCAGCACCCTCCATTTGCCATTCTGGACACAGGGCCCCCCGGCTGCGCAATCTATCTCACCGGGCACGTTCTCTCCTGAATAGCCCTCTCCAGGCCAAGTGAAGTTGGCAGTACCCTGTTCGTTGGTGACGGCGTACTCAGGAGGGAAACCAGTAATCCATCCCGTGCCATTCCAGTACTGGAAGGTGAATATCACCGTCTCGCCTTCTACCGAGAGGTCAAGTCGGTCACGCAGAATTGTCACGGCGCCTGTGATATCGTCCCCCGGTTGGTAGCCCACCGAGCTGGCCCAGTGGTCTTTCAGAAGGATATCTACACGGCTGCGCACTAGAACCTCGATATCCATGTAGGAGCCATTGACCACTGGGGTGGTCTCGGCCCGGCATCCTCCTGGCAGTTCCTTGTCGGGCTCGTAGGCCACGCGTACTGTCCTAAATCCCTCCAACTGCTCGCCGTTAGGTTCGACCCCTCGTCTGCTGGGGTTGTCCTCAGGGTCACCCGAGAACCACTCTACTTCGCCAGTTCCGTCCATCGTTGTAGCGGTGGCGATTGGTCGTGTGTTAGACAGCGGGTCGAGGTAGATATTGAGGCACTTACCGCCAATCGGGTTGCCGTTGGTCTGTGTGAGCAGGGCTTCGACGTGGAATGATTCCTTGAGGTAAAGCACAGGGAACACGGAGCCGTTGGCGAAGGTGTAGGTGTCCACATCGGTTCTGAAAGGACCGACTTCCTCCAGCAACATTGTCGAATTGGAGAACACAGGGAATATCTTGGTAATGTTCGTAGGCTTGTAGCGCCAATTATCGAGACTCTCGTAGGGATCGTAAGATATTGTCACCATGGCTTGACCAGCCTCGACACCCGACAACGGGCAGATGATTTCGAAGAAGCCGTCGTTATCTGTGGTGCCCGGTATGCAGACCTGGCTACCTGTCTCCATGTTGAGCATTTGGTACTCGACGCGGATGGCCCTGTGCGAAAGGTTGCCTCCCAGTTCATCGAGCAACTGGCCGGTGACTATCATTGGTTTGTCGATAGGCTGGCCAGTGGTCTGGTCAATCTCGGAGGTGTAGACAATCTGATCATCCACCGCAAGGTTTGTTCGCCCGATTAGGTAGAATCCCTGCGCGTTGAACTGCAGCACCTTGCGGAAATGCTCGCTGTTGATGATCTGGGTACACGGATCCCATGCTCCAGATGTCCTCAGCATGTCGTCATCTAGGAGTTCACAACCCTCGTGCGGCAGATTCTCACCGAATCGCAGTATGACATTGACCGGTCCGAAGCCATCCGGAAGGAAAGATTCGGGGTCGTCCCTCAGCAACTGAGGATCGAGCGTGATATCATGGTGAATCGAGCCGGCGCTAGGACAGGCGATTTCGACTATCTGGCGGTGAGTGCGGTCCTCGAAGTCGGTTCCTTCGAAGATGATGAGCACCTCGCCGCCGTTGTCGCCGCAGCCATCGAGAGCCTGTCCAGCGTCGAACATGGTCGGGTCAGGAGTGCGGTTGTCATCAGTGATCTGTCCTGAGAACTCCCAAATGTCGCCGCTGCTCATGGCGCCTGATGTAGCGCTCTGTAGCGTTATCAGGGTCCTAGAGACCACCCATAGGTGGATCTCTGAAGAGCTGCCCTGTCGTATCGGGTCGCCTGGATAAGAGTAACTTAGAGTGAAGTTACCGAGCTCGTGCTGCTTGTCGATAGTCAGGTTGACCGAAAAGACCCCGTTGTGGTCGGTCACAGCGAGGTCGTTGGTGCCATCGGCAGACCAGGTGAAGTTGACGGGGGCATCACGGACCGGTTGGTACGCGTTGTCTATCAGCCTCGCCTCAATTGTGGTGTTCTGTCCACGGTAGAGGCGCGGGACATTGTTCAGTTGGAAATCGGTGGTTCCGATTACGGAGACGTTGGCGTATGCCCCGGTAGGTGCCAGCACCGCAGTCTGATTGCCTGTGAAGTAGTAGTTCGAATTAGTGAAGTCGGCGCGGATGCCAAAGACTCCGGCTGAGTACTGTGAGTACCATGTCCAGTTGTAGTCGAAGGTGGCTTCTCCATTTACCATCTGAGGCACACGGGCGAAACCTGTCTCCTGAGAGCCCGCGAAGACGCCGTTGTGATCGACATCGATCTGCAGGGCCATTGGGTCGTGCGGCCAAGCGGTCATAGTACGGTTCCAGACCGTTCCAATGACTCTGAACTTCTCACCTGTGAACATCTCAGGCACGATCTCGCAGCGAACGGTACTGTCGGGGTCAAGTGGGTCCACGGGGCCGCATGGAGGCACATTGAAATCTCCTCCGTTCTGCATTGAGATGAACCAATGAGTACCGTTCGAATTGAGGAATGGGCGTAGTGTGGCCGCCTGGCCGGTCAGTCCTCCTGGATTTCCATCCCACTGCATGGCGTACGGCTTGCCTAAGCTGGCATCAGCGAAGTCTATGCCGGCGTTGGCCAGTGAGGGGGCGTGGAACAGCGCCCTCCAGGCCCCAAAGGAGGAACCAGTGAACTGAGTTGAGTCCCAGAAATAGACCGGTCGAATAGATGGAGTGATGATATCGGCCTCGACGTACATTCGGTGCATGGAGCGTATGGCGAAGCTGTCTGTGTTATCTCCCTCAAGGAAAGGCCACGGCCACTCAGCACCCATATCCGGCCTAGAGTATCCGACGAAGGCGTAGTCCCCTATCGGTAGGCTGGTGTTGGTGTAGTTGTAGCGCCCGATGACATTGTGGGCCTTAGAGAAGTTATCCCATACAATCTCTTGGTAGCCTCCAGGAACCTTACCAACTCCATTGTCCATGGTCGAGTTCCACTGCACCTGCTTCCAGACGCCCTGGGAGCCGCTCGTTTGCACGAAGGTCAGTGAGACCCATCCACCCAAATCCGCCCTGTAGCCGTAGCCGTAGCCGTCGAACACAGTGGGGTGGGTGGAGTTACCAAAGATGCCGCCGCTGATGGTGAATGAGACCGGGGCGTGGGACAGCCTGTTGCCGAAGATACCGCGCTCCCAGTCAGCAGTATAGTGTACCTTGAAGTCAACGAAGAGAGGTTGTTCGTCGCTACGGAAGTAGGTCCATGCGACATAATCGATGGTGGTGTTGGCCCTCACTTCGACCGGTACGGGCTCGGTTGTGGAACCGTCGTGCACGAACATCTCCGTGACCTCAGCGTAAACCACGTAGGTGGTGTTGTCACCGACGTGAATATCTTCAGGGAATAGGAATTGCCCGACTACGAAGTCGCCGTCCTGATTAGTTAGGACGTTTACCGTTTCTACTGCCGAAGTTCCGTTTCTTGACCACTCTATGTGGACCTGGACTGGCAGGTCGGATGCAGGCATGAATACACCTTGTATCGGATCGAGCCAGTTCACCGTCCCATTGAACTTCGCCGGGAAACGGTTGTCGAGCCACAGAACCTCTGGTACAGTCATCGATATTCTAGTGGGTATCTTGTCGTCCTCGTCAGGGATGCAATCGTTGTCGTGATCCCAGTCGCTGGACTCAGCACCGTTGGTGCAGTTGTCGGAGGTCCAGCCCTCCTCAAGGTGATCCCAGTCCAGATCAGTGCGGTTGTCGGCGTCGTCGTCCTGGTCTCTCGCGTCGGGGCCGGTATTGGGATCCGCAGGATTGGATATGCCAGAACCGTCGCCGAAGTCGTCATGGTCCCACGGGTTCGTCGACTCACTGCCAAACCTCGTTGGCCACAGCATGACTTCGTCCTCGTCAAGCATGCCATCGGAGTCGTCGTCGAGGTCGACGTCGTCTCTCAGGCCATCGTTGTCGTGGTCCCAAGGGGTAATCCACGGTGTGGCAGAAGCCAGCTCGAGAGTGTTGACCAGTCCATCGCCATCCCAGTCGTCGTCCGCCCAGTCAAGAATTCCATCATCGTCGTGGTCCCACGGTGACTGCTCCTCACCGGTGAAGCAAAGCAGCTCCTGATCAATGTCTAAGAGGCCATTATTGTCGTCGTCAGGATCCTCTCCATCGGGGACCCCATCGTTGTCATTGTCAACGTCGTAATACTTCGGATGCAGCAGTCCCTGTCCTAGAACTCCCTTATCCCAGACCGCTTGGAACCAGCCGTCGCCGTCGGGATCGGTGTCGGTGCCATCGTCGTCGTTGTCCTCGCAGTTAGTGCCGATGAAGAATGAGCCATCCGGCTCGGTGCTGGCATCGTCGTCCCAGTCGTCGTCAGTATCGACTTCGAAGTAGTCCCATATGCCGTCGTTGTCATCGTCAATATCCCAATGGTCGTAGATTCCATCGAAGTCATCATCGAGGTCGGCGGTGTCATTGAACATGCATTGCGGATTCATGTTACCAGCGATAGGCGCCCCACAGTCGTCGTCGGGGTCAACGTCGTTGTTCAGTAGGTCGGCTACCTCGTCTGGGAACATGTTGGCGTTACCATCGGAATTCCATTGGAACAAGCCATAGTTCACGCCAACGTAGGCCACCCACAAGTCACGGTTGTTCTTGATTTGGTTGTAGGTGACAGCTGCGCTGGGGCCGACATCCTGATTTCCGAAGAAGTCGAACCAGAAGCAGTTCTTGGTGCAGGTCCACTGGCCCTGCGAGTTACTGCCGTTGTATGCGCCTTCGTCGAACTCGTAGTCCGGCCTAGTACTGTAAGGCGCGGTATAGACGGTCTGTTGAGTCCGGGTAGCGCTTTGCAAGGGGTATCCATACAACCAGGCGTATGCCAGACCGCAGGCGTGCTCGGCCACTGCACCCTGTAGAGTCGCCCAAACCAAAGAGGAACCGCAGGTCCCATCGTCGAAGGTCCCGCCCATCTTGATGTCGTCCACATCGAGGACGCCGTCGTTGCCCTCGTCCTGATCCCACCAGTCTGGCAGTCCGTCACCGTCTTGGTCGGTGTCGATACCGTTGACGAGGGAGTCGCCATCGAGGTCGATGTCAAAGTAATTGTCGCCATTGTATGGGCTCCACTTCATGAGAACATACCAGTACATCTCGGGAACTTTGCCGTTGGTTATGGTCCCGTTGTTGTTGTCGTAGCCGTTGTAGTCGAGGACGAAATTGTTGTCTAGGCTGAACGGGTTGAACATCCAGGTCTGGTTCCAGTAGAAGAAGTGGGCGACATCGTGGGAGTAGATGTCACCGTCGTCGGAGCCGTCTATCGGGTCGCCATCGCTGTGTGAGTAGTATTGGCTGTTGAACGGGTCTGTCTGATCGGAGTCGACTATCCCACAGTTGCCGTCATCGGGGTCGTAGTAGTCAGAGAGTCCGTCGTTGTCGTCGTCCCAGTCGAGGTCGTTCGGCAGTCCGTCGCCATCGATATCGGTGTCGAGGTGGTTGGGGCCGTCGTCACGGAACATCGAGCCATTCAGCAGGTGGAGGTCATTGTCGTCGTCGAAATCGCAGTTCTCGTCGATGTCGAGCCAGTCGAGGATTCCGTCGTTGTCGTCGTCGACGTCTTCCCAGTTGTTGATGCCGTCGCCGTCCCAATCGTTGTTGCCGGTGTACGATTTTCGCATCAGGACGCAGTTCTCGTCCGAGTTAACCGGGTTGGGATTGGTGAGGCTTGGGCAGTTCCAGTTCTGAACCTCATCGTTGGTCGATAGCATGAATGGATCCTCCTCATTGGGAATGCCGTCGTCGTCGAGATCGAATGGGATGTCGTCGGGGTTAATCGAAGGGCCGCCGAGGGGGTTGTCGGGCAGTGCAGAACCTCCCATGTCCACATCAAGCCAGTCCCATACCAAATCGTAGTCCTGGTCTATCGGTCGGTACCTGTCATCATCGAGATCCCGATCGTAGTCCAGCTCGCAATCGATGCCGGGTATCTCTATCACGGTGTATGGCACCGGATAGTCCCCCACACCGTCGCCATTAGTGTCGACCTGATAGCATGTATCTGGAATCCCATCGTTGTCGTCGTCGACATCGTACATGTCCATCAAGCCGTCGTTGTCGTCATCGGTGTCGGCAGAGTCGGGAGTGCCATCGTTGTCGTTGTCGGGATCGATGAAGTTGGGAATTCCATCGCCATCCAGATCGCCATCGATAATTGTGTCGAAAGTCTGGTTCCTAGGATGCCAAAGGGCCTCGCGCTGCACGTAATCGACACCTCCTACGAAACTAGAGTAGGTGTTGGTAGTAGTTCCCGAGGAGGTTACGGTAACTGTCCCAGTCATTGTCGGGTGAAGCATGCAGGAGTAGTTGTAGGTCCCTGCGGTGGTGAAGGTGAAACTCCATGAGGCCCCGGATGAAATCATTAAGCTGTCGAAGGCGGGACCGTCGTGGGTGACGGTGTGATCGGTGGTGTCGGTGTTGGTCCAGACCACAGTGTCGCCGGCATTGATGTTCAGATCGGTGGGCGTATATCCTGTGCTGATGATGTTCACGTTGTGAGTGGTAGCACCTGCTGTCCACTCCTTGGCCCAATCCCATAGTGGAGCAGTAGAAGTTATATTTCTGGTCATTGTTCTGTCCCAGGGGTGCTCGTCCCAGATGTCCAGCACGCCATCACCATCGTCATCGAGATCGAAGTAGTCCTGGAAGCCGTCGCCATCAAAATCGCACGGCCACTTAAACTGGTCAATGCGGCCATCGTTGTCATCGTCTTCGTCAAAAGAGTCTGGGCCAGTGCCGTCGGTGTCATCATCGGTGATACCATCATTGTCGTGATCCATCGGGTTCTGGTCAACTCGGTAGCCGATTCCTACGGGGGTTCCAGTCCAAGGGTGAACTGTAGCGGGGTCTACAAAGCGGTCAGCGCTGACGTTCCTAGGATCGGCTCCCTGTGAGAAGTCAATAGGTCCCTCGAGGATGCCGTCGTTGTCATCGTCCCAGTCGAATTCGTCTAGTGTGCCGTCGTTGTCGTGGTCGAAGGGGTCGGTGCCGTAGCATCCGTCAAAGCGCTCGATTAAATCGACAATTCCGTCGTTATCGTCATCGAGGTCGTGCAGGTCATCGATACCGTCGTTGTCGTGGTCATCAGTCTGTGTCTCCTCAAGGAAGAAGCCGTAGCCGGCATCGAGGTTGAGGGCTGCCGGGTTTGACACCTGGCCATAGAACGATGCGGGGTCATGGTACGACGGGTCAGTGAAACTCACTTGGTTGAAGGAGAACTCGGTTGCTGGCTGCCCCTGACTATCACCTGACATCGGGCCGGAGGCCTGATTCATCTGCTGGTACGCAGTCCTGTGAGGAACAGCACCCCAGACGGACTCCTCTGGATCTTCATCCTCGAAGTTTAGCAAGTTGTACATCTGCGAACTCAGCAACATTAGCATCACCACTGCTATCGCGGAGTTTCTCCTCTTTCTGTCACCAATCATTACTTTGTTCTCGTCCATCTTTCGACCCCGAAGTGCTCCGTCAAATTCGGCCTGCTTATCAACAGAACCCCTCGCGTGTGCGTGTGCGTATCACCGAAGTACGTTCGGTATCACAGTCCGTGCCAGCCCTACTCTGACGTTTCGAGAATTGGAATTGGGGTCAGCCCCTGTGATACGGGCTCCCCCCGAGGATGGTGGTGGCTCGGTAGAGTTGCTCCAGAAGCACTACGGCAGCGAGCTCGTGCTGCAGGGTCAAGGGGCCCAGAGATATCGCCTTGTGGTTCGCTCCAGCATCGCCGAATCCATCAGCGGGACCAACCACCAAATGGGTCTCCTCTTGTGACAGTCGCCAGCGCCCGAAAGTCGAGGCGAATGTCTCGCTGTCGTGCATCTCACCACTCTCCTGCAGGAGTAACACAGACCTGTTTTTTACGCCTCTGAGTACCTCTTCCAAGTAGCCCTGCGCGGTGGTCCTGTCGCTGTGCTCGATAATCCTCACACCCTCGCCTCTCAGTCTTGCTGAGTAGTCCGAAATCGATGCTCTATGAGAGGTGTTCTTCGATGCGCCGTGGAGGTGCACGACTATGCGGCCCATGCCACTTCGGGTCCGGTCTGCGACTTGAGCGGTTCGCAAAGCATCAAGAAAGTCGGCTGTAGCGGAAGTATCGATAGAGATGGGATGGTGGCCGTTCAAGCGCAAGGAGAAGGCTCTCGCTGAGGAGCCTCACATGCGTGGAGCCAGAATGTGGATTCAGGACCTCAGGGAAACCTGCGAGCGCTGCTACGACGATTATGAGAAAGGTCAGCGTCAAGTCAGCGCAATGCAGGGCGAGTGGAACGAATCCCGTGACAGGGGAGAGGTAGATTCCTCGCTACTGGATGGACTCGAGCGTAGGGCCTACAAACTGCTCCAAGCGGATGCAGATACTTGGTTGGAGTGGCTGGACAACGAGGAGTTCTGGAACCCTGGGTGGCGTGAAGAATCCTTGGAGGAGTGATTCCATGATGTTCTGGATTGCTTTGTTCGTCGGCATTGGTCTCGTCGTGCTCAACTACTCCCGGCACCAACCTTTCCCTGAGATAGGTGGCAGGTTCGCCCTAGTACTGCTTGTGACGGGTGCCATCCTGTGGTTGTCCACCACTGCTCCTAGGGATACCGGTGAGTCGGTGCCGGCGGTGGTAGCCACAGTGGTCGGAGGGGCTGCCGTGGTCATAGGGGTGGTTCAGATGTCGATGCTACGAAACGACGTGATAGTTGCGCCCTTCGGAGGCATCCTGCTGTGCATGGGTGCGACCAGTCTGATGGTGGATCGATGGTCGGGGATGGGTCAAGTCGAACAGATAGGCTCTTTCTCTGTCGCCTCGCTTCTCGTCATGCTAGTGATATATCTAGCATTCAGAGGTCTCGTGGTCGGAGTACAGGGAATTTCTTGGTCAAAATCCGGACTTAGGCAAGTCCGACGTGGCCTGATTCACGGTCCTAACGGAGCAGTTGCTCACTTCGAGCGTTCGTGGGACATGGAGGACCCGTGGATCAATACGATGAGTCATGCCGCGCTCGTTCTGATTCACCGACATGCGGGCGATACCGAGGCTGAGCAAGAGCATGTCGTCGAGCTTGAGAAGGCTGGCGGGTGGGAGTCAGTGGATCAATCATGGGTTGAAGCGATTGAGGGTGCTCTGGGTCAAATCCAGTCAGTGATGATTCGGGACGATTGATATCACATAGCCGAATCGGCGAACAGCATGGTTAGGATTACTAAGGTCCACACCGGAGCCGGTGACGGTGGCCGAACCCGTCTGTTGGATGGTACCGAAGTAGGCAAGGAGCATCCTCGAGTCAGGCTGTACGGGACGATAGACGAAGTCAACTCGCAGGTCGGGGTAGTGAGGATGGAACTCAACCGCATGCCGAGTATCTCGAATGAGTCCCGGAACTCTGCTGACGCCGCCATGGGTCGGATCCAACAGGAGCTATTCGACGTAGGCGGAGAGTGTTCATGCACGCCAGGGAAGTTGCCTGAGCAGATGGTTCTCATCGGCTCAGATGCTGGCGACCGCTTGGTCGCCGAGATGGATTCTTGGCTTGAAAATCTAGATCCTCTAGAGTCTTTCATAATGCCCACTGGTTCACCTCCCGTAGCAACGCTACATGTAGCTAGAACCGTAGCGCGTCGCGCCGAGAGACAGGCCTGTTCTATGCGTGATATAGAGGGGGATGGTGCAGTTCGCGACGAGGTAATCTCCTACCTAAACAGGCTGTCAGACTGGATGTTTGTGCTCGGAAGATGGATCGCCATAATGACTGGTGAGGAAGAGGTGCTTTGGACTCCTCTTGGCAAGCGCGAGGAGTAATCCAATGTCTCTGATCGGAAAATATTTTGATTCTCTTGGAGAGGTAGAGAAAACGGTCTCAGATTTTTCTTTTGTTCCAAAATCGCTGGCAAAGATAGTAATTTCATTGAAGGTTCTAACTGATTTAGTCGGAGTTCTATTGATATTGGCAATTATTGTGTCCGTAATTGGATTAGTTGTGAGAATAATACTGTAGAAGTCAGACTGCCTTGCCCATCTGCTGCAGGTGCTCTCTGGCAGACCG
>CEWR01024573.1_pt1 | contig 10529 bp, 9 predicted proteins | sample 356321 | NCBI WGS metagenome assembly CEWR01 (sample SAMEA2621551, study PRJEB7988) | marine metagenome | biome: marine biome (ENVO:00000447); feature: mesopelagic zone (ENVO:00000213); material: "saline water (ENVO:00002010), including plankton (ENVO:xxxxxxxx)" | depth 790 m
TTACTGGGTGGAGTACCCGGGGTACTACCGGGCAAAGTTCTGATTTTGGGTGGTGGAGTTGTCGGCACGAACGCGGCAAAGATGGCCGCAGGCTTAGGTTCGAGGGTCCATATAATGGACATTGATCTCGAGCGGCTGCGTTACCTGGATGATGTCATGCCTGCGAACGTCCAAGTGCTCTTCAGTACGCGATATGCCATTCGCAAACAAGTCCAAGACGCTGACTTAATTATCGGTGCCGTGCTGATTCCAGGAGCGAAGGCCCCGAGATTGATCAATCGTGAAGATTTGGCTTTGATGCGTCCCGGGACGGTGATCGTGGATGTTGCTGTGGATCAGGGTGGGTGTGTAGAGACGATCAGGCCAACTACGCATCAGGACCCGGTTTATTTGGTTGATGAGATTATGCATTATGGGGTGGCGAATATGCCCGGAGGAGTCCCGCGAACAAGCACCCTTGCTCTGACCAATTCAACTCTCCCGTATGCACTCGCGCTTGCTGAAAAGGGATGGGAGCAAGCTTGTTTGCTGGATTCAGCCTTGAAAGCAGGAGTGAACATCGTCCACGGTCAGGTTACTTGTCAGGGCGTTGCAGATGCTTTCGGGATGGAATGCCATGATGTCAATGACTTATTGATGGGTTCGGCTCAGGTGTGACTCAAGAATTAAAGGTCCAATTCCAAAGGCTTCCGTCCAATCCGGATCTCCCATTACCAGCACGAGCGACACCGCAGGCCGCCGGTTATGACATACGATCCGCTGAAGCTAAGGTAGTGCTAGACCCGGGGGAGATTCGTTTAATAAGTACCGGGTTGATTATGGAGCTACCCGAAGGAATGGAATGCCAGGTACGTCCGCGTTCGGGCTTGGCGCTGAACTATGGGATCACTCTGCCAAATAGTCCGGGTACTATTGATCCAGATTACAGAGGTGAAGTCAAGATTATTATCCAAAATCTCGGATCGGAGCAGGTTACGTTAATCAGGGGCGAGCGTGTGGCTCAGCTGGTCTTCTCGCTATTTCAAAGCCCGGAAGTGGCAGAGGTGGAAGAACTTAGCAATACGGACCGGGGAGAAAGTGGCTTCGGAAGTACTGGAACTGATTAGGTACCATAGGATATCATCCCGATACGTCTTGGATACTGGCTTCTGGTAGTGTGTAAACGTATGTTCTCAAGCCCTTTGAGCAGTGTAAGACGCCCAAAAATCCCGAAGATTGCCCCCATGACCTTGGAATGTCGACTGAACTGTTGTCTGGACTAGCTAGTTGGTTTAGCTCGGGACGTCTAGTCCCGGTGAATGACATCGCTGTCGACCTCGGCACTGCAAATACGTTGGTCTACGTGAAGGGCGAGGGCATTGTACTCAACGAACCATCTGTGGTGGCAGTTGAAAAGGGAAGCAGCAGAATCATGGGCATAGGGCTCGAGGCCAAGCGCATGCTCGGGCGTACACCGGAAGGGATCGAAGCGATTCGTCCTTTAAAGGACGGGGTAATCGCTGATGTAGACGTAACAGAGATGATGCTTCGGCACTTCCTAGTTCAGGTCACACATAAACGAATCTTTCGGATCAAGCCTCGCGTAGTCATAGGTGTTCCGTCCGGGATTACTGAGCTTGAGCGTAGGGCAGTCCGGTCATCGGCTATGTCAGCTGGAGCGAAGGTTGTATACATGGTGGATGAGCCAATGGGGGCGGCTATAGGGGTGGGTCTTCCGGTGGAAACACCAACTGGGAATATGGTTATCGATATTGGTGGAGGTACTACGGAGATTGCGGTCATCGCGCTGTCAGGAATTGTCTCTAACACATCAATCCGGGTCGGGGGAGACGAACTTGACGCGGCGATCGTCACATTTCTTCGGAAGAACTACAATCTGCTTATCGGTGAGCCGACAGCGGAGGCCATCAAGATCCAGATTGGGTCAGCGTTTGATGTTGGTGAAGAGCGAGAGATGGAGGTAAAGGGCAGGGACCTGGTATCTGGTATCCCAAAGACTGTGACCGTCCACTCGCAGGAAGTTCGAGAGTGCATACAAGAGCCAATTCAGGCGATTGTCGAGGCCGTGCGTCGGGCGCTCGAAATTACTCCACCTGAACTCTCCGCAGACATTGTGGACCGCGGGATCGTGATGACCGGTGGTGGCGCACTGATTCGAGGACTGGATCGGTTATTGCAGCACGAGACCAACCTCCCAATCCATGTGGATGAAGAACCGCTAACGTGTGTGGTGCGAGGTGCAGGCCGGATCCTCGATGATCTCCACCACTATCGTACTGTTCTAACCCAATAGGAGGCAGGAGTCTTGGTGGCGTTCAGGCCTGAGCCGGAGCACGCTGAGGGTCAACGACGTCAGAATCTACTCGCAATCTCATTCTTTATCCTGGCATTAGTCACCGCATATATCCCAGCCGATATGCAACAAAGCATCGCCTGGTCGATGCGAGTCACAACTCTGCGGCCCTTCATCCTGACTCAGCAATGGATAGTTGCCGCTAAGGAAAATGCTGCAGAGGCAGGGATCCTAAGGGCTCAACTAGACTCTCTTACCGCTACGCTATCCTCCCAGGCTGGTCTTTTGGATGAGAACCGAGTCCTTAGGGATTTGCTTGATTTAGCTGAGCGAGGTGAGGGTTTTTTCCGTCCTGCGACAGTATTGCGTTCAGGAAGTCCTGGATCGGAGAGCATGTTTTTTTTGGAGCTCGGGTCAGCGGATGGGATTGAAAGTGGAGCCCCGGTGGTGAACAGACATGGATTGGTGGGTAGAATCCTGGAGGTACGACAAGAAATTTCAGTAGGTATGGACTGGACTCATCCCGATTTCCGTGTAAGTGCGATGCTTCAGGACGGTCGCATATATGGTATAGTAGAGAATCGGCGAGGAGCCTTCCGGGAAGAGGATCGATTAGTGCTCAACGGGACTGCGTACTACGAAACCGCGTCCAACGATACACCGGTGGTGACTAGTGGGCTCGGTGGCGTGTTTCCGAGAGGGATTCCTATAGGCCGTATAGCTGGTATTGAGGAAGTTCAAGGACAGTGGAGGAAGGCCTATCGACTTTGGCCGATGGTAGAGCCGGGTTCTGTCACACACGTTATCGTCTTCACTAATCGCATGCCCGATAACGTGGATCAGCTTTGGTCAGATGATTCTTTAGGTACCGTAGAAAAGGAGATCGTGGGGCGCAGGGAGCCATGAGTCACAGCATCAGATTATGGCTCGTTGTTCTATGCCTTTTCTTGGCTCACTTCATAATGCACGTGGGGCTTGGGCTGGGGCCTGTGGTACCGGATATGCTCACCATTGCGCTACTTCTGGCTGCGCGAGAAATCGGCATAGGATGGGCCTCTGGACTTGGGCTTGCATTTGGGCTCCTAGAAGACTCACTAAGTGTCTTGGCATTTGGGGCTAGCAGCGTGGCCATGACGATGACTGGAGCTCTGGGGGCGACTACACGGAACCTGTTCGTGGGTGATTCACTAAGTTTTCAGCTTTCGTACTTCATTCTCGGAAAATGGGCTCGTGAGTTACTTCATTGGGTAATGGCGGGTGAGGCTCTCCGTCTCCCATTTCTTGAACAAGTGATGCTGAATGGTCTCTTAGGGGGTGTATACGCTGCAGCTATAGCGACACCACTCATAGTATTGATGGGATGGCGCAGGAGAGAAGTGAGATGAACCTGTATCACCCGCACTCTCGGAGGCAGCGAGCGCGAGGTTTATATCTGACCATGGGGATCTTGATGGGTATCCTCACTGTTGCGTTCTTCAGACTTCAAGTGTTGCGCTCAGATACTTGGGAGCTGAGAGCGGAGTCAAACCGTATTCGCCAGCTCCCAATTCCTGCCCCACGAGGCACTATCCACGATCGGAATGGCCGTGTCATTGCCGATAATGTCCCGGGCTATGCGATAACACTTCTACCTGGGCCACCAGACTCTATCCGAGCGACGCTCAATAAGATGAGCCAGTATATGAAGATCTCGGATGAGCGTATTGAATCTCTGCTGGCGTTCCTTACGCGTTATGGCCGACAGCCTCTGGTGGTGGACTCTGATGCTGACTTCCCAGTGGTGAGTGCTCTTCAAGAACGCCGAACAGAGTTCCCGACAGTCTACATCGAAATGAGACCGCGGCGCAGGTATTTTGGAGGTGAGGCAGCGGCTCATGTACTCGGCTACGTCGGAGAAATCACTGCTGATGAATTAGCATCTACTGACTTTTCCCAGGACCTTTATGAACAGGGCATGGTCGTGGGAAAAGCGGGCGTGGAGAAGCAATATGAATCGATTCTACAGGGCAGAAGAGGTCTCAAGTACGTTGAAGTAGACGCTCGTGGGCGTATCGTAGGTGACTTCGGTGCCTTCAGAGTGGACCCCGGTGAGGGAGGAGAGAGCCTCCACCTCAATATTGATATCGAGTTGCAGGAGTGGATCCACCACATCTTTCCCAAATCATTGTCCGGGGCCGTGATAGCGTTGGACCCAGAAGACGGGGGTATTCTCGCCCTCTATTCTAACCCAGGATACGACCCCAATGACTTTGTGAGTGGGATATCAACCGAACTTTGGCAGGACCTCAACGCTGATAATCGCAACCCCCTGTTCAATCGTGTTGTACTGGGTCTCTACCCCCCTGCGTCGACCTGGAAATTGGCTGTGGCCGGAATTGGCCTGGATCTTGGAGCGATCACACCGAACGAGAAGATGCCTGTCCCGTGCACTGGGTCCTATACTTTCGGTGACCGATCCTACAGGTGCTGGGACCCTGATGGCCATGGGTTCAACAACTTAGCTGAGGCAATTGGTAATTCTTGCGATGTCTATTTTTACCAACTTGGGCTTAGAATTGGGCTTGATCCACTTCTGCGGCGCTCCACGGAACTTGGCTTCAGCCGAAAGTGTGGTATTGATCTTCCCCAAGAGAGTCAGGGAATTTTCCCATCTGAGAGAGAGTTTTGGGAGCGGCGGTTCGGGTACGCTCCTCGGGAAGGGGAGGTCCTCCCGCTTTCAATTGGTCAGGGCCCGAATTCCCAAACACCTCTTAAGATAGCTCAGTTCTATCTTGCACTTGCTAGAGATGGATCCGCCCCGACCCCCGTTCTGGCTCGTGATCTGGAAATTGAGGACACATGGGCCCTTGATCTAGATCCTGACCACATGGAGGCCCTCCGTGAGGGGTTGAGGAAGGTCACAGCCCCAGGTGGTACCGCCCACTTTGGTACAGCGCTCGAACATTGGGAAATTCTAGGCAAGACGGGTACCGCTGAGCACGGACTGAGTCAGGCCGGCCTCGCTGAGCCACATGCTTGGTTCGCTGGAATGGCCGGCCCTTTCGGTGGACCTCCGGGCATTGTGGTGGTAGTGATCGTGGAATATGGGGAGAGTGGCTCCGCGATAGCTGCCCCCATCATGGCAAAAACAGCTGACTACTACCTCCGAAGGAAGCACGGTATCCCAACGGACAGTGTACAAACGTACTTGGATCATGTGCAGATTGGGCCTGTGCCAACCTGGTATCAAGAGCGCTATCCTGCCGTAATTGGTGCTATCCGATGACGCGTCAATTGACGAAATGGCTCTTGGAACCTTCCCTGGTGCTAGCCGTCTTCGCTCTCACATGTTTTGGGGTGGCAATGATCTATTCCGCAGGAGTTGTCCATATCCCAAACGATGTAACTCAGAATGCATGGATCCGCCAAGGGACATGGTTCGTACTTGCAGTGACAGCGTTCATTGTTGTGGTTCGGGTCCCGGTGCGCTGGATCGAATGGGTCGCCCTACCCTCATATACGCTCAGTATCCTACTTTTGGTATCTACTCTTGTAGTCGGGACAGGGGTGGGGACAGCTGCAGGTGTGAAAAGTTGGATTCAGATTGGATCATTCAGTTTCCAACCATCCGAGGTCGCGAAGATTGCGACCATCCTGTTTCTAGCAAGATTCTTATCACAGAGGAAGGACCCACTCAATTCAATTCAGGATCTTCTGCTTCCTACACTCTTGGTTGGGCTTCCACTGGTACTCGTCATGCTCCAACCCGACTTGGGTACCGCGATGGCGTTTGGGGGGATCCTTTTCGCGATGTTCTTCTGGGCGGGTACCCCAATGATCCTACTTCTCCTTATAGCCAGTCCTGTTCTTGGCCTAATGCTTTCCTATGACACGATTATGTGGTCCGGCTACATGGTTGTATTAGTTGGCTTTCTGTATCTCTTCCGCTATCGACTTCTTCTATTTGAGTCTATTGGAGTAGTTCTTGCTAATCTAGCAGCTGGTACGGTAGCTCAACCCCTCTGGAATCGACTTGCCATCTATCAACAAAATCGCATCCTTGTTTTTCTTGACCCGGAAGTAGACCCCCGTGGAGCTGGATACCAGCTCATTCAATCGAAAGTCGCAGTTGGAAGCGGCGGGGTCATGGGTCAAGGGTTCACTTTAGGTTCTCAAAAGCGGTATGACTTTCTTCCCGAGCAGCATACTGACTTTATCTTCAGTGTTGTGGGGGAAGAGCTTGGGTTCATCGGCACTGCGCTCGGGATCCTCGCTTTTTGCTTCATCCTGGGACGTCTGGTGCACCTGGCGACACGGACGCCAGATCCCTTTGCCGGCTTGGTAGTGCTTGGTATCTTCGGTGCCTGGCTTGCCCATATCTTCGTAAATATTGGCATGACCGTCGGTGTAGTACCGATCACCGGTATACCACTCCCATTTGTGAGTTACGGAGGCACGTTCCTTTTAATGTGTTGGATCTCCTTAGCTATTGCTGTTCGTGTAGCCCACGAAGGCTAGGCAAGCTGCTTAGATAAATGTGGACTGCATCGACAAAAGGAATCAGCAACTGAGGGTTAGGCGGACAGATTATCCCTGGCATTCACCTATTCACGCTCAATGACTCGAATGATGTATGACTTGCCCAGCCCACTCACATCCACCCACAGACAGTTTTGATGGCTTGGTTTAGTAAGGAGAAGAAGCCTCTTAAGGCTCAAAAGAAGAGAGATGTGCCTGCGGACATTTTTGAGCAATGTCCGGGCTGTGGAGAGGTGCTCTATCGAGAGCGACTCGCAAGGAATTTCAGCGTTTGTGAGTCGTGTGGTTACCACCTCAGGATATCGGCTGAGGGCTACTTAAGCATTCTTTTGGATCCAGGGAGTTTTGAAGAACTCGATGGAAACCTTAGAGCTAGTGATCCCTTGGAATTCGTGGACGTTAAACCCTATGTGAACCGAATTGCGACAGCAGAGTCAGCTGGAAAAAGTGAGGCTGTGGTGACTGCAGCCGGACGACTTGATGGAATTGAAATCGCAATTGCGGCAATGGATTTTTCCTTCATCGGAGGTTCGATGGGATCAGTCGTCGGAGAAAAAATTGCGAGAGCATGTCGGTTAGCTCTTCAGCGAAGTGTACCCGTTATCATCGTAAGCCAATCAGGTGGCGCCCGCATGCAGGAAGGCATCTACTCGTTGATGCAAATGGCTAAGACTTCCACAGTACTAGCGAGGCTGCATGAGGCATCCCTTCCGTTTATCTCAGTCTTAACAAACCCCACAACTGGTGGAACCACTGCATCCCACTCAATGCTTGGGGATGTGAACCTGGCCGAGCCAAATGCCCTCATTGGCTTCACTGGGCCGAGGGTGATCGAGGAGACAATCAAGCAGGAACTCCCCAAGGGGTTTCAAAGCTCAGAGTTTCAATTGGAACACGGGATGATAGACCTGGTGGTAGACCGACGTGACCTTAAGGAAACCATCGCCGTGATCCTCAGACATCAACGAGTTGGGTGGACGGAATAGCCGGCGCCCAAGAACTTCAGGCTAGGCTAGACGGCGGCTTTTTTCTTGACGATCTAACTGATCGCCTGTTCCCGTCGCTTGCCTCTGGTGTTCGTTGGGGGCTTGAGAGAACTGAAAAGGCCCTGAAGAGTTTGGGTGACCCCCATCGAAGTTACCGCACCATCCATGTAGGCGGCACTAATGGAAAAGGTTCCGTTACATCCACTTTAGCAGCAGTCCTTGAGACGGCTGGCTTTCGCACTGGCTGCTACACCTCACCTCACTTGTGTTCGTTCAGAGAACGGATTCGTGTCGCTGGTAATCCCTTGACTCAAGATCGAGCGTTGGGTCTTGCTGAAGAGCTAATGAATGTTCCCGAAATCTGCGGACTCACCTTCTTTGAGGCAGCCACAGTACTTGGGTTGTACGCTTTTGAACGTGAGGATGTCGAGGTTGCAGTGATCGAAGTTGGGTTGGGAGGGCGCCTTGACGCTACCAATGTCATTTCCCCTGAGATTACCGCGATCACCAATGTAGCACTCGATCATTCAGACTACCTAGGTAATTCATTAATAGGGATAGCGCGGGAAAAACTGGGTATTGTGAAGCCAGGTATCCCGCTCGTAACAACAGAATCTGACAAAGGCTTACTAGAAATATTCCGTGAAGTGACAAGGGATGTAGGATCTCTCTGCCTGAAGGCAACTGAACCTGCCCCCGATAGAATTGGAGTCAGTCCTGATCGAACTCGTTTCACTCTGGAGACGAATGCTTGGGGACAGATTGAGATTGAGACACCCCTTGTCGGACGCCACCAGGCGACCAACGCTGCCCTGGTGGTCGAAATGTTTCAGCATATGCCTGAGGATCTACGACCTGAGTTAGAGACATTAAGAGCGGGGATTGCTACTGTTGAGCATCACGGGCGGAATCAGATTGAAGTCATTGATGGACGAGTGTGGTTCTTTGACGTGGCGCATAATGTGGCGGGGATGGATTCCCTTATTGATACCATCGACAGTCTTGATCTTCCGCGTCCGCTTGTTGCTTTGGTTGCGGTCTTGGGCGACAAAGATTGGAGTAGCATGCTTTCCCCCCTCTTCTCTCGAATGGATTCGGCACTCTTGACCCAACCTCCCTCTGTGCCTCTGGACCGTCGTTGGAAACCAGAGAATGCGTTCCAGACCCTGGAGAAGATCGCGCAACTTCGAATTGAGGAAGATTTCGAACAAGCACTGATACAAGCTCGGAGTGACGCAGGGCAGGGCACTGTGCTTGTTACGGGGTCGGTGCACACCGTAGGAAGTGCCCTTAAGATTCTCAAAAGGGAACCACTGAGAGGTGAGTCATGTTGAACTGGACTCCTCAATTCACTGTTGCTACCCCATTGTAGATCTGGACTGGCCTCCTAAATTGCGCGCCACCATGGCTAATTCAGTATTTCCGAGACTTCCGGGGTTCCGAGACTTCCCACCGGAAGAATTCGCACTCCGGGCTCATATTTGTGAGGCCTGGCGCCGGGTAGCTCATCGCTATGGTTTCCTAGAGTATGATGGCCCTCCTCTCGAACCGATTGAGTTATACGTTCAGAAGAGCGGTGATGAAATTGTTAACCAGCTTTACTCCTTTACGGACAAGGGTGACCGAGAGGTATCCTTGAGGCCAGAGATGACACCGTCACTCGCTCGCATTCTAGGGGCGAGGAGCAGGGGGATGAGTAAGCCGATCCGTTGGTTTAGTCTCCCACAACTGTTCCGGTACGAGCGACAACAACGCGGCCGACTAAAGGAACACTTCCAGTGGAATGTGGATGTTGTTGGAGAGGCTGGCTTAGCTGCTGATGCTGAGATTCTTGCAGTTGCAATTGATGGGCTTCGTGAGCTTGGTCTGACATCTGAAGATTTTGTCGCTCGAGTATCGGATCGAGGACTAGTACAAATACTTCTCGAGGTATTAGGGGTACCTGAAGGTGCAGTCGCTGGTACCCTTGCTATAGCCGATAAGCTAGGAAGAACACCGGAAGCGGCTGTGCAAGAGAAGCTTGTAACAGATGTGGGTTTTTCGGACGATCTGGCAAAACAAGTTCTTGCGGTATTTCTTGCCCCCTCACTCGAAGACCTTGACGCACACGTTCTCTCCGACAGCCGGGTCTCGGAGCGGATTACATCATTCCGTGAATTCGTAGCAAGACTAGGTGCGATGGGCTTGGGTGAGTATGTGGAGGTCGATCTAAAGATCGTACGAGGCCTAGCATACTATACCGGAGTTGTCTTCGAACTTTTTGACCGGAAGGGAGAACTCCGAGCGATTTGCGGAGGAGGGCGTTACGATCGGCTGCTTGAACTTGTCGGAGGGGAACCACTTCCTGCGACCGGATTCGGGATGGGTGACGTAGTGCTAGGCGAACTCCTTGCTGATCGTGGACTCGTTCCAACGTTCCAAAGAGAACTCGACTACTTTGTCGCTGTCGTCTCAGCACAGGAGCGCCCGGAGGCATTGAGGATTGCTCAGGCCCTGCGTGAGTCCGGCAAGAGCGTCGCTTATTCTTTACGTGATCAGTCTTTATTGAAGCAGATGAAGGTTGCAGGGCGTGAGGGTGCATCCGTCGTTCTTATTATAGGCCCAGGCGAGCTAGAGAGGGGCTGTTTCATTGCTAGAGATATGACATCAGGGGAGGAGCGGGAGGTCGTGCTCTCGGACCTCGTGTGAATCAAGCGAATGGAACCGATCAAGAAGATGTGAGAGTGATCCAG
>CEWR01028862.1_pt1 | contig 10522 bp, 6 predicted proteins | sample 356321 | NCBI WGS metagenome assembly CEWR01 (sample SAMEA2621551, study PRJEB7988) | marine metagenome | biome: marine biome (ENVO:00000447); feature: mesopelagic zone (ENVO:00000213); material: "saline water (ENVO:00002010), including plankton (ENVO:xxxxxxxx)" | depth 790 m
TTCAAGTAAGGTTGGTTGAAGGTCAACGTCAGACCCGTCGGTCGTTTTTCCTAGGCGTTTTTTTTCTTTGTACTTGTCCTCAGAGTCAAGGACTTCGATTCCAAGGGTGCCCAGCATTGAAAATAGTTCGTCAATTTCTTCAGAAGATGTAACTCCGTGTGGAAGTAAGTCGTTAATTTCGTTAAATAAAAGAAAACCACGTTCTTTGCCAACGATGATGAGCTGCTGGACCTCGTCGTACTTTTCTTCGAGCGAGAGCTGCTTGGCTGGCATTGTGTCACTCCGTCCGGAAGGTTGTGCCTCGTGAGTCCATGTGACGAAAGTCCTGCACTTTACCTCTTACTACTACGCTGCAGATTGTATAGCTGGTTACCGAATCGTGCTTGAGTGTTCATCTTAATAGTTCATCGAGCCGTTTGGTGAGATCGTGCTTTCTTTCTAAGAGCGTATTGATATTACTAAGATTGTCTTCGGACGGATCGGATCGTTGCGCCTGGTCGATCGCTTCCTGTAAAGCGGCACGTTCACGTTTATACCTTAGCTCCCGCAAGTTCACGGCACAATCTTCTACATTAGCGGGTTCTACCGGACTCCGAGCGATCTGTTTCACAAGAGCGTGCTCGTCTGGTGCGAGTCTGTCGAGTAGTGTGTCAGGAACTTGTTCTGGTGGCATGTCCACAAGTGTTCGGGCGAGTAGCAGAATCGGCCCAGCTTCGAGAGTTTCAAAATCATCGGATTCCAAGCCAGAGAGCACAGACAGCGCAGTGCTGGTATTGTGAATCGTTGCCCAAATAATGCCTTTTTCGGCCTGGCAAAGCTCTGATCGTGTGACGCGAATCTCGACAGGAACTTCTGTTCGCTTGGCGATAGCAGCCTTCCTGATTTCAGAGCGGATGACATCTTCCATAACATTCGCTCGGTGCGCAAGGCGGTCTGCAAAATGGTCACGTGAAGCAGGATCAGGGATGCGCGCAGCGACAGCGAGCATGTCTGCGAGGAAATCCCGTTGATCTTTTTGACGTGACAGATTCCTTCCACTGATTGCTTGATCGAGCACATACTCAAGATATGGCTGAGAGTTTTTGAGTTTAAGACGGTAGTTGTTTGCGCCGTGCTGCCGTACGAATGAATCCGGGTCCTCACCCGATTCTAGAGTAACCACATTAGTTTGGAATCCTTCCGATAGAAGCAGTTCTCCAGAGCGGGTGGATGCACTCTGCCCAGCAGTGTCCGGATCAAAACTGAGCAAGACTTTCTTGCAGTAACGTTTCAGAAGCCGGGCCTGCATTTCGGTTAAGGCTGTTCCGCATGTTGCGAGTACAGACTTAATACCCGCTTGTAATGCTTGCGCGAAATCGAAATAGCCTTCGACTAATACAGCGTAGCCGAGACGACGAATGTCCTGCTTTGTTAGGTCCAAGCCGTACAACGTTCGTCCTTTCGAGTAGAGCAGAGTTTCTGGCGAATTCAGATACTTCGGCTGCTGGTCGGGCGCAAGAGATCTACCGCCAAAGGCTACGGTTGAACCTGTGTCTCTGGAGATGGGTATCATTAAACGGTTACGAAATCTGTCAACCGCCTTTCCGCCTTCCAGTTGTAAAACAAGTCCACTCTTAATTAACAGTTCGAGTGGTTGTCCGGCGTCTAGAAGATGTTGCTTGAGTGCGTCTCGTTGCGGCGGTGCATAACCTAGGCCAAGTTGTTTAATAGTAGTTGTTAAGAGGTCTCGCCGCTCAAGATACTCGCGTGCTCGCGAGCCATTTTTACTTTCTAGTTGATTGCAGTAGTAGCTTTCGGCGATTTCATGAATCTTTAGAAGTGCTTCTCGCTCCATTGAGAGCTGTCGGTCTCGTTCAGGGTCATCAGATTCTGGGACTGTCATCCCGAACCGTTGCGCCAGTGCACGAATAGCTTCGGGGAAACTAAGTTTATCGTATAGCTCGACGAACTTAACGACATCCCCGCCAGTCGCGCATCCAAAACAATGAAAGAAACCTTTGTCAGGATTGACGTGAAAGCTCGGTGTTTTCTCCGAATGAAAAGGACAGAGACCTTTGTACGTACTACCGCTTTTTTTTAATGGAACGACGTCGTGAATCACCTGAAGGATGTCGGCCTGGGCCTTCAGATCGTCGACAAAATTAGCCGGGAAACGGGGCACGACGCAACCTCACTTTTTTAATTCAATGATTGTGACACCACTGTTACCGTGTTTGGCGTTAATAGGCTCAATTTTTGATATTAAAGGATGGTCTTCAAGAAAGCTCCTAATGGCTTGCCTGAGCTGGCCCGTACCGTGACCGTGAACTATCCGCAGGTGTTGTTGTTCGTGAAGTAATGCTTGGTCAACGTGCTTTTCTACGCGTGACAAGGCCTCATCAACTCTACAGCCAACGACATTTAACTCAAGAGAAGGACAGTCATCGGATGAGAGGTCGAGTGTAACCCCACCCAGCTTTGAGTCACCGGATTTGGTGATGGCTTGCAGGCCATCGGGTTCTACATGTATGCGCTTGCCGCGGGCTTGGACTTCAACGGTACTATCGTGAATAGCAGTCACAGTACCGTTCAACTGCAAATTATCGATACGCACAAGACTTCCAACGGTTAGTCCGTTCGGTTCACTCTTGAACGCTGACGGTGAATCCTGCATTGGAGTCGCTTCATCAAATTGTGTACTTATTGCGTCCAGTTCATCGAATGCTTTCCGCTTTAATGTGCCGGTGTCACCTGTCGAAAGTTTTCGGTGTTCGTGATGGTCGGCTGCCAGTTTGTTTGTCAGTGCGGTCGCTTCATCTCTGAGCTTCTGAATGATCTGTCGTACTTGCTGTCTGGCGTCTCTTAGGGCATTACGCCAGCGTTCGTTTTCTCGCTGTTCACGGTGAACGAGAGCTCGTTGGCGTGTTGCTAATGCGGCAAGATCGTGGTCTAGTGTCTCCCGCTGCACCTTGATTGCGCGCCGCTCTGTGTTTAAAGTCTTCAGTTCCTCTTCAACTTGTTTTAGATGAACAGCTAGTTGCATTTCGCTCTCACTACAGCGGCTGCGTGCATCCTCAATTACCTTGGCCGAGATGCCGAGTCGACTAGCAATTTCTAATGCGAGACTTCGCCCTGGTGTTCCGTAGTTTAGCTGGTAGGTTGGTTCGTACGTTATCTGATCAAAACCGAATCCAGCGGATGTCACACCGTGGGTCGTCTCAGCGTAGGACTTCATAGTGCTGTCGTGCGTTGTAGCGATTATGAGTGCACCTCGCTGACGAAAATGATCGATTAGAGCTGCTCCAAGGGCCCCTCCTTCTGTCGGGTCTGTTCCTGTTCCAATTTCATCGAGTAAGACAAGTGAAGGCAATTCAAGTTTGCGGTCCATCGTGACAATGTTCGTGATGTGACCTGAGTACGTTGAGAGATTGTTAGCGATTGACTGCTCATCACCGATATCGGCGAAAATACTTTGAAAAACAGGAACGTTCGCATCGCTGTCTGCTGGTATCAGAATGCCGGTTTGTGCCATGGCAACAAGCAAGCCGGCCGTTTTCAGTGCAACTGTTTTTCCGCCGGTGTTCGGTCCGGTCACAATCAACGCAGTTGTTGGTGGCGAGAGAATAATGTTAATGGGAACAGGTTCTGTTGTCTGCGACGTTGCTCCAGTCAACGGTGGGATACCTGCGCGTGCTCGAACGGATTTAAATAGCAGTGGATGGCGAGCTTTCGGTAATTTCAGAAGAGTACCTGACACGAGTGACGGTTTTTGACCATCGATTAGCCGAGAGAAGTTTGCACGTGACTGGATTACATCGAGTTCAGTGGCAGCTTCCAGTGAGTGGCGTAGGTCAAGAGAGCGCGTTCGAAGTGAGTTCGCTAGCCCCATGAGTATGCGATGGACCTCCTTTCCTTCATCGTCTTCAATGGCGACGATCTCATTGTTAATGTCAACGGTACTGAGTGGTTCTAGGAATAAGCTCGCGCCACTCCCCGATGCTCCGTGGACAATGCCAGGAATTGCACTTCGATGTTCCGCTCGGACCACGAGTACGAAACGACCGCCACGTTCCGTCACTATTTGTTCTTGAAGGTATTTCCCGGTCTCGCGACCGCTTAGATACGATTGGAGCGTGTTTCGAAGGTGTTGTTGCTGCTTTCTAAGTTTTTCTCGGATCGCTTTTAGCTGCGGTGTTGCGTTGTCGTTAACTTCACCGCTGGAAGTTGTCTTCTGTTGAATTTCTCGTACTTCTTTCTTGAAGGATCTGATCCGAGTGGCAATGGACTGGAGAGAAGGATACGGACTACTGGACGCTTTTGTTATCGATGTTTGAACTTTGCCTAATGAACCGAGAAATGTCGCGAGTCCACGCAGTTGCGCGACATCGAGCAAGCGATTGTCGATAGCGAGCGCTGAAAGGATTTCGATTAGATCCGATGGTCCATCGAGTCCGAATGGACCATCGGTTTCGAGGAAGCGGACTCCGTCACACGTTGCAGATAATGCTGCTTCAACAAGTTGCGCGTCTGTCAGTGGCGACAACTTATCGACGGCAGATGCACCAAGTGGAGTTGCAGCGAAGCTGCGAACAGCCGCGACGATGCGGTCGAACTCGAGGGCCCTCAATGTTGCAGCGTGCATCGAGATATTTCTAATCGAGATGGTTGATGATGCTGGCGATGGTGGCCGCCCCGAAACCATTATCAATGTTTACGACGGATACACCAGAGGCACAGCTGTTGAGCATTCCGAGCAGCGCGGCAATTCCACCGAAACTGGCACCGTACCCAACACTTGTTGGTACGGCAATGATCGGAGCACGCATCATTCCACCGACTACGCTGGGTAAGGCTCCTTCCAAGCCTGCCGCTACGATTAGTACCCGCGCCCTGTCAAGCCGTTCATGCTCGCATAGGAGGCGCTGTAACCCTGCTACGCCGACATCGTAGATAGTGTCGACATCGTTACCTAGGATTTCGGCAGTGACGCGGGCTTCTTCTGCAACTGGAATATCAGAAGTTCCAGCTGTGACAATACCGATAATGCCCTTTCCTCTTGTTGTTGTCGTGCCAGGTTTTGTAATCATCCGGGCGGCGGCGTGAAAAACAGCGTCGGGAACTACCTGTCGGACCGCACGGAAGTCATTTTCCGTTGCGCGAGTGACAGCAAGGGCTGTATTGGCTGCGACAATACGTTCCGCGATCGCTGCGATTTGGTCGGGTGTCTTACCAGAACCAAACACAACTTCTGGCAGTCCTTTTCGCACAACTCGATGATGGTCAACCCTGGCGAATCCGAGGTCTTCAAAGGGTGCGCGGCGCAGTAACGCAAGAATATGTGCTTCGGCATCCGCAACTTTGAGGGTGCCCTCTGTCAATTCCTTCAGTATTGTTCGAATTTGCTCGTTACTCATTAGTCGAAGTATTGACCGTAGCGTGCCGGACGTTGACTAACTGCAGCCGGGATTGTAACGTCGCGGCCAGAATGTTGCTGCTCGGTCTCTATTATTTACTGTTAGGTTGTTTGAGCATATATGGGTTACACCGAGCTGTTCTCTTATATTTTTACTTTACCGGTTGTGGTCAGTTTGATTTACGGGCATTAGGTAATCCGAATCAGAAAAATAGCTGCATTCCGAGAATTACGGTTCAACTGCCGGTATTCAATGAGCGTTTTGTTGTGTCGAAGGCTATCGATTCCTTGTCACGGCTACGATACCCGCGGGATCGTTTCGAGATACAGGTGCTCGACGATTCGACTGATGAGACGACCAATATTGCACAGGCGGCGGTCAGAAGTTGGCGGAGTAAAGGGATTTCGATTCAGTACAGGCATCGCGCGTCTCGAACGGGATTTAAAGCTGGAGCTCTTGCTGAAGGACTCAGAGAAGCGACCGGTGACCTTGTCGCGGTGTTTGATGCTGATTTTTTACCAGAACCGAATTTTCTCGAGAGAGTTGTCTGGGTATTCGATAATCCTTGTATTGGCATGGTCCAGGCGCGATGGGATCACAGTAATCGTGACCACTCACTTCTCACACGGCTGCAGGCGTTATTTCTCGATGGGCATTTTGTTTTAGAGCACGGCGGACGATTTCGTGGCGGATGCTTCTTTAACTTTAATGGGACGGCTGGTGTGTGGAGGAGAGCGGCTATTGATTCAGCTGGTGGCTGGCACACGGATACGCTGACGGAAGACCTTGATTTAAGTTATCGCGCACAGTTGGCAGGCTGGCAGTTTGTGTTTTTACCCGACGTGGCCGTACCTGCTGAGCTTCCCATTGACATGACAGCTTTCAAGTCTCAACAACATCGTTGGGCCAAAGGTTCAATTCAGACTTGCCTGAAAGTGTTACCGACCATATTGCGGTCGTCTTTGCCTTTACGAACCAAGACTGAAGCATGCTTTCATTTAACCGCGAATTTTAATTATCTCTTACTTGTACCGTTTTGCGTTTTATTGGTTCCTGTGCTGGTCATGCGCTTTCAGTCTGACATCGCGACTGATTTGGTGTTCATTGATTTTTTTCTGTTATGCGCGGCGATGCTGTCGGTAGCGAATTTCTATTTGGTGAGTCAGCGTGAGTTGAGTCCGAATTGGTGGCGAAGATCGTTGGATATTCCAGCATTGATCGCCCTAAGTCTTGGGTTAAGCGTTAACAACGCAATGGCAGTCATCGAAGGTTTGACCGGACGAACTGGTGATTTTGTTCGAACGCCCAAGTACGGAAGTAGTGTTGTGGGAGGTGTCCGCTCAGGCTATGCGCGTCCCGCTTCTTGGTTGGTATGGGTGGAGATGTGTTTTGCATTGTATTTTACAGGGGCGCTGGTCTTTGCGATAGTCGTTGGACTTTACTTAGCAGTACCGGTTTTGGCTTTGTTTCAATTCGGATTTATATACGCGAGTATTGCTTCACTGGCACAACAATCAACGCAGACGCGGGTAATGCCATCAACTTCATCAGCCCATTCGTTTGTTGCCGACGAGGGAAAGTAGCGCTCATGACCACAGAAATAAAATCGGAAGCCGGCCTTGAGGGCGTTGTTGCAACATCGTCAGCTATTTGTTTCATCGATGGTGAGCAGGGCGTGCTGGCGTACGCCGGATATGACATTCATGAGTTGGCTCGATTCGCGACTTTTGAAGAAGTGTGTTTTCTGTTGTGGCATCGGCGCCTACCGACCCGAAGCGAGCTGGGAGATTTACAGACTGAGCTCGCCTCAGCACGACGGTTACCAGAAGGGATTCTTCGGTTGTGTCGCATGTTGCCTGCCGGAAATGCGATGGCTGTTCTTCGAACGCTGGTGTCTGCGTTGTCTCATTACGAATCGGAACAGGATGAAGACTCTGAATCTGCTGCCTATCGGAAAGCAGTTCGCTTAACGGCGCAGGTTGGTAGCCTCGTTGCAACCTACGGTCGCATCAGTGGGGGTGGTGGCCCAATAGAACCAGACCCTGCGGTAGGACACGCTGGGAACTTTCTGTTCATGCTCAATGGGGAAAGGCCTTCTGAACTCGAAACGAGAGCGCTTGACGTTGCTCTGATATTGCATGCTGATCATGAACTCAACGCATCAACATTTGCGGCACGCGTTACGGCGGCGACGCTTAGCGACATGCATTCCGCAGTAGTTGCTGGAGTAGGTGCTTTGAAGGGTCCCTTGCATGGTGGTGCAAATGCAGAGGTAATGAAATTGCTACTTTCGATTGGTGAAACTGCTGATGATTCTGAAGTCGATCGGATCGTCAGAGATATGCTTGATAAGCAAATCAAGGTGCCGGGTTTTGGGCACCGAGTTTATCGCACAGAAGACCCGCGGGCAACCCATTTGCGGCAGATGTCGAAACAGATCGGCGAACGATCCGAGAATACTCGTTGGTTTGAAATGTCTGGTCGGATCGAAGCGATCATGAAGGAAGAAAAGCAGATTGATGCCAATGTTGATTTTTATTCTGCATCCACCTATTACATGCTTGGGATTGCAATCGATTTATTTACGCCACTCTTTGCTGTGAGTCGAATATCGGGTTGGACGGCCCATATTCTCGAGCAATATGCTAATAATCGGCTTATACGACCTCGAGCGGAATATACGGGGCCCGTTTACCCGCAGAGATTTGTTCCACTAGATGACCGATAGATACTAGAACGGTCCTTGTATAATTGAGGTGTCTCACCTCGGCGCTCAATGCATCACAATCGCATACGGAACTTTTCCATTATCGCGCATATTGATCACGGGAAATCGACACTTGCTGATCGATTTCTTGAGGCGACGGGTGCATTGCGTCCTCGGGAAATGGAGGCGCAAGTTCTGGACAGCATGGACTTGGAGCGTGAACGAGGCATTACCATCAAGGCACAGTCGGTCCGGTTGTCTTACACGGCACAGGATGGCGAAGAGTACGTACTGAATTTGATCGATACGCCGGGTCACGTTGATTTCTCGTATGAAGTGACACGGTCGCTTGCTGCATGCGAAGGCGCTTTACTGTTGGTCGATGCTTCACAGGGGGTAGAAGCTCAAACGGTTGCGAATGCCTATTTGGCGGTTGATCGTAATCTTGAGATTATTCCGGTCATTAATAAGATCGATTTGCCAGGGGCACAACCAGAGGAAACAGCTCTGCAAATCGAAGAACTGCTAGGGCTCGATCCAGATCAAGCTTTATTGGCTAGTGCCAAAGAAGGACGAGGCACGAAAGAGATTCTTGAGGCGGTGGTAAATAGATTGCCGCCACCGACTGGAGACCCAGATGCACCTCTTAAGGCTTTAATTTTTGATTCGTGGTACGACGCTTATCGCGGCGTCGTAGTTTTGATCCGTATGGTTGACGGCGTCATTAGATCGGGAATGAAGATTCGACTAGTGGCCGCTGAACAAGACTACGAAGTCGAGCAAGTTGGCGTGTTTGTTCCCAAACCAAAAATCGTAGACCAATTAGGCGTTGGTGAGGTCGGTTTTCTGATTGCGAATATCAAGAATGTTGCTGATGCCAGAATCGGTGACACGGTAACGGGGGTCAAGCGTTGTACCGCCACTCCGTTTCCGGGCTTTCAAGAGATGAAACCGATGGTATTTGCTGGACTTTATCCGGTTGAGAGTCATCAGTATCCCGAGCTTCGTGACGCGTTAGAGAAACTCCGTCTTAATGATGCGGCGTTGTTTTTTGAGCCTGAAACATCTGCTGCTCTCGGATTTGGTTTTCGCTGCGGATTTCTTGGCTTGCTGCACATGGAGATTGTTCAGGAACGACTTGAACGCGAGTTTGATATGGAACTTGTCACAACTGCCCCTGGTGTGCTCTATCGCGTGACAACAACTAATGGGGACAGTTTTGAAATTGATAGTCCTGCCAAATTACCCGATGCGGGAAGTATCCAACAGATTGAAGAACCAGTTATTACGGCGATGATTTTGACACCAGCCGAGCAGGTTGGTGGAATTCTTAAGTTGTGCCAAGAGAAACGAGGCGTACAGAAGAACCTGGAATACCATGCGTCCCAGCGGGTCATGATTTCCTATGAATTGCCTTTCAATGAAGTAGTCTTGGATTTCTATGATCGCCTGAAGACGATTTCTCGTGGTTATGCCTCGCTTGATTATCATGTTAGTGGGTATTGGGTATCACCACTAGTCAAACTTGATCTCATGGTCAACGGTGATTCGGTCGATGCTTTGTCAATTATTGTCCACCGAGATTCTGCTTACATTCGGGGGCGAACACTTGCACGGAAGATGAGAGAGTTGATTCCGAGACAGATGTTTGAGGTTGCTATACAAGCAGCTATCGGTACACGGATCGTTGCCAGAGAAAGTGTGAAGGCGCTTCGAAAAAATGTACTTGCCAAGTGTTATGGTGGGGATATCAGCCGCAAACGAAAATTATTAGAGAAACAGAAAGCGGGCAAGCGACGCATGAAGCGCGTCGGAAATGTAGAAATTCCCCAAGAGGCATTCTTGGCAGTACTTAAGATTGGTGATGACTAAAGTTCGACAGTCGGTGCCGTCGTTTCGGAAGTCGACGGCACGTGAATATTTTGAATCAATAGTGATTGCAGTAATCCTTGCGCTCTTTATACGTACTTGGGTCGTGCAGGCGTTTAAGATTCCGACTGGTTCGATGGAAAACAATCTGTTGGTTGGAGACCACCTACTGGTCAACAAAGCCGTTTTTTCTCCGATTGCTTTTGATGCCGAAACGACGGTGCTTCCAAATGGGCCTGTCGATCGAGGAGACATCGTAGTGTTTAAGTTTCCTCTTGGTCCCGAACGAGATTTCATCAAAAGGGTTATTGGCCTGCCAGGAGAGAAGATCGAACTTCGTGATAAGACTGTTTACATTAATGATGAACCTCTCCCTGAACCGTATCTTCCATCTCATATGACTCGTCTTGTGCCCGGTGCAATAGCGGTTGCCCAGCGTGATAACCATGGACCGATTACCGTGCCCGACGGACATTACTTCATGATGGGAGATAACCGAGACAACTCTGAAGATAGCCGTTATTGGGGTACGTTGCCCCACGATCACATTAAG
>CEWR01158595.1_pt1 | contig 10522 bp, 11 predicted proteins | sample 356321 | NCBI WGS metagenome assembly CEWR01 (sample SAMEA2621551, study PRJEB7988) | marine metagenome | biome: marine biome (ENVO:00000447); feature: mesopelagic zone (ENVO:00000213); material: "saline water (ENVO:00002010), including plankton (ENVO:xxxxxxxx)" | depth 790 m
ATTAAATTAAATAATTTTAAATAATCCCTAATTTTGTTTTCACTTTAGGTAAGATATCATCTCCTTCTACAGAGTAAAGTACAACACCAACACTAGAATCTAGTATATAAGTATATCCATTCTCTTTAGCTACATCATTAATGGCTGTTTTAGCTTTATCAATAATTGGCTGTAACAACGTTTGTTCTTTCTTCTGTAAGTCTGCTTCTGCAGTTTGCTGAAACTCTCCAATTCTCTTTTCTAAATCAGTTATTTCCTTAATTTTATTATCTTTAATAATATCAGTCATAACTTCTTGCTTTGCCTGAAAATCACCTACTTTAGTTTCATACTCCTTTCTCATTGCATCAAGTGTCAATTTTAATTGACCAGCGTAATCTTCAAGATCTTTTTGAACTGCTGTTCTTTCTGGCATTGCAGAAAGTAAATCATTTGAATTGATATGACCTATTTTAGCACTTTTTTGAGCTGTTACTGTAGTTGATAATGCAACTACAACCATTAATATTGCTATCTTAAATACTTTCATCTTTTTCTTTTTAATTAGTTTTCAAATATATATTATTCTTTTGTCTCACCTGGTTTATAACCCATTTTTTTTAGAACATCATCACTAATGTTATATTTAGGATTAGTATACAGCATTGTTAAAGCACTTGCTTTATCAAATACGACACCAAGCTTCTTGTAATTTGCTATAGAACTAATAGCCTTATAAACATCATCTTGCAACGGTTTTACTAACTCTTTCCTTTTTTGAAAAAGTTCTCCGTTAACTCCAAATTTTTGTTTTTGATATTCTTTTGCCGCTTTCTCTTTTTTAACGATCTCATCCTCTCTTTTCAACTTCATATCTTCAGTCAAAAGGATCTGCTCTGCTTGATAATTTTTATACATTTTATCAATCTCAGAATACCTTCTTTCTAATTGTTTTTGCCATTCGACTGACAGCTTATCCAACTCATCTTGTGCATCTTTATAGTCTGGAATATTTTCTAAAATATATTCAGTATCAACGTATCCAAAATTTTGACTATTCCCTACAACTGTAATCGTTACAAGTATTAATACTAATCCTATTCTTCTTAAACTTTTCATAATAATTTCCTCCTTAGTTTAGTTGCTGAATTATATTTACAGCGGATTTAACATGGTTACCATCCGTTTATACTTCCACCAATACTAAAGTGTATTTCTGTACGATTATTAGGGTCTGAGACTCCTGGGATATCATCCAATCGATAACCCCAATCCAATCCTAACAATCCAAACATTGGCATAAATATTCTAATACCTACACCAGCTGATTTATAAACTTCAAACGGGTTAAACTCATCAAAGCCTGCCCATGCATTACCAGCCTCTCCAAATACCAAGCCATAAATTGTTGCACTAGGGTTTAAAGACAATGGATATCTTAACTCAGCTGTATATTTCGTAACAAGAGATGCTCCTGATGAAGGAGATAAATCCCCTGCACCGAATCCTCTTAGGGCTATTATTTCACTAGCAATATTCTGGTTAAACCCTGAAAGCCCGTCACCACCTAGATAAAATCTCTCAAACGGTGATGTTCCTAAAGTACTATTAAATGAACCTAAATAACCAAACCCTGCCTTAGTATTTAGTACTAATGCATGCTTATTATGTGTCAACTTAGAAAACCAAGATGTTTGAAATTTCCATTTATGGTATTCAACATATAAATTTCTGTCTTGCACAGACAATTCATTAATGTCTTTCCCTTTAAATCTAACCCATGAATAAGGTAAGGTGTGCTGCAACGTAAAAGTAGTAGTAGATCCTGTCGTTGGATATATTGGACTAGGCCCTGCTGAATTCCTTGAAAGGACATGTCTAAAACTTAAATTGTTAGCAACACCATCAGAAAACCCTGCCAATAATTGATAATTTTCTAAAACATAGTATCGATAAGAGGCCTCATTGTATAATGTAAAGAAATCATCTGGGAACTTCAACCTTCTACCCAAACCTACTGACATACCATAAGATTTGAAAGTTTGGCTTATGTCTCCAGAGGAAGCATGTAATCTAGTATGATTTAAACTTACACTTAAAGAATTTGGTTTTCTACCACCCAGCCAAGGTTCAGTAAATGACATACTATACGACTGAAAACCAACACCAGTTGATTGAGCTCTCAAGCTTAAACGTTGACCATCTCCAGCAGGCAAAGGCCGCCAAGCTCCTTTTTTAAATAAATTCCGTGCAGAAAAATTATTAAAAGAAACACCTAATGACCCTACGACTCTTCCTGCACCAAAACCTCCAGACAATTCAATCTGATCAGATGGTTTTTCCTCAACAACATATTCAATATCAACAGTCCCATCTTCTTGATTAGGTGATGGATTTACGCCCATTGTTTCAGGGTTAAAATAACCTAACTGCATTAATTCTCTTTGAGTCCTAATAATATCTGAACGGCTAAACAATTCTCCTGGGAGTGTTTTTATTTCCCTTCTAATTACATGATCATTTGTTTTATCATTACCGACAATAGTAACTCTATTCACCCTCGCTTGTTTACCTTCATAAATTCTAATTTCAAAATCTATAGAATCATTTTCAATTTTAACCTCAACAGGATTTACTTGAAAAAACAAATACCCATCATCTAAATATAATGAGCTCACATCCCTTCCTTTTTGATTCATAAACAATCTAGAATCTAGGGTAGTCTTATTATAAATTTCGCCTTTTTTAATGTCTAAAATACGGCTCAATACTTTTGTTGAATGAACTGTATTCCCTATCCATTTTATATTTCTAAAGTAATATTGATTACCCTCCTCTATAGTTATATCAATATTCAATCTTTTATCACTAATACGGTAAGTTGTATCAGATGAAATTTTAGCATCTCTATATCCTAGCTCATTATATTTTTCAATAATAGCAGGTTTGTCTTTCTCGTAATTATTTGGGATGTATTTTGATGAAGAAAAAATATTATAGGCTCTTGCTCTTTTTGTTTCACTTAATGAACGTCTTAACTTTCCTGGTTTTATTGAATTATTCGAAATAAAATTAATATCCTTAATTTTAACTCTAGGTCCTTTTTTAATATCAATAGTTAGAATAACATTATTTGCAACACTAGTATCCGTTTTCTGAGTAATATTCACATCAGTATCTAAAAACCCTTTCTTTACAAAGATGTTTCTAACTTTATTCTTAGTATTGATCAAAAGGTTTTCAGTAACAACCTTCCCTCTAACTAATTCAATTTCTTCTCTTAAGTCCTTTTGTTTACCTTTTCTAATACCAGTAAATCTAAATTTAGAAAGTCGAGGTAATTCTTCAATATTTATATCTAAGAAAATTTTATCCCCTTCTATTTTAGTAGCAAGTATTGTAATGTTTCCAAATAGCTTTTGTCCCCATAAATTTTTGATTGCTTTAGTGATTTTATCACCTGGCACTTTTATTCTTTCCCCAACAGATAAACCTGAGATTGACCTTATTGTTGATGGATTAAAATAATTTGTTCCTGAGATCGTAATACCTCCTATTTCATATTCTTTAGGAGATGAGTAATTTATATCATCCACCCCAGAATTAATAGAGAATTGCGCGTGCGTAAACAAAGGCAATAAAAATGTTATGATTATAATATAGATGTATTTCTTCATTAATTCTTTATTTGTTCACTAGTTAGTCCGAATCTTCTCTCTCTTTTTTGATAATCAACAATTGCCTCAAACAAGTCTTCTTTTGTAAAGTCTGGCCAAAATTTATTCGTGAAGTATAATTCTGAATAAGCTATTTGCCATAAAAGAAAATTACTTAACCTGTACTCTCCACTAGTTCTTACTAGTAATTCTGGATTAGGCATTGCTGCAGTATCTAGATAATCACTTATTAAATCACTATCTATATCACTTACATCAATCTTTTTCTCAGACACTTTAGTTGCAATACTCTTTACAGTCCTAACTATCTCTGATTTAGAACTATAGCTTAGTGCCAATACTAGATTTAATCCAGTGTTATTTTTAGTTTTCTCTTTTGCTTTTTCAAGTTCTCGTTCACAATTACCTGGCAAGCTCTTTAAATCACCAATAGTGAGTAATCTTACATTATTCTTATTTAAAGAAGCAACCTCTTTACTTATAGTAACTACTAATAATTGCATTAGAGCAGCAACTTCCACTTTAGGTCTATTCCAGTTCTCTGTACTAAAAGCATATAAGGTAAGATATTTAACCCCCACTTCTCCAGCACCTTCAACTACACTTCTTACTGATAACACACCTTTTTTATGTCCAAATATTCTTGGTTTACTATGGCTTTTAGCCCACCTACCATTACCATCCATGATAATAGCTATATGGTTGGGAACATCCGCTGTATTTATTTGAGTTTTAAAATCCATTTTTTAAGTCGGGCAAAGATAGTATAAATACTAAAAACCAGGCATGTTACACCTGTCCTTATGTGTTAAAATTTTATAATTTAAAGTTAAGCCAACAATTGAATACCAATCATTATTCTGAGAATTACTTAATTGATAGCCATCAGCGTACTTTTCGGGAAGCCCATCGACCTGATCTGTAAACGTTTTCCTCATTCCCCATTCAATCCCAAGCCCCCAGTTTCCAGAAAAATTAAATTTAACACCTAGTCCAAATGGAATAGAAACCGAGATCAAATCGCTTCCTAAAACATCGAGATCACGCCCCCTTACTTCAGGCGAAACCTTAAAGGCTGCTAACCCAATAAAAACAAAAGGTGAAAATCTTGATGTTGCTCGATTATTAATCTGATAAGGAATGAAATTAAACTCTATCACTCCATACGCCTCCCAAAGATCAGATGAAAATGACAAATGGCGATATTGAGACAAATCCGTTGACCGAACCTTATCTGTTGCTGTTAATTTTGCGTAATTAACACCATATCGCAAAGCATATCTTTTATTAAGATTTTTACGATAAAACAACCCAATTGTAGGTTTCGGCCTATTCATTATTTGAATAGATGGATTAATATCTCCAATATAATAAGACAGCCCTCCAGTAAGTCCTATGTCAACATTCTGACCTAGAATAGAAAAACTTAACGTAAAAAGACTGAAAAATAGTATATACTTAAACCTCATTTTCATAATCATGAACTATAAACGAAGTTTTTCGAAATAAATTTTACTAGAAAAAAAATTAGGGAACAGCTATTAAAACTTAGGAAGGTTTCTTCTTCTTCTTGCAGGCTTATAATTAATAGAAATAATACCCATCATGTAAGCATCATTATCTGTTTTATCACCTCTTTGCTGTGGCTCACCGTATCCGCCATTAACATATTTTCCCGAAGGGTCTGAAAAGAAAAGCTGATCACCTTCATATCCTGCACCGGCAGTTCCAGTTGATTCAGTACCATTTCCAGTACCATAATAAACATCGCTTACATCATCTAAGTAATCAGTAAATGTCTGTCTCATTGTTAATTCTAAAGCTATCGTCCACGAACCAAAATGCCTGGATCTTGCACCCCCACCTAAGGCTCTTCTTATACCCAAACCATATGGCATTACTACCGCAAATCCATTATAATCACTCGGACCACCTTCAAGCCCCTGTCCTTCAGTATTTAATGGAGCCAATCTAACGTTTTCAGTTCCGTTATCTCCTTTTGGATCAAACCAAATACCTCCTAAACCAGCTAAAGCATAAACTTCAAACTTAAACCAGCTTTTCCCTCTAACTCCTCTAAGCCTGTATAAATGACCACTCTTTTGCTTTATAATCATATACTCAACCTGTGCCGAAAGCTCAATGACATTTGATCTGAAATTCAATTTCCGACTCGCTCTTGCTGGCTCTTCTGTTAAGTTATCATTCCCACTAACTTTTACATAGTACAAATTCCCTTTAACAAACCAATCTTTTGCCACTTGATACCTATAACCAAACCCTAAAGCATAACGAGTAGCCCTAAGCTCAAAATCCATGATACCATTAGATCCTTGTTGATTTCTACCACCTAAATCTCCTAAGAAATTTGTTGCTCCAATCCCAAAAGAATATTCAACTCTTTGTCTTTTCCATTTTTGTGCGTGTGAAAAAAATGGAAATATTAAAATGGCTAATATTAGTATAATTACTTTTTGCATATCTTTATATTATCATGGACTGTTTGCAAATATATCATTTAATTTATAACTACCCAAATTTATAACTCATCCACCTAATAGTTCCGCTTATCGTGTCCCCAAATCAATTTACTCCTAAGAGTTTTTAAAAAACTATGGTTTTTTAAACGAATAATATTTATCTGGTGTGATGATTTCGTAATTTTTAGTTCCATAGATAATGGCACAGTTAAAGACCGTGAATCTAAGGCCACTAGAAAGTTGTCAGTTCTACCTTTAATCTTTAAAGTCAACTCAGTATCATCTGGCACAACTACAGGCCTCACATTTAGATTATGAGGAGCTATAGGATTAATAATAATATTACCTGAACCTGGCAAGATTATGGGCCCGTTACAACTCAATGAGTAAGCAGTAGAACCAGTAGGTGTTGAAATTATAATGCCATCTGCCCAATAAGAATTTAAAAACTCCCCATTAAGATAGACCTGAATTGTAATCATTGAGGAAGTATCCTTTTTTTGTAAGGTTATTTCGTTTAAAGCATAATTTACTTCTCCAAACAAATTATTCTCAGTCTCTAAACTTAAAAGCGTTCTTGTATCAAGATCAAAATCACCTGCAAGGATATCATCAATTGCAGACTCCATTTCCTCCGTGGCAATACTTGTCAAAAAACCTAGTCTCCCAGTGTTTATTCCGAAAATAGGAACATTACTATCTCTAACATACGTAATTGTTTTTAGCAGCGTTCCATCGCCTCCAATGCTAAACAAATAATTCACACCATCCATATCAAGATGATCTTTAAATATTTTAAGCCGACTGTCTAACTCAATTTTCTCACTTAAATCATTATAAAAATTTTCACAAACTACCACATCAACATCCTTATTCAATAAACTTTGAAATAAGTCTTGAACAAATGACAAGTAATTATCTTCTAACCTTTGACCGTATATTGCAATTTTCACTTTCTATCTATTTATACTGTGAAGTTAATCATATTTTTAAATTGGAGCTATAAAGTGTAAAAAGAGTCCTTTTTCATTCAATCGATTAATTGAATATTCCACTCTTAATACTAAATCATAATAACTTACAAAATCTAGAGAAAATCCGCCTCCATAAAGAGCTGTATTGGACAAAGAATTGTTTTGCTGCTTATTTTTTAAATCAGCATACCCTGCATCAAAATATGCTCCTAAATAAATATTTAGCGGAATTTTATTAAACTGTTCAAATCGTATTGCACTAACATTAAATACTTTGTTTTTTAATAACGAATACCGTAATTGTAATTTTGTTAAACCATAATTCTCTCCATTTATTACATAAAGCTCATAACCCCTTACCAAATCATTTCCAAAAGCAAAACCGCTTTGCAAATAGTAAGGCGACTCTTTTACTGTAAACTTTGTCTTTATCGAGCTTGCCAAATAAATATTATCTGAAAGTTGCCAAAACTTTTTCAAATGAGACGTCATATAAAATGAGTTCAATGCTGAAAAAGCTCCTAAACCATCTTTAAATAATTTAAAATCAAAATAACTTCCGACTGTAGGGTAATTTTTCACATCTCGTTTATCCCACTTAAAAGAATAGTTCAAACTAAAGTATTGCATGTTAGTTTCACCTTTAAATAAATAATCCTCATTTAAGTTTAACACAGAATCGGAGACACTTAAATCAGAATAATCTAAATTAAAATTGTGCTTATTGTACAATTTTGGACGAAGCTCATAACCAATAGTGGAATGTATTTCTTTTTGCACATATTCAGTTTCCGACCGATAAAAATCTCTTACATTATTTGATGTTGCATAAGAAATCTCTCGATTTCTACTATAAGAAAACATTACATTTAATCCATTAGTCTTTCTTTTATTGACATAAGGAACTACATATTTCACTCCCAACTTCTCGGTATAACCATCCTGAAAAAGGAACGACAAAGTTTCTTTTCGGCCCCTGAAGTTTTGTTTTGATAAAAACATTCCATAATTAGCCTTATCAAAATCCTTTTCTACCCACCAAGTATTAAAATTAGATTCTTGTATCTCAAATATTGGAATAGGCCACCAATACCAACGCTCTTCTACTGTTATAAATATTGATATATTTTGATCATCAAAGTAGACAGGATCTACAGTAACAAAATTAAAAAGCGATGTGTTTAGTAAGTTGTTTTTCACCCTTTCGAGCTCATCACTTAAACTTGCTACCTGGAGAGTATCATATATACTAAAAGGAATTTCTCTAAGAACGATACTCCCTTTAGTTGTTTTGTTCCCAATTATTTTAACCTCTTTTACAACAACATAAGTACTTGCTTCTTGAGCAAAAACATTAGAAACCTCCTGAAAAAAAAAGAGGAACACAAAAAGCTTAAATGTATTGGCTAACATTTTACGGATTTAAAAATCGCATAAATTCATCGTATTTATTTTGAAGATTTTCATGGTATTCACTTTCATTATAAGAAGCTAATACTACATAATTAAATCGCTCAAACGTATGAAGGATTCTGCTTATTTCTGTTTTATTTATTTTTAATGTAACCTCAAGTTTTGTTGAATCTGGATGAGAAGTAATAAATGAAGCCAATACTTTTGCATCATCAGACTCAACCATTCTAGCTATTTCAGACAAAGAGTAATCTTTCACATTAACCTCTAATGTTAAGATACTTCCTGCATTTGCAACAGAAACAACCTTAGAAAGGTTTTTTACAATCATTTTACTTGTAATTACTCCTAAATACTGATGCCCACTATTTACTACTGGTAAAACATCTATATCATTGTCTACCATAGTAGAAATTACTTCAAACATATGCTGATTATCTTGAACAAAAGGCTTCAACAAATTGAATCCAAAGCTTTCGATTTTCCCATCAACATCATTACTATCCAATAAATTAGATTCGCTAATCAACCCAAGATACTTCCCTTCGTTAACAATTGGAAGTTCCGTTGTTTTAAATTCTTCCATCCAATCTAAAGCTTTATTCCCAGTATCCGAGAGCTTTAACGGTGGTATGTCGTAAGATATTAATTCTGAAGCAATCATATTAATTGAATAGTTTCTACTTTTGTCTTTTATTTAAGACGTATAATCAAGCTCAAAAGTATCGAATAATGACAAAACTCAGTGTAAACATCAATAAAATTGCTACCATCAGAAATGCTAGAGGCAATAATTTACCAAATTTACTACAAGTAGCCAAAGACTGTGAAAAGTTTGGTGCTCAGGGAATTACTATTCATCCTAGGCCAGATGAAAGACATATTACCTATCAAGATGTTTACGATTTAAAACCAATTGTTACTACAGAATTTAATATAGAAGGGTTCCCAAACACCTCTTTTATTAATTTAGTGCTTGATGTAAAACCTGAGCAAGTAACCCTAGTACCTGATCCTCCAGGAGTATTGACCTCAAATGCTGGGTGGGACACTTTAAAACAAAAAGACTTTTTAAAAGAAATTATCAGCGAGTTTAAAGCTGCAGGGATTAGAACTTCCATTTTTGTTGACACAGAAACAGTAAACATTAAGAATGCTGTTGAAACTGGTACAGATAGAGTAGAACTCTACACAGGACCATATGCTGACAACTTTATGCAAAATAAAGAAACTGCGATATTGAGCTATACACAAGCTAGTGAATTAGCCAACAAATTAGGCCTAGGAATAAATGCTGGGCATGATTTAAACCTTGACAACTTATCTTATTTCCAGAAAAAAACTACTAATCTCTTAGAAGTATCTATCGGGCACGCACTAATATGCGATTCACTTTATTTTGGACTTGAGAATACTATAAAAAAGTATTTAAGTTGTTTGGAATAATAATTGTTTTAAGTACGTTTATAAAAAATTGAATTATGAGATTATTAGCATTTATATTAATTACCCTTTTATTTTCTTGCAAAGCAAGTAAACAAGAAAAGAAAACTGAAGAACTCAACGTAAAAACTGTAGAGGCCAGAGAAGAAGTTAGTGCCGTTGCTTTTACCGAAGTTAAATCCGGAGAAAACAGTGACTACAAGAAAGCACAAAACCTTATAATTACGACTCAAGAAGAAATGGATTTGAATTGGTCGAAAATGTTTGGAAAATACCCAAGAAAACCACCCATCCCAATGGTTGATTTTGAAACGAAACAATTATTATTAGTAGCGATGGGAGAGCAAGCTACCGGAGGATACACCATCAAAGTTAGCTCTATAGAGAAAACAACAAAAGGTATACTTGTAACTATAGAAGATGCTAAACCTGGAAAAGCTTGCAATAATACTTCTGCACTCATCTATCCATTTCAATTAATTGAAATGCCTAAGACAGAAAAGGAAATTACATTTGCAAGAGTCTCTAAAATTAACGCGTGTAAATAAAAACGTTA
>CEWR01157475.1_pt1 | contig 10519 bp, 6 predicted proteins | sample 356321 | NCBI WGS metagenome assembly CEWR01 (sample SAMEA2621551, study PRJEB7988) | marine metagenome | biome: marine biome (ENVO:00000447); feature: mesopelagic zone (ENVO:00000213); material: "saline water (ENVO:00002010), including plankton (ENVO:xxxxxxxx)" | depth 790 m
CACCCTTGGTGATCATGTTCTGCTCAATCACTGCGGAAAGCTCTGCGTCCTCAAAGGGGAGAATATGGTCGTCCTTGGCGATGAGATGCACGCGGGTTTTGCCGAAGTTGGAGAAGATCGTCGCGAATTCGCAACCGATCACCCCGGCTCCAACAATGACCAACGATTCCGGAAAATCACGCAGTGAGCCGATGCCATCGCTGGTGAGGATGATGTGTTCGTCAATGGGCACATTGGGCAGCTTGCGGGGGCGGCTGCCTGTAGCGATGATCGTGTGGTCCGCCTGCATGGTGAAAGGGTCGAAATCGCCGCGCACCTCAATTTCCGTGGGACTGGCCAAGCATCCGGAACCGCGCACAAACTTAAAACGCTCTTTCTGTTCGACCTCAACCAACCGGAGGTGTTCCTCCATTTGCGCGGAACGCTCGAACACGGCTTCGTCGGTTTCCTTCAGCACACTGCCGAAGCGGACTTCCGGAAGCACCTCGTGATACGCCGCAAACCGTGTACGGATTTGCGCAATTTCTTTCGAGAGTTCCCAGAAAGTTTTGGAGGACAACGCACCGTTGTAAAGGCCCGCGCCGCCGATGCGGTTGGATTCCAACAACAACACCGAGCGGCCAAAATCCACCGCCCGCATTGCAGCTGCGTAACCCGCAGGCCCGCCGCCGATCACACAAAGGTCGTAGTGTTCCATTGAGCTACAGAATGCTAGTGGCTGGTGATTGAAAGGAAAATCAGTCCGTCAGATTTGGCTGCTACGCTCATTGATTTCGTGATTGAGGATGCGGTCATTGTCGGAGTAATCCACCGGCAGTTCGATGACATGCACCCCGTGTGAGGAGTGGCATTCCTCCAGTAGCGGGGCGAACTCATCCGTACTCTTGACGCGGTAGCCCTTGGCTCCGTAGGATTCGGCGTACTTGACAAAATCCGGATTGCCGAACTGGAGTCCGAAATCCGGAAAATTCATGTTCGCCTGCTTCCAGCGGATCATGCCATAGGAATCATCCTGCAGGATGAGGACGACGACGTGCATGTTGCGGCGCACGGCGGTTTCGAGTTCCTGCGAGTTCATCATGAAGCCACCATCCCCGCAGATCGCCATCACGCGGCGATCCGGATGGACGAGGTGGGCTCCCATCGCCGAGGGCAGTCCGGCTCCCATTGTCGCAAGGGCGTTGTCGAGCAGCACCGTGTTTTGCTCATGCGCTCGGTAGTTGCGGGCGAACCAGATTTTGTAAACCCCGTTGTCGAGGCAGATGATGCCGTTGGAGGTCATCACCTTGCGGACATCGGCAACCACCCGCTGCGGTTTCATGGGAAAAGACAGATCATCAGCGCCTTCCAGCAGGTGCACGTCCATCGCCGTTTTGGCCTTCTGGAAGTAACGGAAGTCCCAGTGCGACTGCGGCACCACGCGCTCCTCAAGCTGCCAGATCGCGTTGGCGATGTCACCAACCACCTCGTGCTGGGGGAAGTACACCGGATCAACCTCTGCACCATAGAAGTTGACATGAATCACCGTGACTCCATCGGGTTCCATGAAGAAGGGTGGTTTTTCGATGTCATCGTGCCCAACGTTGATGATCAAGTCCGCATGAGCCACCGCACGATGCACGAAATCCCCAGTGGAGACCGCAGCATTGCCAAGAAACAGCGAATCGCGCTCGTCTAGCACCCCCTTGCCCATCTGGGTGCTGATGAAGGGAATCTGCGTCTTGTCCACAAACTGCCGGAGTGCTTTGCAGGTGAGCTTGCGGTTTGCCCCCGCGCCGATGCAGAGCAGTGGATGCTTGGCTTGCTCGATCAGTTGGATTGCTTGCGCTACTGCCTTTTCCTCCGCGATCGGACGCCGCGCCTGCGTTGGCGGCAAGACTGGCATCTCGGTCATTTCGGCGGCAATGTCTTCCGGCAACTCAAGGTGCGCTGCGCCCGGGCGTTCCTCCTGCATGATCCGGAAGGCTTCACGGATGCGGGCAGGGATGTTGTTGCCGCTCACAATTTGGTGGGTGAATTTGGTGAGGGGCCGCATCATTTCAACGATGTCGAGAATCTGGAACTTGCCCTGCTTGCTGTGAGTGATGGGCTTCTGTCCTGTGATGAGCAGCAACGGAAAACCTGCGAGTTGACCATAGGCTGCTGGAGTGACGAGGTTCGTTGCGCCCGGACCGAGGGTGGACAGCGCCACGCCGGGCCGACCCGTCAGTCGCCCGTAAGTTGCGGCCATGAACCCGCCCCCTTGCTCGTGCCGTGTGAGGACCAGTTCAATCGAGGAACCCCGCAGAGAGTTGAGCAGGTCAAGGTTCTCCTCGCCGGGAATGCCGAAGATGTGCTTCACGCCTTCAGCTTCAAGGCACTTTACCATCAGGTCAGATGCTTTCATGGACAGACTCGTCATTTGGGTTTCATTCAAACAAACTTGGCAAGTATTCTGTGTACCGTGATTTGTTGCAAGCCGGAACTATTCGCAATGCCTTGTGTTTTTTGGGCCAATAGGGAGAATTTGGTAACAGCATTTTAAGACAAATGAACGATTCTTCTACCAAGGTCATCAACCTCGCCGAACGTCGGGCGCAACGGGAGCGGCAAGCGGCAAGCGTTCCCATTCCCGGATGGCTGGTCTGGCTGCACTGTCCCAAATGCGAAACGACGGAATACACCGAAATCCTCATGTCCGAGGGTCGCAACCACAAATGCGGCACACTTGTGGAGGAAAAGGAGGTGCCGATCGACGTGCGGGCAGAGTACACCATTTCGCTCCGGAATCTGGAAATTCTTGACAATCTGCTGGAATCGCAAACCCCTTCGCGACTGCTGGGTCGCTTTCTGAAAACCTCGCGGGATGCACTTGAGCAACTGCGGGCCGTTGAAGAGGAATATCAGCGACGCATGCTCATCATTGCGGGAACGAACGAAGTGATGCCCTATCCGGAGAACTGGACGCCGGAAACCGCAGGCATGGAAGTGGAGGTGCTCCAACCGCCTGGATTGATGCTCACGGAGGCCCGGCAACCGCAGCTCCACCTTTCCCCTCCGGACCAGACGGCATGAGCCTCCCTGCCGCTCTGGAACGCTTGGTTCAGGAGTTCGTGCGGCTTCCCGGAATTGGCAGGAAGACCGCACAGCGCCTCGCCTTTGGAGTGCTGCGCTACTCCTCGGAAGAGGCCCAAAACCTCGCGGAGTCCGTCTTGGCGGTCAAGACCGAAGTGCGCTACTGCTCCCGTTGTTTTGGCTTCACCGACATAGACCCTTGCCACATTTGCGAAGATCCGGCACGGGATCACCAACAGGTCTGCGTGGTGGAGCAACCCAACAACATTTTCGCCATTGAGAAAAGTGGGGTGTACCAAGGTGTGTATCACGTTTTAATGGGAACGATCTCCCCGCTCGACGGCGTGGGTCCGGAACAACTCAAGATTGCTCCGCTACGGGAGCGCGTGCGGCACGATGTCGTGCAGGAGCTGATTTTGGCGACAAACCCGACCGTTCATGGTGAGGCGACTGCGCTGTTTCTTCAGCGTGAATTCAACGAAACGGTTCCCACGCTCACCCGACTGGCTCGTGGACTTCCGGCGGGCAGCGACCTTGAGTATGTGGACGATGTAACGCTCTATGAGGCGTTTTCCGGACGACAGAGTTTTTGATATGAGATTCCGCTTTTGGTTCATCACACTTGGCTTGGGGTTGCTAACCTTGCTTGTATGCCCGTCGCTCCCCAGTGCCGATGAGGATGGCTGTGTGGGGCGTTGTGTCCGTCGGCATGCGGGTTTTCAATTTCCGGGATGCAGCCAAGTCGGCCTCTTTCTTCAGGGGGAGCGTTGCTACGAGGTGTACAACGAGTGCCTGCAAACCTGTGGTGAGTCCCTCTACGGCTCTCCTCGCGTTTACCTTCCCAGTGCATTCCAACTTGGCAACCGCTGGCGGCAGATGCAGGTCTGCAACTCGTCTGTGGAGCGCGTTCCGATGGAGACGGTTCCGGGTGACACTGTGATTGACCCGGCGCTTAGCGGACGTTGCGAATGTCTCGACGGCCCCATGTTCGAGGCCGCATGCGGTCATGCCGAAACCTCCTGTGACCAAGTTTGCTCTGGACGTGCCAGCTTTTAATTCCAACCCCGATAAGATGACTGTCTTCGACACCTTCCGGGAGCGTGGCTTCTTTCAGCAAGCCACCCATCCCGAAGAGCTCCAAACCGCTGCCAGCGCCGGTCGTCTCTGCGCCTATATCGGTTTTGACCCCACCGCGTCGTCGCTGCATGTGGGGCATTTGATTCCGCTGATGGGACTTGCGCACCTGCAACGCGCCGGGCATCGTATTGTCGCGCTGATGGGTGGTGGCACCGCCATGATCGGGGATCCCAGTGGTAAGACCGAAATTCGGAAAATGCTCTCGGTCGCCCAACTCGACGAGAACATTCAGGGTCTCAAGCCGCAGATGGAACGCTTCTTCGACTTCTCCGGAGACTCCCTGTTGCTCAACAATGCGGAATGGCTGCGGACGCTCAACTACATTGATTTTCTGCGGGACATCGGACGGCACTTTTCGGTCAACCGCATGCTCTCGTTTGAGACCTACAAGACTCGGCTTGAACACGGACTCTCTTTCCTTGAGTTCAATTACCAACTGCTGCAAGCCTACGATTTTCTGGAACTGAACCGTCGTCACGACTGTGTGCTGCAAATGGGCGGAGACGATCAGTGGGCGAACATCATTTCCGGAGTAGACCTCATCCGGCGCGTGGAGCAAAAGCCTGCCTTTGGCTGGACCTACCCGTTGCTCACGACGGCCTCCGGAAAGAAGATGGGTAAGACTGAAAAAGGCGCGGTGTGGCTTGATCCGGGGCGGACCTCCCCCTACGAGTACTACCAGTACTGGGTGAATTCGGAAGACGCCGATGTCGAATGTTTCATCGCACTTTTTACCTTTTTGTCGATGGAGGAAGTCCGGGAGTTGGGACGGCTGCAAGGTGCGGAAATCCGGGAGGCAAAACGGCGGCTCGCCTTTGAAACGACAAGACTTGCGCACGGGGAATCCGAGGCAGTCAAGGCGCAGCAAGCGGCCCAAACACTCTTCGGAGGCGGAGGAGAATTACAGGATGTGCCGACCACGGTGGTTTCCGAAGCCCAACTCCGTGAGGGCATCGGCCTTTTGGACGGCTTCCGGATGACCGGCCTCTGCAAGTCAAACGGAGAGGCGCGGCGCATGCTAGGGCAGGGCGGGCTTTACATCCACAACGAAGCTGCGAATGATCCGGGCATGACCTTTGGTTTTGACGATTTACGCGACGGGGCGATTCTGCTGCGAGCCGGGAAGAAACGCTTCCACCGCATCACCCTCGGCTAACCCCACCTCTCTCGCTTCCCAAAGTCATCCACCTCCCGCCTGTAGCCGGGAGTTGGCCGCATCCTGTACATCGGAAAGCTGCTGCACCAAGTGTTGTGCAAGGTGGGCAGCGGTGTGGGGATGCTCCTTGACGAGTTTAAAAAACTCACGTGCCCGGAACCGCAGCACTTCCACTTCTGCGGCAGAAACGGAAACCATGACCGGGGCCACGCCTGAAGGGAGCAGCGCACCAGCGCCAACAAATTCCAGCGGGCCACGTTCTGCTAAAACTGCAGGGGCTGCCGGGTTGGCAGACTGTACCTGCATCCGTCCGGAAAGCACCAATCCCAAGCCCTTGTTCGGATTTTTAAAATCAAACAGCGGCCTTCCCACTGCCAGAGTCGTGTGGTGACCGTAGTGCTTGAGTACCTTCAGATGCTTCTGGTTGATCTCACCCACCGTCTTTTCAACAGCGATGGCTACCTGTCCTTGTGAGCGATTCTGTTTAATCAAGCGCGCATAGGTGCCGTTCAGATTCAGGGCTAAAGTCCGAGCAAGATTGAGGAAGAGTAAAGCGGCGATTTCGGGAAAACGTTGTTGCAATTTGACGAGACCTTCCCAGTTGATCACAAGCAGCTTGGTGGGACCAACGGCGGCGGCAGAGGCGCTGCGCGGCGTGTTCCGAAACAAAGCCATCTCGCCCAGCGACGTGCCGGTTTCCAAGATTGCCAGCGTGGTCTCACCCTGCTTTCCTTCCAAATACACCCGCACCGAGCCGTTGAGGATCACAAACAATTCGCTTCCGGCGTCGCCTTGTCGGAAGAGCGGATCCCCGTCCTGCATTTCCTGAGTGAAGGCCATCAGGGTGGCGAGCTTGGCCTCGTGGACGTTCATGCCTCGGAAAATACCAATCCGGTTGAGCAGGCTGTGGTCGATCCGGAGTCCAAGATAATCCCACACGGTGATCAGACCGGTTTCCATCACCACCGCAGGCAGAAAACTGAGGTCGATGAACAAACACGCCAACAACGTGAGAGCCGTTAGCACTCCGAAGAGTGCCTGCGCCTGCATTCCGGAGAAGCCGAGCAGAATGAATCCGAAGAAGAGGGTGATAGTTGAAGCGACCATCGGTTGTCCCACCTGACGAATCGTGTACAGCGAAGCCGCCCGTTTGTCCCGGAGTTTGTTGGCGGCGGTGCTATAGTGACTGAGGAAGTGGATGTCGTCATCCACTCCGATACCGAGTGCGATGGCCGCAATCACAGAGATGGTCACGCCAATGGAAATTCCCGCCCAGCCCAAGCCTCCGAAAAACAACAGCACCGCAACCAAGTTGGGGAAGAGGGCAATCAGGCCCATCTTCCACGAGAGGAACATCAGCGAAAGCAGAGTGAAGACAATCGCCAGCGCGATGAGGACACTTTGCACCTGTCCCTTGGCGATGTTGTTTGCCGATTCGCTGGCCAGCACGCCGCTGCCGGTGAACTGGAAGCGCAGGTGCGGGACGAACTCCGGAATTTTTTGCTCCAGCCGCTCGGTCAGCGACAGGAAGGCCGACGATCCCGAAACCCGCATCCGAATCGTGATTTGCAGCATCTTGCCGTCATCACTCAGAAACGCCAATCCGCTACGCTCCTTGAGGATCGTGAAGAAACGCTCGACTTCCTCATCCGTCAACTTCGACAATCCCTGCCGCGTTTGCTCCAGATACGGAACCGGAGAATACACCTTGTCCACCTGCACCCCCGACAAGTCCGCGAGTCCGGCGTTGCCATCCGTGTTTTCCAGCCAGTGCTGCAATGATCGCAGGCCCCAGATGGTTTGGGCGGTTTGCAATCCCGGCGCGTCCGGACGCTCCAATTGCTCGAACACGATCCTCAACGTGTCGGTCCCGGCAAGAGCAGTTTGCACCAGATCAAGGTCTTGGTTCGCGGGGTGTTCCTGAGGCAGCGAGTTCGAACTACTGTCCACTTGAAGATTGGGAAAGCCCAAGACTGCGAATCCCGCAACCACAACCCATGCGACAATCACCTGCTTGGAGCGTTTCTGCAGCATTCCCGCCAGCTTGTTCATTCCGGAACTGATCCAGTCCTGTGTTCCCGCGCCCAAATCAAGAGCAGGCAATGGGAGGTAGTGCAACAACGCGGGAGCAAAGGTCAGGGTCAGGAAGTTGATTGCAAAAATGCCCACCGAGGAGTACACGCCCAACTGCTGAATCGCTGGAATCGGACTGATCGTCAAAGCCGCAAATCCAGCAACCGTGGTCAGCGCGGTAACACTCACCGGAACCACGGAGTGGCTCACCGTGCCTTGGATTTGTTCGTGAAGCTGTTCCTCGATCGCGGCCTGTGGCTGGGCGGCGAAACTCGTTCGCGTGAGCCGGAACTGGTGGAGCAGCTTGATGACGTAGCCGTTGCCCACACAGATGAGGATCGGGGCACATGCGAGCGTGACAAGGTTGAGGACATCCCCCAGCAGCGCCATCGCTCCGGCGGTCCACACCAATCCCAGCACCACGGTGCTTGCCGGAATGATCACGCCTTTGACGTTTCGGAACGCAAGAAACAACAGGATGAGCATCAAGGACAAACTCAACGGCAGAATCAACCGCAAATCTTCACGCATCAATGCTGAGGCTTCGTAAACCATCCGCGATGGCCCTGCATAAGCAATCCGGACCGAACGGTTCCCTTGCCGGGTTGCAAAGCTTCTGGGCGTGTGGAGGACCTTCGCCAAGCTTTCCTGCACCAAAGTTGACTCCGCCCGCACTTCTGGAGGAAAATTCAGCACAAGCGCGGCGGTTCTGCCATCCAGAGAGAGCAAGTCTCGCAGGAGCAGGGGATCATTCGTGATGTTGCCAACGGCTTTATTGACCTCACGGTCGGCGACGCTGCGGAGCGATTTCGGTGTTTGTTCCGCCGCATCCTCGTCACAGAGCCATTCCGTGGATCCTCCTTGAGTTGATGTGATGTCGGAGGAATCGGCAGCTTGCAGCAGCGGAGTCCCGGAGTCGTCAACGGCAATGTCTTCCTCCAGTCCGAGTTCCAACTGCTCGGCTTCCAAGCTTGCAGGCAAGTCGTTGAGTTCTTCCTCCAGCGAGTGTTCCAACTCGGATTCGATTCCGGCATCACCCGGCACGACACTGCTGGCTTGTTCAAGGCAGCTCAACTCTTGATGGTAGCGCTCCAGCACAGACACGCAGATTGACCCCAGCGTTTCCTGATGGAAGTGGGTTTTTCCAGAGCATGATCCCTGTAGCTTGGGTGCGTTCAGCAGTGATGTGATCCGGAGATTTCCGGGGATGGTTGCGGTGAGTTCTTGCTCCAGCGTTGCGATGATTTCAAAAAAACTCGTGTCCAGAATCCGACGATCCGTGTACTCCACCGCCACCACCAGCACTTCGTCCCGGCCAAAGGCCGCCTGCGCCCGCAACATGTCCTGATAGGCTTGGGAATTTTGGGCAATGAACGGTTCCACCGAACTGTCGAGCCGTAGTTCGGAACGCTCGGCGTCCCAGAAATGACCGAAGGCCTGCCACGCTACCACTCCGGTGCCCAAGAGGATGGCGATCAGCAACAGCAGCGGGGAATGGTTGAGACGGAGGAAAGCTCGGGTGAGCATGGAGTCTGAAGGTTCAGTCGGTTTTGAACTTCTCGGTGTAAACCACGAACACTTGGGTCGAGGAAACCGGACTGCCCAACATTTTTTGCGTATCGGTGTCCAAGCGTACCAGCCGCATGGACCACTGGTTGTTCGCCTTCACACGATCCCAAGTGAGTTGGGCGATCAACGCCCGCTGTGAGAACGGCCAAGTCGTGTAACCCACTAAGGCCACCCTCAAGTCGTCGGTGGGTTCCAGCACACCAATTCCGGTCAACTGCCAGCGCTCCACGTTCCGGGCTCGGTTGACGAGGCTGGATTCGTTTTCGTAGAGGATGAGGTGAGAGTTCGCGGGCACGTTGGAGAAGTGTCGCTGGGACAGCACGACGATTCCGTATCCGTAAGCGGTGGAGGTTTCCAGTGAGGTCGCCCAAGCTCGATAAGGCGCCCGGACGGTGGAGAAGTTCAGTTTGCTGGAAGTGGGTGCTTCGTAGGAGTAGGCGTTCTTCTGGTCAAAAAGGCCGAGGTCTAGTTTCCAAACGTAATTCTGCCAAGTTGCATCAAGTTCAAGGGTCAGAAAATTGGTCCGGGATTCGCGCTCGACATAGTTGCCCAAAAGGTTTTCAAACGCCTTGCGCTTGGCACTGATGGAGGCGTTGTCAGAACGCTCATAGTTGAAGGAGACAGCAGTGTCGCTGTCAAACCAGTGGAAAAAACCGACCCTCGCGTCAAGGATGTCTCCGGACCACTGGTACTGCAATCCGAGGTAGTCCCGCAGAATGGAGCCGCCCTCCGATTTTTCCCCGGATTCCTCCTGCTCGATGCCCTCACGGAATTCGGTGAACTCCATGCCGACCGTCTGTTGGCGGATTGGAACCGCGTAGGCCGTGAAGGTGTGGGGCCCCCGGAAGTAGTTGTATTTGAGGGCGGGCAGCGCGGTTTTCGTTGCTTCCGGATCGCCAAGGTAAAATGCCATGAGGCTACCCAAGTGCAGGACATCGATGGTGCGGTCAATGTCCACTTTACCCAAACTGAAGAGTTGGGTGCCGTAGCGGAGTTGGTGGGAGCCGGTGCGGTAGTTCGACCAGATTTCCCGCACGGTCAGCAGCAGGTCGTAGAAACGCTGCTGGTTGATCTCGTAGTGCTGGGTAAAGCTGACGGCAAGCCGGAAGTAATTGTAGAGATTCGGCGAGGTGCGGATGCGCACACTTTGCTCATACTTCGTGTTGAGCCGGAGTTCCTGAAACTTGTTGAGGCTGGGGTCGATCAGGTACAACCCCTTGATTTCGCTGAATCCTGCCTGCGTGGTGATCGAGTGCGTGAAATCCACTTCGGTGAGGAAGGGTTCAACTTCTTCAACTTCGGTTTCGTTGTCTCCAGTGAGTTCCTCCAGAGAGCCAACCAGCACTTCCACACTCTCAGCCACCAACCCTTTTTCATCAGCAACGATGGCTCCTTCTCCATCTTCGGCAAAAGGGTCTTCCTCCAAACCCAACCCAGCCCCGTCTTCCTCGATGATCACCGCCCCGGATTCGGAGTCCTCCGCAAAGGGATCTTCCTCCAAACCCAATCCGTCCTCACCCTCTTCGGCAA
>CEWR01293236.1_pt1 | contig 10519 bp, 8 predicted proteins | sample 356321 | NCBI WGS metagenome assembly CEWR01 (sample SAMEA2621551, study PRJEB7988) | marine metagenome | biome: marine biome (ENVO:00000447); feature: mesopelagic zone (ENVO:00000213); material: "saline water (ENVO:00002010), including plankton (ENVO:xxxxxxxx)" | depth 790 m
TGCTAGTAATCACCCTGTTTGTAAAAGTAATGACCCTAGAGATAAAAGGTTAAGGGTTTCAATTTTAGTTTCTTGGGAGCATTATAATTTTGTAATTGATTGCGGACCTGATTTTCGGCAGCAAATGTTGAGGGAAAATTGCATTAAAATTGATGGTATATTATTAACTCATGAACATAGTGATCATACTGCTGGTTTAGATGATATTCGCCCTTTTTGTTTTAAACAAGGAAATATTCCATTTTACGCTCATAAAAGAGTGTTTGAAAACTTATATCAACGGTTTTCCTATATATTTGAAATAACAAATAAATATCCAGGAACACCAACTATCGATGAGAATGAAATTGATAAAAACAATCCTTTTCAAATAGGAGACAGGAATATAATTCCTATTGAAGTTTTGCATGGAAAGTTACCAGTGTTGGGCTTTAAAATTGATAATTTCGCTTATTTAACAGATGTTAAAACAATTGAAAAGAGTGAATTAGAAAAATTGAAAGGAATTGAGGTGTTGGTTATTAATGCATTGCGACATGAAAAGCATCATTCTCATTTAAATTTACCGGAAGCTCTTGAACTAATCGAAGAAATAAAACCTAAAAAAACCTATATAACACACATTAGTCATTTGCTTGGATTTCATAAAGAAGTTGAAAAAATTCTACCGGAAAATGTTTTCCTAGCTTATGACAATTTAAAAATCAAAATATAATTATGAAACGTACGATATTTATGTATTTATTCCTTTTTACATCGCTGTTTATAATATTTCAGTATATGAATGAGAAAAAGATATTTGAAAAACAAGAAAATAAAATTGAATCTCAGCGGTATAAAATTAAAACTCTTAAAAATACCATAAAGGTAATTACCGATTCTCTAGAGACTTTATCAAATAAAATATCTGACGTTAACTATTTTACGCTTCAGGGTAATGAGAATGCAGTTTCATATATAGAAAACTTGGGTTTTGAAGCAAAAGAAATACAAGGTTTTGTATCTAATTATATTTATGATCAGAACCTTAAAAAAGGAAACAACCAATTAGTACCTTATGAAGGAATTAATGGTGATATGAAAATTAATAAATTAAAATTTTTAAATCACAAATGGATCCTAGCAGATTATACCGATGGTCGTTATTGGGGAGAAATGGTATTGGAATATTATGTTACAAAAGATCGTAAAATTGAATTTCATCAAATTTCATCTTTAATGTATCCTACTTTATAAATCCTAAATTAGATTAATGGTTTTCTAACCAAGTTTTCAAATCATAAAAATTTTGAGGTGATACTCCGTGTCCAACAGGAAATTCAGAATAATCACATTTTACTCCTAATTCTTTTAAGAAAGGTTCTGTTTTTCTGGCCCAATCAACAGGAATTACTTGATCTATACTTCCATGAGAAGAATATATGGAAAGATTTTTAAAATCATTTGAATGATAATTTTCCTTAAATATTGCTTCATTAATATAACCACTTAATCCAATTACATTTTTTATCTTTTCTGGATAACTTAAAGCTACTGAAAAACTTAAAATAGTTCCTTGGCTAAAACCTAGCAAAGTAATATTGTTTGAGTCTATATTATATTTTTCAACTATTTCATCAATACAAGCAATCACTTTTTCTCTAGATTTAATCGCTTGAGCATCATCACTCCATTTTCCATCTACATTATCAAAATGAATAGCATACCAAGCATTACCTTGAGGTTGCATTGGATAGGGAGCCTTTAATGAGATGATGGTATATTTTGAAGGTAGTTCTGAAGCAAATGAAAATAAATCGTTTTCATCACTTCCATAACCGTGAAGCATTATAATTAAAGGGGCTTTTTCAGGAGATGATAAATCTGAAGCTCTATAATTGTGCTCTAAAGAGAGTTCTTGTTTTTTCATTTATTGATCTAAAAATTTAAACCATTTTTGAAATAAATCAGTCAAAATTGGAATTCCTTTTTGTTTACCAGTAATTGCCATAACTAAAGAATAAGCCCAAATAAAAAAGCAAGTAGTCCATGCAATTTGTCCAATATATTGAAGAAATTCATTTTCGTTAAAAAAGGTAGTAGTTATAAAAAGAATGATTACTAAACCAAACATATTTTTAATATGGTAGGTAACAAATTTATCTTTTTCATCTATATTTAAAATATAGGCAATAATTAAACCTATAAATGATAAATAAGCTAATATGGCTTTAAAATTTCCTTTACTTTTCATTTATTTAAAACTATTTTTTTGTTTGCTAAAATTCCGTAAACTTTTCCTTTTAAATTACAACCTATTAATGCTGAGTTTTTTGAAGAAGATATGATATAGTTTTCACTAAAAGTCCATTCTTCATTGGGATTAAACAAAGTAATATCGGCATTATTATTTTCCTCTATACTAATCGTTTCTATGGAGAATTCTTCTTTCAAACCTGTTAACATTTTAATAGATGTCTCTGTAGAAAGAACACTATTTAATGCTCCAAAACAGCTTTCAAGTCCAATACTTCCATAAAAAGCGTGGTCAAATTCTATTTTCTTATGTTCAATATCAATTGGGTTGTGGTCACTTGTAATGGCATCTATTACACCTTCTTTAATCCCTTTTAATAATGCTTTTACATCTGTATTGGTTCTTAATGGAGGAAGTAATTTATAATTAGTTTCGAAAGACTCTAAAACGTCATCTGTTAATAATAGATTCGTAATTGCAACGCTACAAGTCACATTTAGCCCTTTTTTCTTTGCTTCTTTAATTAAGGTTACCGATTTTTTAGTAGAAATGGTAGGAATATGAAGTTTTCCTCCAGTATATTCTAAAATGTACAAGTCACGAATTATTTGTAATTCTTCCGCCAAACTTGGTATTCCTATAAGACCCAATTTAGTGCTATTTACATCTTCATTGACCATTCCTTTTTGAGCTATAGATTTTTCAAAAGGGAAGGATTGTACTAGTCCATCAAAAGTTTGAGTATACTGTAAGGCTATCTTAAGTAAGTTAGGGTTTTTAATGGGTAATTTATAATCATAGAAAGAAACGGCTCCTTCATTTTTCATATCGAAGAGTTCTGCAAGGCTCTCGCCCTTTGCACCGGATGTTAAAGCTCCAATTGGATAAAGGCTAACAGCGTGGTTTAATGCTTCAGATTTTATGTATTTAATGGTTGATTTGTTATCGGTTACAGGATTTGTGTTTGTATTTACCGCTACATGGGTAAAGCCACTATGCGCAGCAGTTTTTAGACCGTTTTTAATGGTTTCTCTTTCTTCAAAACCTGGTTCCCCAAAGGAGACGCTACTATCAAACCATCCTTGTGAAACATGCAAGTTTGGAAGCTTTATTTCTTTTGCATTAGTCGAATTGACAATAGATGTTGCTATTTTTTTAATAACCCCATTTTCAATAAGAATATCTCTTTTCTTAAGATGATGTATACTTGTAACATCAATAACTGTAGCCGATTTTAATAAAATATTCATTTGTAAAATTTTAAAATAATCATTTCTAAAACAAGAAATAGTAATGCAAAAATAGCAAACCATTTCCAATAACTATGAATCGAATTATCTTGAGCTATCGAACTAAATAATTCATCAACATTAGTATGAACCGTAGCATTCTTCCAATTTTCAGGATTGGAATACGTTAATAAACTTTCGGTTCTATTATAATTATAACTTACTTTTTCAATTGGGTTTTTATCTTTCTCTATAACAAATGTACCTGCTTCTGAAGGATGATCAATAGTAGTAATATTTACTTGATTTGCTTTTGTTTGTTGCAATGGTATATAACTAAAACTACTATCGCTAATTTTTAAAATTTCATCTTGTTCTAATGATACCGGAATCGAATATTGATTTTGCTTTCCTATTTCATAATATAATTTTGGCAATGGTAAACTTTGTTTTGCCATATTATACAAGGTAGGTACTATTAATGGTGAACTTTGAAAGTTTGAATTAATAGTGTTAATGGCAGCAGTAAATGTAAAATTATTTGAATTTTGAATTATAAAAGGTTGTGCATCTTCAAATTTTAAAACTGCAGGTTGGTTGGTACTAATCGCATAATAAGAATTAACTTTTGGGTATTGAAAATTAACTACTCTTTTTTCAAACACATCACTAAACAATGGATGGTTAAATACAATTTGTGTGATCTTTTTCTCTTGATTATTTAATATAGAAAAAGCACCTAATTGAAGTTTTGATAATAAAGAATTGTACTGTTCAATACTTGCATTATTTGAAGGAATAACTAATGCGGTTCCTCCATTATCTGAAAATGATTTTATAGCTACCACTAAGGATTCCGGTATATTATCTAGTTCATTTAGAATAATGAAATTTTGTTTTGAAAAATCATTATAATTTAAACTTTCTGAATTTTGCTGAATAAAATCAAATTCAATAGCATTATAAATACGACTTAAAAAGCTTGATGTTCCTTTATTTATGGAGAGTACCTTTATCTTTTTAGGACTGTTTATGTTGAAAAATAATGTGTTGTCAAATAAAAGGTTCGGGTCGTTTATTTCTATTCTTCCTTTAAACTCTTCATTGTTTTTTATTTCAAAAACGATAGATTTTGAATGAATTTCATCTGACTTATCTGTAAAGTCAATCGCTGTTTTTGCAATTAATTTATTCTTATTATAAAGTGAAACCGGAATAGTTTCAGGTACATTTCCTTGCGCAGATAGTTGTACCGTTAACTTAATAGAGGAAATATCTTTTTTTGAAATGTACGCGGTATCTATGCTTATGTTAGAAGTTTCTGCATGCTTTAATTGTACGGCATCAATAATAATATCCTTCGGGATTTCTGGAAAAGCTTCTTTTGTCTGAAAGTCTGATATGAAAATTAATCTCTTTTCTGAAGATGGATTGTTTTTTGAAAACAATTGATTAGATTTCAACAATACTTCCCTTGGAGTAAGCTGTTTTTGGGAATAATTTACGGATAATATATCGCTTTTAAAATCTTGATGACTTACCTTCTTTTTAGAAAAATCATTGGTCAGCCAACTAAGGTTTTTAGAAGTAATACTTTGTGAATATAGCTGTTGTAATCCTCTTTGTAGCAAAGCGCCCTCAGCTCCTTTTAATTGCATACTAAAGGAATTGTCAATATATATAACAGTTTCTTTATTGGTTTTTAATGCAGATTTGGAAGCTGAAAAAGGTTGTGCAAAAGCAACAATTATACAAGTAAAAATAAGCATTCTGATTAACAAGGTTAGCCATTTTTTTAATTGTGAGCTTTTACGAGTTTCAATACTTACTTTTTTTAAAAAAGCGACATTACTAAAAGCTACTTTTTGAAATTTTCGTAATTGAAAAAGATGAATGAAAATAGGAATGAGTAGGAGAAGTAGCGCGTAAAGAAGCTCAGGGTGTTTAAACTGCATTCCAATATTTATTTGACAAATATAAACAATGCTATATAATAAAAGAGATTTCTTGACAAGAAAGGTTCTTTTTATTATTACTTCCTTTAGTATAAGCGACCGTTGCTAAATACTTCAAGTCACATTTCCCAACTTCTTCTATTTTCTCCATTGTTAACAGTTAAATCATCAGGATCACCAACAAAAAAAGGACATTTAATATAATCTAGTTATCAATAACATTATAAGTAACAACTAAACTTTCATTAAGATTAGATACTGTCAAATTACCAGATATAGTATTCTGTCCAGCTAATAAATCAATTACATTATCGACAAGTTCTCTTTGATTATTTTCTATTGAAGAGTTTTAAAAAAAAAATATTAAAAAGACTCAAAAGCTCCTAAGCCAAATAAGGCAAAATCATATTTTACAGGGTCACTAGGATCCATTTTTCTTAAAGATTGGTCCAACTCAACCAATGCTTTTGCGTCATTTTGCTTTCTGGTGATTAATCCTAGTTTTCTAGAAACATTGCCAGTATGAACATCTAATGGACAAGATAAAAGGGAAGGAGAGACAGATTTCCAAAGTCCAAAGTCAACTCCTTTTTGATCGTCTCTAACCATCCATCTTAAAAACATATTGATTCGTTTTGCAGCAGAATTCTTTAAAGGGTCACTCACATGTTTTTCAGTTCGTTGTAAATGAGGTAAACTAAAAAAAGTTTTTTTAAATTCATGTATAGCGTATTGTAATGAATTATCTTTAATGTTTACTGTAAACAAAGACTCCATTCCTTGATGGTTTAAATAGATATTTTGTAATGCTAAAATGAAGTAGGATAGATCGTTTTCATTAAAAGTTCTATGTACAAACCCCGAAAGGTATTTGGTATCTTTTTTAGTAAAATTTGTAATAAAATCGAAAGGGGAGTTGCCCATAATATTCACTAAACGGTTACCGTTTGTGATGATACTTTTACGATTTCCCCAAGCTATGGTAGCTACTAAAAAACTAATAATTTCAATATCTTCTTTACTAGCTCCTAAATCTTTTAATTGATGGGGGATTTGTATGGGATCACTTTTAATAAACTTAGTAGTATTGTACAATTCTACTTTGGTATCTAAAAACTCCTTAAGATCTGTTTGATTCATTTTTAAGAAACAATTTTTCCATCTTTCATAACTAATTTTCGATCTGCCATATTAGCTAACTCATTGTTATGAGTAACAATAACGAATGTTTGCCCAAATTCATCTCTAAGTTTAAAAAACAAATCATGAAGGCTTTCTGCGCTTTCGGTATCTAAGTTTCCGCTAGGTTCATCAGCCAAAATAATTGCAGGATTATTAATTAAAGACCTTGCAACTGCAACTCGTTGTTGTTCTCCACCGGATAACTCATTTGGTTTATGATTTTCTCTATGACTAAGATTTAAAAACGCTAATAACTCTTTGGCTCTTTTTTCAGCTTTATCTCTCGATGTTTTCTTAATAAAAGCAGGAATGCAAACATTTTCTAAAGCTGTAAATTCAGGTAATAGTTGATGAAACTGAAAAATAAACCCTAAATTTTCATTTCTGAATTTTGCTAATTGATTTCTATTTAAAGAAGCAATGTCATTCCCATTAATAATTAAGGAGCTTTCTTGTTCTGTTTTGGAAAAGGTATCTAAAGTACCCAATATTTGAAGTAATGTTGTTTTACCAGTACCGGAAGCTCCAACAATAGAAATGATTTCACTTTTATCAATTTTTAAATCAACACCTTTTAATACGTGTAGATTTTCATAATATTTATGAATATTTTTAACTTCAATCATACCTTTATTTATAGTGTGAAAATACTATTTTAAGCGAGAATAGGCAATATAATTAATTATGAATTATTTTTGAAAACGCCTTTAATATTATTATAGTCTAGGAAGTAAGTTATCCTTAATGAAACGGTATGTTGAGCAGGTTGCTTAAATAAATTATCTAAACTTTTACCATAATTTATAAAAGATAAGTCATCTTGATTAAAAATTTGATTTCTATAGAGTAGTGTTGCTTCACTTCCGGGAGCGAAACGCCATCTAAAACTTAAATCTATATTCCAAATATTAAAATTTGTATTTGGATCGTTGTCAGAAGTATCATACTCTGTATTAGTTAACGAACCATCTTCATTTAATATGTAAAATAAATTGTCTTTATAGTTTGCTGTTCCCCAAAAGTTTCTAAAACGTAGGTCAATAGCTTTATAGGGATCAAAATTATAACTTGCTTGTAAAGAGTTCTCTAAATTTTTAATGTCTCTTTGACCAAAGTAAACATCAACTTCATTATCATCTATATACCCTTTATTATCATTACTTAAGTAAATATCTGTTGTCCATACTACTAAAAAATGTTCCGAAAAACGATACATAGGTTTAAATTCGACACTATAATTATGCTGAGGATTATCAACAAAAGTTCTAAAGGCTGCATCAAGATTAAAAGCAAATTTCTTTCTAAAATCTGTAGATATCCAGCCGCTTACACCTAAATTCGCTGGATAGGTAACAAACCTTCCGTCAACACGAGGTTCAAAATAATCTTCTCTTTTGCTATTAAAACTAGCCTTGGATCCAAAAGCAAAACGTTCTATTGTTAAAAAAAAAGCATCAAAATTAAAATTGTTACCTGTCTGAATACTCGGTTTGTATAGCCTTCTATGTCTTGCGGAAAAACCAATTCGGTATTTATTAAATGTTTTGGTAGGCTCAAATATTTCATAAGAAATGCCTCCTACAAAATTGTTGAAATTGTTTCTGAAATTAACTCCTAAGTCGTTAATATCTATAGTTGTATTTGCAAAATCATGTCCAATACGATATCGTAGATTTCCTTTAATTCTAAAGATATCAAGTTCAGATTGAAAACCAGTTTTAAACCCTTCACCATAATTTACATTACTAAAGATTGCGCGTCCAGCAGTTCTAAAGGTATTGTTTTTATCAGCTACACTAAATACTCCTGCAGTAACATTTGCATCTCTAAATTCACTACCATTTCTTATGACGCTACTATTTATTATTGAAATGGAAGAGTTACCATTAAATTCTTGATCTAAAACAAATACATTGTAATTAGTTAATGGCTCTATGAGTTCTTTACGTTGATTGCCTGTAATAGTATCTTGTATAACTGCATATGTTTTTTCTGTGATAGAATTTAAAAAACCAACACCCAAACCTTTTTTTGTTCTTCCTGAAACCTTAACAGCATTCAAAATATTTACACTAGAGGGCTGCTCTGCAATGTCCTCATTTTCTTCTAAATTTTCAATTTCACCAGATGATGAACCTCCAATACGCCTTGAGAAAAATATTCTCCCTTTATTAAAAAGTTCAACTCCTTCGGTGAAGAAGGATCTGTTTTCATCAAATGTTTGCTCAAAAGGACCTAAGTTTAATCTAACTTCATCAAAAGCAGTTTGTCCAAAATCAGGTACTAATGTAAGGTCCAAGGTGAAACTATCTGAAATTCCATATTTTAAATCTAATCCTGCTGTAAAGTTAGTTGCTGTTTCACCATCAAAAGTTGAAACAACTCCTTGAGCAAAAGGGTAGAAGGTTAATCTAATTGGTGGATCAATATCTTTAACTCCTGTAACCAAACCATTGTATAATTTTTGATTTCCTACTTTATTGTCTATAAAATTCCAACTATGGGTTTCGTTTTTGGATTTTATTTGTCTATAAAAATTAATACTCCAATCTTGTATTTCTAATTCAGGAAATCGCAAAGCATTATAAGGAATGCGAAATTCTGCATACCATCCTTTTTCATTTTTAGAAATTTTACAATTAAAAACAACGTTATAATTAAAATCATTTCTATTCTGAGAACTCTTTGAATCACCTATGCTTCCAGCACTTGTAACATAAAATCGTGTTTCGTTAATTCCATCATTAAAGGTGTTCAATGCAATATAAAATAAATCTGCCTGTACAAAAACTTCATCTCTTTGGCTTAATTGACTTAGTATTTCATCTGGACTTGGATCAAACATAGCAGCTGCTATATATACAGCGTTATCATCGTAAGCAATTTTCACTTCAGTTTGATAGTTATTAGTAATGGTTCCTTCATTTCCAGGTTCAAACATATTAAAGTCTGTTGCTATTGGTAATGATTCCCAGATCTCATCGTCTAAGACACCATCAATTTTTGGAGGAGTATTAATCCTTGTCGCTTCAATATTTTTTTTTTCTTGTGAAAATATTGAAGTAGAAACGATTAATAAAAATAAAAGAAAAATATGCTTGTACATTATTAATTGATGATTGATAAAAATATCTCTTCTATAAATAAGATAATAAACAAATCTAGGCTTATCATACTATTAGTTATACTAACGAAAAGTTAAAAAGTAAAGTAGATATTAAACTATAATTTAAAATTGTAGTTTTGCTTTGAAACATATTAATCGAAGAAAAAGCAAGCAGAATATCTTAGACTAAAATTAAATAAAGGTAATTTTTACGATGCTTAAGAAAACGATTAGAATTATTATTATCAAAATTCTGAACAAAAATAGTGTGATTTTACAATCACTCCAAAATTTGAAAAAATTAAAATAACAACATATGCCATCATATAGATTTTTTGAAGAATATAATGAAAAGGTTACCGATAAATTAATAGATAGTTATAGTAATATTATCACCGAATTAGGAGAGGATGTTAATAGAGAAGGAATTGTAAAAACTCCTGAGCGTGCTTCAAAAGCAATGCAATTTCTAACTTCAGGATATTGTCAAGATCCTGCCGAAATATTAAGAAGCGCTATGTTCGCAGAAAATTATCATGATATGGTCATCATTAAAGATATAGAATTATATTCTCTCTGTGAACATCATCTTTTACCATTTTTTGGAAAAGCTCATATCGCCTATATTCCAAGTGGAAATATTGTTGGTTTAAGTAAAATACCCAGGATTGTTGATGTTTTTGCAAGAAGATTACAGGTCCAGGAGCGTTTAACTCATGACATTTTAGAATGTATTAATACCGTTTTAAAACCAGAAGGTGTAGCCGTGGTAATAGAAGCTTCACATATGTGTATGATGATGAGAGGCGTA
>CEWR01134992.1_pt1 | contig 10513 bp, 13 predicted proteins | sample 356321 | NCBI WGS metagenome assembly CEWR01 (sample SAMEA2621551, study PRJEB7988) | marine metagenome | biome: marine biome (ENVO:00000447); feature: mesopelagic zone (ENVO:00000213); material: "saline water (ENVO:00002010), including plankton (ENVO:xxxxxxxx)" | depth 790 m
TGGGGTCGTTTTTGGTTTTGACAGCAAGATGAATTTGGCCTGTAAGCGTGTCGAGCGTTGTGAGTTTGCTCGTTAATCTCAGTTCACAAATCGCTAATAGGCGAAAATAACTACGCAATGGCTGCGTAATCCAGACTCAGTCTGATTACCTTTATCCTACCGCTAGGCGGAAGGACCATTATTCTCTCAACAGTTCTGTTCATTAACTGTTGGTTAAGAGATTCATAATTTTGAACTAGCTAGGTAAATTGCTTCGATTTATCGGTGAAACATTAGAAGACTAAGCTTTTTGTTGGCTGTTTTTAGCCTGCCTTTAGCCTAACAATTAATTAAAAACTACACACGTAGAAAGCTTGTCGTTTCCTTGATTGGACGAGGGTTCGAATCCCTCCGACTCCACAATTAAAAACCTCAATAGATTGTTAATCAATTTGTTGAGGTTTTTTTGTGTAAAAACGTTTGAAACGTTCCTTTTACTTTCCTTTGTGAATTTTTATTGATGTCTAATAAAAACAATAAAAGTTCATGATAAGTAGTTTTTTTTATTAATAGCGCTATTGTTATATATTCATTTTTTAAGAGTTTTAGCAATCCAATAGTTTTGTATTAACCCTTTGTGGTGTTCTACAAAAAGAATTATATTTGTTATTAGAATGACATCTATATTAAATAAAATATCTTTTATCGTTTTAGCTATGTTTATAGCTATCTCTACAATTGGTGTTTCAATTGGTAAGGTATACTGCTTCCATAAAAAGAAAAATGAATATTCCATAAGTTTTGATTATATCAATTCTAATAAGGCAAAATGCTCATGTGCAGAACATCAGGTTGAAAAAAAATCATCTTGTTGTAAAGCTAAAAAAAAGCCTGTTAAGAAAAAGTGTTGTAATAGTTCTTCTTTTAGGTTCGTATTGGATTCTGATTATGAGATAACTTCTCAATATTTTTCTTCTCAAAATTCTTTTTCATGGATTATATTAGCTTTACCTATTTTAAATAAGGATTGTAATGCTGATGGTTTTGAAAACGAAAATTACAATTTAAGAGCACCGCCATTAATTGTTGATGATATCCCAATCATGTTCCAATCTTTTCTTATTTAAAAATCTTCGAGTTGTCTTAATTAGACGAACTCAATTCTACTTTATTATAAGTAGAAATCTTTTTAGTTTAAATACTCTATTCTGATTATTTAAATTCATGTTTATTTATTAAATAATAAGATTATGAAGAAATATTTTACACTTTTTTTAGTACTTGGATTAACAAATACTTTTTTAATTGCTCAGTCGTTTACAACAATACCAACTGACACAATTGTTGCTACACTAGCTAATAGTACTTCAGCCCAATACAAAATGAAACAAGTAAATAATACTGGAGGGGTTTTATCTCTAGATATTGAGGTTGTTAAAAACACGATCCCTGCTGGATGGGATGGAATGGTTTGTCTTCAAGGAATTTGTTTAGGATATATACCTGCAGTAGGTTTTACTGCGAGTCAAGCAGATTTAAATGCAAATGATACAGGGTATGTTAGATTAACTGCAGATCCTATGACTGTTGGAGGTGGTGGTGAACTCAGAATTTATGTTTTTGATGTAAACTTCCCACTAGATGGAGATACTTTAACTTGGATTATTAATCCAGCACCTACAAGCGTTAATGAAGTGAATAGCAATCTATCAGCAAATATATCTCCAAATCCTTCAAAGGATATTGTGGCAATTATCTCCGAATCGAAAATGATTTCGATTAAAATTTATTCTCTTAAAGGAGAGTTGGTTCATTCAATTGATGGTATTAATTCTAAGGAGTTAAAGGTTAATGTTAAACAGTTTCCTTTAGGAATATATTTGGTTAGAATAGAAGGAGAGTCTAATAATTTCAATTCTCAGAAATTAATTGTACAATAATGAAAGTGGTTTTTAAAAATTTTCTTTGTATTGCTTTGTTCTTGTTATCTATTAACCAAGTTCATGCAAGTTCAGTAAACAGTTCTCTTTATATTATTGGGGATTCTTTACAGACTGTAAATGCAGGTAAAATGCCATACTTTACATTTAATAAGACTAATTCATTTTCTCAAAAAAATGCTATTATAGAATTAAATGTAGGGGATAGTCTAAATCTATGGATTCATAATACAGACTCTATTGATCATATTTTTGATATAAAGGGTGTTGTTGGAATTAATAGAATTGTTCCTTCTGGAGATTCGGTGAATATAATACATCAGTTTAATACAGCTGGTTTGTATATTTATTATGATTCTTTAAATTTTCCAGTTTATTCTTATTTAGGATTAGCGGGATCAATTGTAGTTAAAGATAATAATCATTCTAGTTTCTTTTGGAACACTAAAGAGCATCAATCCTCTTGGAATGAATCTTTGGCAACTGGAGGAAGTGTTTTATGGAATGACTATCAACCTGATTTTTTTACAATTAATGGGTTGAGTCATCCAGATATTATTACAGATCCACAGATTAATATAGTTGGGAATGTTGGGGATACTATTTTAGTTTATATTGCTAATACAGGAAGAGGAATGAGGTCTATTCATTTTCATGGTTACCATGCAGAAATAAAATATTCGAGCAAGTACCCAAGTCATATCGGAAGGTCTAAAGATACTTTTCCTATCCATTCTATGGAGACAGTTGTTTTACAAATTGTACCTGATAAGCCTGGTGAGTACCCTGTGCACGAACATAATTTGATTGCTGTTACAGGCAATAGTTTTTACCCGAATGGGATGTTTTCAATAACGAACATACAACCGTAATTATGAAAAATATTTTTTTTATACTTTGTGTTATATTCTCATCTTCTTTGTTTGGGCAAATTGTTATTGATAGAGTTATTTCTAAAGTTGATTTAAGCCCACAATATGAACTTTATGATGGTAGTTTAGTCTCCTTAATGGGATACACAAAGCTTATAGGGGGAGCTATTGATTTGCCTGCACCAACTTTATATTATAACGAAGGTGATTCAGTTAATCTTAAATTATGGAATCTATCTCAAAATGCACCTCATACTATTCATTTACATGGTTTAGATGTTGATCAGCAAAATGATGGAGTACCCTCTTTATCTTGGCAGGTACATCATAATGAAACTAAAACTTATGAATTCATTGCTCCTCATCCAGGTACTTACATATATCACTGTCATGTGGTAACTCCAATTCATTTACAAGGAGGGATGTATGGTATGTTGATAGTGTTACCTGCAGATAGCAGTAAAACAACATGGACAGGAGGTTATACATATGATAAAGATTATTCATGGATGACTTCAGAATTGGATACTAATTGGCATTCTGACACATTATTTAATCATGAACATGATACGACTGCTGCAATAATGACAATGGAAATTCCTATTTATGAACCTCAATATTTTTTAGTAAATGGTAAATCTGAACAGCAATTAAATGATACAACAATAAGTATCTCAAGTAAGACAAATGAGGTTATTTATTTAAGGTTAGCAAATATTGGGTATCATGGTAATAAGTTTTCTTTTCCGAGCTCACTAAATGCTAAGATTATTTCTTCAGATGGTAGACCATTACCTATGGTTGAAATTTCAGATTCTTTATTAATTACACCAGGAGAACGATATGGCGTTTTACTTGAGGGGAATTCTGCTTTAATTGACTCAATTCAAATTGATTATTTTAATTTGAATTCAGGGGTTGTATTAAATAGTCAAAATATTAATATCACAATTCAAAACGCTATTGGTATTGAGGAACTGTCAATAAATAAATTTAAATTATATCCTAATCCTGTTAAAGATAACCTCACTATTATCTTTAATGATAGAGAAACTATTGTGGATGCTACTATTTTTAGTGCGGAAGGGAAAATAATAAAATCAATTAAAGGCTTACAAGATAAAGCAAATCACAAAATTAATTTACAAGATGTTCCAAGAGGAACATATTTTATTCAATTTAAAAATCAAAGTGGTTCTAAAATAGAATCTCACAAAATAATTAAACATTAAACTTAATATTATGAAAAAATCAATACTATCATTATTAATATGTGTGTCTCTTAGTTCAATAGCACAGACAGATGTAAACCTAAATTTAATTCATGAATTTGATGGATCACCATTTGCTTATGGTCAATACTATGTAGATGCTGCAGGTAATAATATCGAATTCAATAGAGTTCAATATTATTTATCGAATATTGCTGTTGAGTCTTCTGTATCTTCTCAGGTTACAGTTCCTGACGATACCCAAATAATTAGCGCAAACATTATCAATTATCCCTTAGGATCAGTTAATGCTACTAATATTACGGGTGTTAATTTTAATGTAGGAGTTCCAAATGCATTAAATCATGCAGATATAACTTTACAACCTACAGGTCATCCATTATCTTATCAAAGCCCTTCAATGCATTGGGGGTGGGCTTCAGGGTATAGGTTTTTGGTTATAGAAGGTAAGGTTGATGATAATGGAGATGGAACTCCAAATAAACTTTTTCAATTTCATGTTGTAGGAGATCAATTTTTTACTGCAGTTGGTGTTACTTCAGCAGGTGTTGTAAATGGAGCTGATTTAGATATAAATATTACAGTTAACGTTGCAGATTGGATAAAAAACATGAACATGATTAATGCTGGTATTAATCACGGTTCTCAAGCAATAAATGGTCAAGTTATGGATAATACCAATCCAGAAACTGTTTTTGAAGGGAATGTTGCTACTGAGATTATTACAGAATCTAAGTCTGTTAATCAATTGATAGTTGATTATGAATATTCTTATGCACCAACTCTTTTTTATTCTATTGGAGGAGCTACAAATGCTTCTATTTTAATTACAGATTTAAATGGAAGAATTATTTCAAATGAAGTAGCACTTCCAGCTGCGGGTAATTATTTTATAAATAAGGAATTGTCAAAAGGACTTTATGTTGTTCGAATAATTGGTGATAACGACCATATTGAAACAACTAAAATGTTTATTAAGTAGTCTTTTTGAAACATTTAATAAAACCAATATTATTCATTTTTTTACCCATTCTTTTATTAGGATGGGTGAAGGATGTATATGATCTTAAAATTCCAAAAGGATTTCCAGTGCCTATAATCCCTGAAAATAATCAGTTAAATAACTCAAGAATAGAATTGGGGAGGAGATTGTTTTTTGATAAAATAATGTCAAGGGACAGTTCTGTGTCCTGCGGCAGTTGTCATAAGCCTGAATTGGCTTTTACAGATGGAGACAAATTGGGTATAGGTATTAGAGGTCAAAAAGTTTCTAGAAACTCTCCAACACTAACCAATGTAGCTTATAATCGATATTTTTTGATGGATGGTGGTGTGCCAACTTTAGAGCAACAAATAATTGTACCTGTACAAGAGCATAAAGAGTTTGATTTTCATTTTGCTCTAATTGCACATCGTATGCAAAAAGATTCATCTTACGTGCAATCTTCAAGAAAAGCTTACAATAGAAAGCCAGATGCATTTGTTATCACGAGGGCTATTTCAGCATTTGAAAGAACTTTGATTAGTGGAAACTCTAACTATGATAAATTTAAATATCAAGGAAAATCTAATGCTTTATCAAATTCAGAAAAAAGAGGAAAGGACTTGTTCTTTAGCGATAAACTAAAATGTGCCGAATGTCATACCGGGTTTAATTTTACAGATTATTCTTTCCAAAATAATGGGTTGTACTTAAATTATTTAGATTCAGGAAGAATGCGTCTTACTAGTTTAGAATCAGATCGAGACCTTTTTAAGGTTCCTACATTGAGAAATATAGCATTAACTGCACCATATATGCATGATGGTAATTTAGCTACTTTAGAATCGGTTATTGAGCATTATGAGATTGGAGGTAAAGATAATCCTCAAAAGAGTAAAAAAATAAAGGGTTTTAAATTGAAGGAGTCAGAGAGGGAGGATTTAATTCATTTCCTTGAAGCTCTAACAGATTCATCTTTTATTAATCGAGAAATCAATGCGATGCTAAACTGATGTTGTTTGAAAGGAAAGATTAGAAACGATTATAGAGCGATACAGAATAACTGAGTGTGCTTAATAAACATATTCTGATTGCCAGGTTGTTGTAAATATGACAGATCTGAAACAAAGAAAGAATATCATAGTGGGCATAAACATTAATTAAAAAAGTCAACGGAGGGAATACAGTTATAATTGTTTTAGTTAAGAGTTAGGTTCTATAATAATTTAAATTTAATATTTAAAAGAATACTTATGAAAAATATAATACTAGTTATATTCATTCTTTTACAAACATCTTTTTTGTTTTCACAAGGAAATGAAATAATCATTAACGATGATTCTCAATATGGGTTTAGTCGACCAAGAATAGCATTGTTAGATAATGATATTCCTTTTGTTTTATGGGGAAAAACTGGGGGAAGTCCTAAGGTTTATGGCGCCAAACTAGTAGGTGCTAATTTTTCAACTCCAGTTCAAATTGTGCCAGATAGTATGAGACCAAGAGTTGGGGGCTTAGATGGGCCTAATATTGTTTCACATAAAGACTCCGTTTATGTCGTTTGGGGAAATCAGGATATGGCTAACCATCACGTGTTTTTAAGTAGATCTTTTGATGGAGGGAATTCCTTTGGGTCTGCAATTCAAACTGACTCTCTTGATTTGGGAGAAAATATTGAATACCCGGGAATTTCTATGAATAATGATGGTACATTAGGTCTTTACTTTATAAAATCAGATCCTTCGTGGAATAACCCAACCCAATCTTTAATAACATCTTACGATAGAGGGAATACTTTTAGTAAAGATAGCGTAGTTAATTCATTTTCCCCTGGGTTACCTTGCGAATGTTGCCAAGGGAGCATGGAAATGCAAGATAGTAATTGGGTATTTTATTACAGGAATAACGTATCAAACATAAGAAATACATACAGTTTAGTTTCAACTGACTATGGTAATAATTTTGATGGAGTTTATGAGATGGATGATGATGATTGGTTTATTCAATCCTGTCCAAGTTCTGGTCCAGAGGGGCATATAGTTGGAGATAATTCATTTGTAGCATGGATGAGTAGAGGAAGTGGAAATACGAGAGTTTTATTTTCATCGGTAAACATGCTTACAGGAGTAACTTCTCCAGCAACTTATATAGACCCTAATGTGAGTTCTAGTGTTGTACAAAATTATCCATCGGTTGCTGGATCTGGTGATACAATAGCTGTAGTATGGCAAGATAACCGTTATTTAGCATCTAGTGTATTTACCTCAATTTCTATTGATGGAGGGCAATCATTTATGGGAACTACTCTGATTTCAGATACTACTGTTCTTATGAGTTACACTTCTATAGATGTTGCTTTTGCTAATGGTGTTTTTCATTATGTGTGGAAAAATAATAACAAAATATTTTATAAAAACATGACCATACCACTGATATTATCAGCATCTACAGATCAGGCGGATATTAATCACTTTAGTTTGTTTCCAAATCCAGCATCTACAGAACTGACTATAGAAACTGAACTTAAAGTAGAGAAATTATCAATAATAGATATAAGGGGGGAAATAATTAAATCGTTTATTCCAAGCTCTAAGATTATTAATGTTGAGGTTTTACCTGATGGTATCTACTTCATTAAAATAGAAGGGGATGACAAGAGCTTTATTCGGAAGTTTATAAAGCGATAGTTTTTCTTGATTATTGTTTCATGTGTATTAAATAAATCGTTTGTTTATTGAATAGATATTCTCAATTATAGGTTTTCTTAAAATTATTACTTTTAATACTCTATGATTGTTATTACATAAGTTTAGATGTTTAATAGACAAGATTAAGACTGTTTTAGTTTAGTACATAACAAAAAAAAACCTATTGATTTACAATGAATTATCTGAGTCTAAAACATGTTAAAATATTGATTTTCAGTAATTTATATAGGTAATTCGATTTATTTTTCTAATGACGAAAACTAATTATTTTCCTAAAATTAATGAACTTAGTTCAGTTCTAAATACTCAATTTTCAGGAACTTTAAATTTAGCAAGAGTAAAACTTATTGCACTGTTTATTTGTTCGCTTTGTAAAATTTAAACAGTAACTTTCAACAAATTAGCTAATGCTTTTAATTACTCAGTCGAACCAGACTCCTCCTTGAGAAGGATACAACGTTTCAAAGCACATTTAGCCTAGATGGTAACTTAATCGTTCAATTTATTTTTCGATTATTACCTAATAAAACTGAGAAACTAATTTTATCCATAGATAGAACTAATTGGAAATTTGGACAATTAGATATTGATATATTTATGTTAGGAATCGTTTATAAAGATGTTGCATTTCCTTTACTTTTACAATTCTTGAAAAAAGAGGGAATACTAAAACCCAAGAAAGTATAGATTTAATCAATAGATTTGTCTCTTTATTTGGAAAATAATGCATTTATTCTTTAGTTGCAGACAGAGAATTTATTGGGAAAAAATCGATAGCTTATCTCAATCAAGAAAACATAAGGTATCACATCCGTATCAGAAATAATTTCAAGGTATTTTTACCAGATAAGAATAAAGAATTAAAAGTATTTTGGTTGTTCAATAACTTAAAAATAGGAGAACATAAACATTACACTAAAATTGTAAAACTCAACAGTCAGTATTGTTACATCTCAGGTTCTAGATTAACTAAAGGAGAATTTTGAATTATTATTTATTTTAACAAAACTGAGCAAGCAAAAGAACATTACAAACAAATATGGCAAATAGAAATGTGTTTTAACGCTATGAAATCTAGCGGTTTTGATATCGAAAATACACATTTAAACAAAATTGACAGAATAGAGAAATTAATATTGTTGGTGATGATTTTTGGTGATGATTGCTTTTTTATGGTGCTATAAAGTAGGGATTTATCTACATCACTTAAATCCTATTAAAATCAAAAAAAGCATGGAAGAAAAAGCTAAATCTATATTTAAAAGCGGGCTAGACTATGTCTCAAACTCACTACTAAACGCTGTTAATCTAAACTTTATAGATATCATTAGCTTTTTGTAATTTACTTAGCTGTTTTAGTTAAACATATTCGAGGAATATTAATTGTTTAGTAAGTTTATATTAAAATGATTTTTTTATTGGTTGAATTTATAATTCGAAGTAAGTTAGTAGAAAAGGTGCCTAAATTAAAGAAAGGGTTTAAAATTGATTGGGAGAAGACAGATTTTGATTCACTAAAAATAATTCACGAAGGAGCTAAGGATAGAGTACCGGAAACTGTTAAGGATCATTATGAAATTTCGAGAAAGTATTTTTCTCTTTTGATATTAGTCCTTTCAATATCCTCAGCCTTATTTGTTGTTCTATTTGATGATACATAAACTTCTCTAGGGATTAAGGTGGTTGCGTTGTTGTCGGTATTGGTCTGTGCACTCGTAATATTAATTATTGGTCTAATGATTAGACCAATAAAGTTTATACCTCCAGGTCGATAGCACTACAAGGCTATAGCGATTAAAAATTTTAAGAATACCAAGGTTAGCACTTTAGATTTTCCGAAATACATATTTTATCAAGAATTTTTAGCTTGTCAAGCTAAAATTGACATTAATCAGTATTACAATTCTCAAAGATTAGACGCTATGGATTTTATTATAAGGCTTTTAATGATCGCGTTTGTCTCCTTAGGACTACTTCTTGTTCTTGTAGAATTTATTTGATACTCAATTCGTCTTGATCGCCCTTAATTATTGGATCATCTAATTCAAAATCAATATTGAAATTAAGGTTGTGTTCTGTCTCTTCTTCTGGATCTGAATGGTGTAATTTTTCATATTCTATAGATTATTTTAAATTAATAATTTTTTCAGATTAATTATAATATACTAAGTAGTGCTTTTAATTTTATTGTTACAAAACATATCTCCATATTTTTACTTGTCACTTTTTGTACGTATTTTTGTACAAAATATAAACATTATGATAACTGCGACTATTTCTGACTTTAGAAAAGACATAAAACAATATTTTAACAAAGTAACTGACAACTTCGAAACACTAATAATAAATAGAGGAAAAAACTCTGGTGTTGTTGTTATTTCTTTAGAAGAATATAATGCCTTACACACAACTCAGCACGAACTTTCTTCATTAAAAAACGAACAAAGGCTTGACTCAGCAATAAATAAATTTAAAAACGGAGATTCGTTTGACAAAAATCTACTCGAAGAATGAAATATATTTTCGTAGATGAGTCTTGGGAAGACTATTTATATTGGCAAAAAACAGACAAGAAAATCCTCAAAAGAATTAACATGTTAATTAAAGATATCTCGAGAAACCCTTATGATGGCATCGGGAAACCGGAACCTTTAAAACACAAGTATCGCGGATTCTGGTCAAGGAGAATTGACGCTGAACATCGCTTAATATATCAAGTAAAAGAAGATGAAGTAAGGATTATAAAATGCAGATTTCACTACGACTAATGCTGCTGAATCATTAACGTTTTGTAACATTC
>CEWR01080091.1_pt1 | contig 10503 bp, 9 predicted proteins | sample 356321 | NCBI WGS metagenome assembly CEWR01 (sample SAMEA2621551, study PRJEB7988) | marine metagenome | biome: marine biome (ENVO:00000447); feature: mesopelagic zone (ENVO:00000213); material: "saline water (ENVO:00002010), including plankton (ENVO:xxxxxxxx)" | depth 790 m
GTTTTACCATATAAAAATTTTCAAGAATTTAAGGAAGCTTTTACTAACCTAGAATTAAAAGATACGGTGAAGCATAAAATTAATCCAAGTATAATGGTCTTTGCAGAGCCTTTTAACCCCAGTAATATCAACGGTGGTTTATCTTTTGGTGGCCCGATTTCTTCAATAGCTGCAAAATTTAACAAACAAATTAAAGATCGGAATAACTATGAGCGTTTATTAGCAAAAGATAAGTATGAAGCTTTTTTAGCAACAAAATTCAATCCGAATGTAATTAAACGAACGACTCTTTTAAGAGATGATACTCAGATAAATTCGTTTATGGAATATTGTGATTTTACCGATCAGTTTATTGAATTCTCATCACAATACAATTTATTCGATCAAATAATAAATTGTTTTGATGAATACAATAGTTTAACAATGGCAAATAAGTAATAAACAGATTCCCAATCAAGCTGAGGATGACAATACTAATAATGACAGTTTAGTTTACACTCCATTTTATTTCGTAGATAAAATCGATTATCTATTCAACAACTTAAATCATTTTAAATCCACAAACTAACAGATTCTGAATCAAGTTCAGAATAGCATAATTGTGGGAGGGCATGTCAAAAATACGGTCCGAGTATCTTTTTGACTTGATTTTTGGTTCTTTTCATCTAAGGAAAAGAACGTTAAAAACAGATTCCACGCTTCATTTTGTCCCCAGTCAACCCTTCGACAGACTCACTATCACATTTCACAGGATCACAATACTGATAATTACAGTTTAGTTTACACCTTTCTAAAACTACTCAGCGCAAAAACTACAGTTCCTAACAAGAAGAATGCACCCACTTGGTGCGTCACCCCTAACCAAACCGGCACAGCGTATAGTAAGGTAAAAACGCCTAACATAAATTGAGAAAACACCATCACCAATAATGCGATTAAAGAATTTGTCTGTATTTTATTTAACTCAAATTTTGAGCTTTTTAGCAACAGAAACAGAACTAAACCAACAACAATATGAGCTAAAATTCGATGAACAAACTGTACTCCACCCACTCCGTCAATAAAGTTAATCCAAAACGGTTCCATTGCTGTAACCGATTCAGCGATCCAACTATCTCCCATTTTAGGATAAGTATTCATTACAAAACCCGCATTTAATCCAGCTACAAAAGCACCATAAATAATCTGAATTACAGTAGCCACAAATAATACTGCAATCCATTTTCGCATAAAAGGAACGTTAGGTCTTTCTTCATCCTTATAAATTAAACTTAACGCTACCCAAAAGGTATAAGCAAAGGTTAAAAATGCAGCAATTAAATGTACTGCTAAACGGTAATGGCTAACATCAGGATTATCAATCAATCCACTCTTAACCATCCACCAACCCAAAAATCCTTGAAAAGCACCCATTAACAATATAAGTATCGATTGTCTAATCAACTTCCCCGTGATCTTTTTGGTGATTAGAAAATAAACAAATGGAATAATAAAAACCAACCCTACAATTCTTCCAATTAATCGGTGAAGGTATTCCCAAAAGAAAATAGACTTAAATTCTTCTAGTGTAAACATAAAATTGACTTCCTGGTATTCCGGAAATTGTTGGTACAGCTTAAATGTTGCAATCCAATCTTGCTCATTTAAAGGTGGCACCATTCCCATAAATAATTTCCAATCAACCATCGACAAGCCAGATTCAGTCAACCTTGTTATTCCACCAATAACAACCATTAAAAAAATTAATGCACATCCAGTTAATAACCAAATGATAACCGATTTATGAGAATTATTTTTTAGCATTTCTTAGTTTCAAAAAAAGCGTTAACCAGTCGTTAACGCTTTAGATTATTTAATGATTTCAATCTTTTTACAATTGGTTTAACAACAATGTAAACAAGTTTGGAATTTTAAAGCTTGGCAAACTCACCTTTACTAAAGATTCATCTTCTTGTTCAACTTCTTCCATTTCTTTAACATCTTCTGTAGATGCAGCTTCTGTATCTTCCCAAGTAGATAATACATATTGACCATCTGCAATAGTTGCAATTTTTGCTTTTATCGCTTCTTCTGAAGTTTTTGAAGGATCAAATTCGAAATGCGCTTTTTCATCTTCGTAATTTACATCAGAAATAGAAACACCATCAATATCAGCAACTTCATGTTGAATTGTTGCTGCACAACCCATTGCGCAAACCATACCGCCAACAGCATAATCAAGAACTTGAGTTTCTAATGACGCAACATCCGTTGTTACTGCATTTTCTTCATTAGCAGTTTCGCTCCCACCACATGCAACTATACTTGTAGCAAGTGCAACTAAAATAAATGTTCTGTTAAATAATTTCATAATTATTAGGCTTTATAAATTTCTGAATCGTTTATTGTTTTTTTTAAATCTTCAAGTGATGTTTTGTTTTCGTCAAATTCAATCACAACATCATTTGGTAAACTAGCAGTAGAAGAGACAACTCCATCAACATCATTTACCAACCGTTCAATAGCTGCAGTACAATGCCCACAACTCATTCCTTCTACTTTTAATTCTTTTTTAATCATACCCCAAAATTAAGAATTAATTGAATAGAATTGTGATTACTTTTGTTGCAAATTATAGATTTGGATTTTTTTGATTTAAATAAAAAAAGCTGGCAATGGATTACACTACTCTTCCTTGCCTTTATTTGGGGTAGCTCATTCATTTTAATGAAAAGAGGATTAGAAGTATATTCCTATACAGAAGTTGCTGCGCTAAGAATGAGTATTGCATTTATTTGCTTGCTTCCTTTTGCCATAAAGCACTCTAAAAATATTGAACGTAAATACTGGAAATACCTTGCTATTGTTGGCCTTTTTGGAAATGGAATTCCTGCTTTTTTATTTACTAAAGCGCAAACAGGGTTAAGTAGTTCTTTAACAGGCATGCTAAATTCTTTAGTACCTCTTTTCACCTTACTATTAGGTGTAATCATCTTTAAAACTAAATTTAAAGCCAATCGTTTTATTGGAGCTTTTATCGGATTAATTGGAGCGATAGGCTTAATTACTTCTAACGGAATTGATCTGAATGACTCAAACCTTCCGTATACGTTTTATGTAGTGGCCGCAACCATTTGTTACGCAATAAGTGTCAATACCATTAACAATTACTTACAAGAAATTGGTTCATTAAAAATAACTGCTGTTAGTTTTATTTTTATTGGACCTCCTATTTTGGTCTATTTATTCACCACCGACTTTGTTCCTACAACACTAAATAATGAAGCTGCAGGTATTGCATTATTCTACATTTCAATTCTAGCTATTTTTGGAACAGCTGTTTCTGTTATTATTTTTAACATGCTCATAAAAAAAACATCAGGCGTTTTTGCGACAAGTGTCACTTATTTAATTCCTATAATTGCTATTTTTTGGGGTATTTTAGATGGTGAAAGCATTAATTTCATTCAAATAATTAGCATCATTATTATTCTAATCGGCATCTATTTCATCAATAAGTTTAAATAAAAAATAAACTCGATCTAATCTCTTTTAAAATTAGGATTATTTATACCTTTGCGAGATATTTGAAAATCGATTAAATGCCATCACAAACGAAGTATATTTTTGTTACAGGAGGAGTAACGTCCTCACTAGGAAAAGGAATTATAGGAGCATCTTTAGCTAAACTATTACAAGCTAGAGGATACTCAGTTACTATTCAAAAATTAGATCCCTACATTAACGTAGATCCAGGAACTTTAAATCCTTACGAACATGGTGAATGTTTTGTAACGGATGATGGTGCTGAAACTGACTTAGATTTAGGGCATTACGAACGTTTTTTAAATGTTTCAACTTCGCAAGCGAACAATGTTACTACTGGTAGAATTTATCAGCATGTAATTAATAAAGAGCGTGAAGGGGCATATTTAGGGAAAACGGTACAAGTCATTCCTCATATTACAGATGAGATTAAACGTAGAATCAAATTATTGGGTAACACTGGTAAATATGATATCGTTATAACTGAAATTGGTGGTACTGTTGGAGATATAGAATCGCTTCCTTATGTTGAAGCTGTTCGTCAATTAAAATGGGAACCTAATTTTGATTGTATCGTTTTACACTTAACATTGGTGCCTTATTTGGCTGCTTCTGGTGAATTAAAAACAAAACCAACACAACACTCTGTTAAGCAATTGTTAGAATCTGGAGTTCAACCAGATATTTTAGCATTAAGAACAGAGCATAAATTAACAGAAGGTGTTAAAGAAAAAGTAGCCTTATTCTGTAATATAGCTCCAAAAGCAGTTATTCAAGCAATTGATGCTGATTCAATTTATGATGTTCCCAACCTAATGAAGGCTGAAGGACTAGATACAATTGTATTAGACAAGTTATCTCTTCCTCACAAGGATGAGCCTACTTTAACAGCATGGAACGAAGTTCTAAATAAAATTAAAAATCCTAAACACAAAACTACAATTGGTTTAGTAGGTAAATATATTGAGCTTAAAGATTCTTACAAGTCAATTTCTGAAGCATTAATTCATGCTGGTGCTCAAAACGATACAAAGGTTACTATTGAGTGGATACATTCTGAAACTATTACCAATGATAATGCAGCTAAGAAATTTGCTAACTTAGATGGTATATTAGTAGCTCCAGGATTTGGAGAAAGAGGAATTGAAGGTAAAATTTCTACTATCAAATTTGCAAGAGAAAACAAGATTCCATTTTTCGGAATCTGTTTAGGAATGCAAGCTGCAGTAATTGAATTTGCAAGAAACGTATTAAACTACACAGACGCTCATTCAACTGAAATGGAAGCTGAAACTACCAATCCTGTAATTTATTTAATGGAAGAACAGCGTGATATTACTGAAAAAGGTGGTACCATGCGTTTAGGGACTTATCCTTGTAGAATAACTGAGAAATCAAATGCTTTTGGTGCATATGCTAAAACAGATATTTCGGAAAGACACAGACATCGTTATGAATTTAATAATGACTATAAAGCTGAATTTGAAGCTGCAGGAATGAGAGCAACAGGAATTAATCCTGAAAATAATTTGGTTGAAATTGTTGAAATTGAAGATCACCCTTGGTTTGTTGGTGCTCAATTTCACCCAGAATATAAAAGTACTGTAATTAACCCTCATCCACTTTTTGTTAACTTTATTAAAGCTAGTACGCTAGTTACTGAACAAAAATTACAAGCCGTAAACAACTAACATCAATCTTAACTTTTAGACTAATAGAATATAATGAGTAAAAAAGGATTTGACAAAAACTCAATAGTAGGATTAGTATTAATTGGAGCAATCCTTTTGATTACTACCTATTTTACACAGCCTTCAGAAGAAGAACTTAAAGCTCAAGCTCAACAAGCAAAACAGGAAAAGGCGAAACAAGAACAAGTTGACAAAAAATCATCTGGAGATCAAGCTTCCAAAGACCAAGAAGAAAAAGCTCCTATTACTGTTACTGCTTTAGATAGTAATGAAACTCAAAAATTAGATTCTTTAAAAAGTTTAAAATCTTATAATGAATTTGGAAATTTTGCAGATAAATCTACTGGTGTAAATGAAAATTTCATCATAGAAAATGAAAAAATTAAAGTTACCATCTCTAATAAAGGTGGTAGAGTTAGTACTGTTGAATTAAAAGAATTTCACACTTACGACTCTTTACCATTAATGCTTTTCCATGAAGATTCTTCTAAATTCAATATTGAATTAACGGTTAATGATGATGCCAACGGAACTAAAGTTGTAAATACTGAAAGCTTATTTTTTGAAACGAAAAACAAGTCGTTTAAAGTAGAAGGAGATAACAGTAAAAGCTTCTCAATGAAACTTTATTATGGTTCTAAGGATAAGTATTTAGAATACAAGTACACCTTAAAAGGAAACTCATATTTAGTTGATTTCGAACTAATATCTGTTGGATTTGATGATGTTGTTTCTAGAGGATTTGACTACTATTTAAACTGGAGTATGTTTACTCCAAATCAAGAAAAAACAATACCTAATCAACAACAAAAAAGTACCATCTATTACAAATATAATAATGGTGACATTGATTATATTTTTGAAACAAAGTATGAGGGTGATGAATTGATTTCTCCTGTTGATTGGATCATGTTTAAACAACAATATTTCAATACAACTCTAATTGCTACAGATGCTCCTTTTACTAAAGGTGCTGCATCAGAAGAGCAAGGTCAATTTGATATTGAAACAATTGAATTAGCAGAAAATCAAACTACCAATTATGTTCAAGGAATGTCAACATATTTAACCATTCCTTATTTAGGAAAGAAGGATGAGACATTTGCAATGCAGTACTATTTTGGTCCTAACAGACACGAAGATCTAGAGGCTGTAGCTGTTGGACTTGATCAAAGTTTAGATTATGGTTGGGGAATATTTGGTTGGGTAAATCTCTACTTAATTCGTCCTATATTTAACGTTATAAATGGATTTGGACTATCTATCGGTCTCGTAATTTTATTATTAACAATCATTATTAAATCTTTACTCTTCCCTATTACTTGGAAAACATATTTAAGTAGTGCAAAAATGAAGGTGTTAAAACCTGAAATTGAAGAGCTGAAAAAGAAGAATGGTTCTGATAAAATGAAGCAACAACAAGCTACAATGGCTTTATATCGTCAAACAGGCGTTAATCCAATGGCAGGTTGTATTCCAATGTTGATTCAAATGCCAATTTTGTTTGCATTGTTTAGATTTTTCCCCGCTACATTTGACTTACGTCAGAAAAGCTTTTTATGGGCAGAAGATTTATCTACCTACGATTCTATTTATGATTTAGGATTTAACATTCCAATGTATGGAGATCATATAAGTTTATTTACTTTAATGATGGCTGTCTCTATGATTTTCTATACGAAAGCAAATAGTCAGATGACTCAAGGGATGGGTGGAGATGCTGGTGGTGCAATGGCAAGTCAAATGAAAATGATGACTTACTTAATGCCGGTAATGATGTTGTTTTTCTTTAACAGTTATGCCGCAGGATTAAGTTTCTACTATTTAATTGCCAACGTAATTACAATTGCTCAACAGTTTATTATTAGAAAATGGATAGTTGATGAAGATAAGTTACATGCTAAGATCCAAGCAAACAAAACAAAAAAGAAAAAGAAGAAAGGTGGATTTGGTGCTAAACTAGAAAAACGAATGAAAGACGCACAAGAGTTACAAGCTCAACGAAAAAAGAAATAAGAAATAAGATGAAATACATTTTAATCATTACACTTTCTACCCTACTTTTCTCATGTAAAAATGCAGAAAAGACTACTGATGAGAATATTGTTACAACAAAAAAGCCTGTAATAAATAAACCAAGTAAGTCTCCAGAAGTTTTAAAAGAATCTCTTTTCTTATCTATGGAAAGAACTCCTTGTTTTGGAAAATGTCCTACTTACAAATTAATGATTTTCAATACAGGAAATGTTGTGTTTGAAGGATTTTCAAATACTATGTATATTGGGAAATACAATAAGCAGTTGACAAAAAAGCAACTGAAAGAAATTCAAAAAATGATGGATGAAATAAATATTCTTGAAATGAAGAATGTTTATGATTCTGAAGTAACAGATTTTCCTTCAACTATATTGTTTTTAGTTTCAAACAATACGCATAAGAAAAAGATACTAGATCGTGTTAACGCTCCAGCTGAATTGAAAAAATTTGAAAAACTGATTGACTATCTAGTTCTTGATGATGAACTGAAAAAATTACCTACTACTAAATAACTTTTATAAAATGGCTATAGAAATTAAAGAAGTAACATCAACAAAGGATTATAAAGATTTTGTAAATGTTCAATTTGATATTTATAAAGGAAACGATTACTGGGTTCCTCCTCTTAAAAAAGATGAAATAAAAGCACTACAAGAGGAACACAATCCTGCATACAGATTTTGTACAGCAAAATTTTGGAATGCCTATAAAGATGGCAAATGTGTTGGTAGAATTGGAGGTATCATTAACAACATGTACAACGAGAAAACCAACTCTAAAGTTGGTCGTTTTACAAGAACAGAATTTTTTGATGATAAAGAAGTTACCTCTGCATTATTTTCAACAGCAGAAAAATGGCTAAAAGATCAAGGAATGACTGAGATTCAAGGTCCATTGGGTTTTACAAACCTTGATCACCAAGGTATGCTTGTAGAAGGTTTTGATCACCTACCCTCTGCAGCTTCTGAATATCACCACTCCTATTATAAAGAACACCTTATTAAATTAGGATACGAAAAAGAAATTGATTGGGTTGAATTCAGACTATTCTTAGAAGGAATGCCTGAAAAAGCAAAAAGAGGAGCATTAATTGTAAAAAAGAGAAGTGAATTATCTGTAAAAAGTTTTACCAATTCTAAAGAATTACAAGCTTACGGACCACAACTATTTGAAATACTAAACGAAGCTTTTAAAGATTTGTATAGTGTTGTTCATTTAGATGCCGAAATGATTAAATATTATATTGATAGATACTTAAGTTTATTGAATCCTGAATTTGTAAAGTTAGTATTTGATAAAGATGAAAATCTTGTTGCATTTATAATAGGACTACCTTCGTTATCTACTGCTTTACAAAAAGCGAATGGAAGTTTATTTCCATTTGGTTGGTACCACTTAAATAAAGCATTAAAGAAACCTAAGGTTATTGATTTGATGTTAACAGGTATTTTGCCTAAATATCAAGCCAAAGGAGTTACGGCTGTTCTATTTTATGAATTACATGAAGTAATGGAAAAGTACGGTGTTACTGAAATGGAAACTACAGGTATTTTTGAAGACAATATAAAAGTTATCCAAAACTGGAAAAATTACGAGCACATCCAACACAAACGTAAACGTTGTTGGAAAAAATCGTTATAATTTCTACTATCTATAAAATTAATAAACTATGAAAAACATCATAATAGCAGCATCAATTCTTATCACTACAAGTATAACATTTGCTCAAAACACTGATATTTCTAAAGTCAAACTTCCTAAAGAAAAGGCGACAAATGATACCCTTAAAAACAAAGCTGACGGTCATTACTTTTTTGAAGTAATTAAAGACAATGATGCAACAGGAGTTAAAAACCAAAATAGAACTGGTACTTGCTGGAGTTTTTCTTCACTTTCATTTTTCGAATCAGAAATAATGAGAACAGGAGGGAAAAAAGTAGAATTAGCGCCAATGTACATTGTTAGGAACGCTTACTTAGGTAAAGCTGAAAACTATTTAAGAATGTATGGTAACTTCAACTTTGGTGCTGGTGGTGCATTTCACGATATTCCTTGGGTAATAGAAAGATTTGGAATTGTTCCGGCAAGCGCTTATAAAGGTTTAGAATACGGTGAAGATGATCATAACCATAATGAAATGAACCAAATGTTAACTTCAATGGTTAAGGTGTTGGCTAAAAAACCTCAGGGTAAGAAATTAACTCCAAGCTGGAAAAAAGCTTATATGGGTGTAGTTGATGCTTACTTAGGAGATATTCCAGATAACACAGAAGAATTTAAATTTGAAGAAGATGGTAAAGAATACACTCCTAAATCATATGCTAAACATTTAGGGTTAGACATGAGCGATTACGTTTCTTTAACATCTTATACACATCACCCATTCTACTCTAGCTATGTAATTGAAGTTCCAGATAACTGGGCAATGAAATCGTCTTACAACTTACCATTAGATGAATTTATGATGGTAATGGAAGAGTCTTTAAAGAATGGTTACACTTTCGCATGGGGAGCTGATGTTTCTGAAAAAGGATTTTCTTATAAAAATGGTTTAGCAATTGTACCTGAAGATGAAAACACAATTAAAGTAAAGGGTAAAGACAACAAAAACTTTAGCGATGCTGGTGCAGAAAAAATAGCAAATTGTTTTGATGAGCCAGTTAAAGAAAAGGAAATTACTCAACAAATGAGACAAACTGGTTTTGATAACCAAACAACAACAGATGATCATGGAATGCATGTTACTGGATTAGTTAAAGATCAAAAAGGAACAAAGTATTTTATCGTTAAAAATTCATGGGGACTTAAACACAATGATTTAGATGGTTATTTCTATGCTTCTTTTCCATATGTAAAATATAAGACTATGAATATTCAGATTCATAAAGATGCAATACCAGCAAACATTAAGAAGAAATTAGGAATTAAATAGTGGACAATGTCCACCCATAATTATTGAGTATCACATTCAAAAAAAAAGACAAAATGAACGTAAATATAAAAGATATTAAAATTGGACACGGTTTAGGAGATCTCGTTTTTGGGAATACCAAAGAAAGAATTAAACACCTATTAGGAGAACCAAGTGAAACAGATGCGTTTAATGCCTCTGGAGAAGAAGATGGTTACTTAACTGAAGCTTGGCATTATGATGAGCAAGAGTTTTCTTTATCTTTTGATGAAGAAGATAACTGGAAATTGACTACAATTTCTATTAGCTCACCAGAAAGCCTTTTTAATGGACACCAAT
>CEWR01017276.1_pt1 | contig 10491 bp, 8 predicted proteins | sample 356321 | NCBI WGS metagenome assembly CEWR01 (sample SAMEA2621551, study PRJEB7988) | marine metagenome | biome: marine biome (ENVO:00000447); feature: mesopelagic zone (ENVO:00000213); material: "saline water (ENVO:00002010), including plankton (ENVO:xxxxxxxx)" | depth 790 m
TCCAATTTTTTCTAAATCTTTAATACGGTTAATGTATTGCTCCATTACCTCACGTCTAGCTCCTGGTCTAGCACCAGATATAGCATCACAAACCTGAACAATAGGAGAAATAATAGAAGTCATTTCAATCTCATCGTGGTGAGCACCAATTGCATTTAAAACATCAGGCTTCTCTTTGTACTTTTCAGCAATTTTCATCCCTAAAATAGCGTGTGGTAATTCTGGCTCGTCATCTGGCACTTTACCAATATCGTGTAATAAACCTGCTCTTTTAGCTAGTTTTGCATCCAACCCTAATTCAGATGCCATTGTAGCACATAAATTAGCAACCTCTCTCGAGTGCTGTAACAAGTTCTGTCCGTAAGAAGAACGGTACTTCATTCTACCAACCATTCTTATTAACTCAGGATGTAATCCGTGAATTCCTAAATCGATCGTAGTTCTCTTACCAACTTCTAAAATTTCTTCTTCTAATTGTTTCTTAGTCTTCTTAGCAACCTCTTCAATTCTTGCTGGATGAATTCTACCATCAGAAACTAATTGGTGTAAAGAAAGTCTTGCAATCTCTCTTCTTACAGGATCAAAACAAGAAAGAATAATTGCTTCAGGAGTATCATCAACAATAATCTCTACTCCAGTAGCAGCTTCTATGGCTCTAATGTTACGCCCTTCTCTACCAATAATTCTACCTTTAATTTCATCACTTTCAATTCTAAAAACAGAAACTGAATTTTCTACAGCTTGTTCAGTAGCAACTCTTTGTATTGTTTGCACAACAATTTTACGAGCCTCTTTGTTTGCGTTAATCTTAGCTTCTTCAACAACATCTTTAATTAAAGCTAACGCATCTGTCTTAGCTTCATCCTTTAAAGCATCAATCAATTCAGCTTTTGCTTCTTCAGCTTTTAAACCAGAAATAGCTTCTAATTGTTCTACTTGTTTTCTATGTGCAGATGATAAGTCATTTTCTTTAGCTTCAACAATTTCTAATTGCTGTGCCAAAGTTTCTTTGATACGAGTAACCTCTATATCTTTCCTTTTCACATCTTCTACTTGTTTAGATGCTGCATCATTTCTTTGTTTTGCACGATTTTCTAGATCGGAAATCTTTCGTTCTCTATCATTAATTACTTTCTCATGCTCTACTTTAAGAGATAAGAATTTTTCTTTTGCTTGAATCAATTTTTCTTTTCGAAACACTTCTGCTTTCGCTTTAGCATCCTCAATAATTTTACTACCCTTCCCTTCGGCAGCTTTTTTCATCATCATCATCACAACAACGCCAACAATAGCGCCTCCGACAACAAACCCGATAATAATACTTACTATGTCCATTTATTTTTTAATTAGTTAATGACTTGTGCACTTTTTTTTGAGATCATACTTTAAGATTGTTGCAAAGATTTACTTTATCTTTTTAACTTATTTTTCATCCAATTTCATCGTTTTCATAAAAATTAACTTATTCATTACCAAAAGGTAACTCTAAAATAAATTTTCACTCAATCTTCAAACTTGAACAAAACCATAAGTTTTGCAACATTCTTTTCACATTATTTTTAGGCATAAAAAAAACCCGCACAAATTTGGTTTGGATAAACCCGTAAAAATAATGATTAGAGCTGCCAAGTATTTTCAAACTTCCCGTGTCCACCGTGAGGTGAATTCCTTATAAAGGTTTACAAGGGGCCTGTTTTAGTTACTTATGAGCTATGCTCTAATGAAGTGAAATGTTAGTTTATCAAACGAAATAAATTTGTACGGGAATTTTAGTAAACATTTCTGTTTAATATCCTGAATAAATTATTGCTTCCTATTTTAAAGAACGTTACAAATTTTGGTCGAACAACTGTTCTACCGCTAATAAATCCTCTTCAATTCCGGCACTATCTAAAATACCTTTCTTTTCCAATTCAAAGTTAAGAGTAGCTACTTTAAGAGCAGCCATTGCTAATAAGTCCTGTTTATCTTTAACATCATACAAGCGTTCAAAATCACTAATTGATAAGTTGATTTTTTCAGCAGCACTTCTAATTCCTTCTTCTTCTGAAGAATCTACAGTTAAAGGGTAAACCCTATTTGCAATTTTTATTTTTATCGATAACTCTCCCATTGGGAATATTTAATTATCTATTAATTTGAGCAATACATTTATCAATCTCCCGTACCATTTCGTTGATTTTTAATTTCACCTCTCTGGTACTTTCTCCTTCTCCAACACTTCCCGCAATTTTCAACAACTTTACTCTGTCATTTAAATCCGAAATTTGTTGGTTCTTTTCTGTTAATTCTAATTTTATCTTATCAACTTCATTAGAAAGCTTCTCGTTCTTTTCTTTTAACAAGATTTGTTTTTCAATCAGCCTTTCAGCTTTTTTTCGAACTCCACTTACCAAAACTGAGATATCCTTCATTATGTAAATATCAACTAATTTGATAAAAATCAACCAACACAAACTTAGTTCTTTTACACGGTAAATTGTGAATAATCTTATTTTTAAATATCATTTATTAATTTATCGCTCCATAGCTTTGCAAGCCTTACATCTTGGTAAGATTATTGAACAACTTATTACATGATAAATAAACTTTTCTTAGCATTATTAACTTTAATTATAGGTTTCAATTGCTTTTCACAAGACACAATTCCAAAAAAATATTTTAAATCTCCATTAGGTATCCCTTTATTTTTGGCCGGAAATTTTGGAGAATTAAGATCTAATCATTTTCATGGTGGTTTAGATATGAAAACTCAAGGAAAAGAAGGTTTTAATATTTATGCTGCTGCTGATGGGTATATTTCTAGAATTAAAGTTTCTCCTTGGGGATATGGAAAAACTATTTACATAGATCATCCAAATGGTTACACAACAGTATATGCTCACCTTCAACAATACAAAGGAGAAATTGCTAATCAAGTAAAAAAACATCAATATGAAATAGAAAGCTGGGAGTTTGATTGGTATCCCTCTGACACATTAATGGAAGTTAAAAAGGGTGATATAATTGCGTTATCTGGCAACACTGGAGGTTCTGGTGGTCCTCATTTACATTTTGAAATTCGTAAAACAGAATCTGAACACCCAGTTAATCCACTTTTATTTGGATTTGATATTAAAGACAACATCAAACCAATAATAAAAAGTATTGTTTTAACTCCTTTAAATGATACTAGCTATGTTAACAACAGAAGAAAACCTCAACGATTTTTAGTGACTGGTACAACTGGAAATTATAAATTAAAGTATGCTACACCAATAAATGCTTATGGTGAAATTGGAATTGGAATTGAAACAATTGACAAACTAAATGGTGTTGGAAATAGAAATGGTATTTACTCTATAGAATTGGTTAAAAACGCAACAACTATATTTAAATCAGAAATGAAAGAATTCAGTTTTGATGAGTCAAGAGGACTAAACTCTTTAATTGATTATGAATATTTTTTAAGAAAAAAAGTTCGATTTCAAAGAAGTTATATAGAGCCAAACAATCCACTATCAATTTACAGTGAAAATGAAAATAATGGTATTATTAAATTTTCTCAAAATGAAAAAATTGACTTTAATTATATTGTTAAAGATACTTATGGTAATAAATCAACATTAGCTTTTGGAATAAATGGAAACTATAACAAAAACCTAATTCAAAAGGTTTTAAAGGCATCTGTGGATACTACTTTTAGTTTTAGTGATAGTAATTATTTTGAAGCTCAAAATATTAGTGTAAGCTTTCCAAAAAATGCACTATACTCAGATCTAGAATTACAATTTCATACTTCGGACACATTAAAAGGTGCAATTACACCAACCTACTTTATTCATAATGACTACACCCCTTTACATAAAGCCATAGAAATTTCTATTAAAGTTGGAAGGTTGAGTGAATATTTAAGAAGTAAAGCAACTATCGTTCATTTTGATAGAAGAAAAAGATATTACTCCAAAGGTGGTTCTTGGAGAAACAACTCCATTATAGCTAAATCTAAAGCATTTGGAGGTTTTGCAGTTATGCTAGATACCATTCCACCAAAAATTAGCCCAACCAATATTTTCGCAGACAAAAATATGTCTGGTAATTCTACCATTACTGTTAAAATTGCAGATAACTTATCAGGAGTAAAATCATTTAAAGGATTTATTGATAGCAAATGGGTGATTATGGAATATGAATCTAAAAAAGCGAAGCTATTTCACACTTTCGACAACCTAGCTAAAGGAGTTCATACTTTTGAATTAATATTAACTGATGGTGTTGGAAACGAGTCTAAAGTTTCAATCCCATTTACTAGATAATTTTTATAGAGGCGTTTAAACCGGATAGGAATTTATCCTGAACGGATTCTAAGGGTTTTATCTTTTTTACGGAATTAATTTCTTGTACTAATTTACAAAACAACTCATCTGACCGCACTTTTTTCTTGATTAAATCGATCGGAGGTGGCTTTATCTATTCAATTCACAATTTTTTTGATAAAATGCGGTTTATAAAACCATATTCAATTAATTCATAAACCAAAATTATTTATAATTAGAATGTAACTTTTAAACATTTGATTACACCTACAATATAGATAATGGTATGTATTTGATAAAACAGTGAGAAATTTACATTTCATTAACATCTTTTCACATTTCATTCGCTTTCTTTTGATTCACAAAAGTTAGATTTGCTCTGTAGTATTAATAAAATAAGGAAACCAAATTTTCAAAGTAGAAAAATAAATGAATTCAGTAATTAACATTAACGATATTGAAAAGGTTTTTGGTGAAGGCGAAAATGCCTTTAAAGCACTAAAAGGAGTTTCTTTAAATGTTAATCAAAATGAATTTATTTCCTTAATGGGAAGTTCTGGATCAGGAAAATCTACCTTAATGAATATTATTGCCTGTTTAGATACTCCTACTAAAGGAAACTACTTTTTAAATAATACTGATGTTGCTCAATTAAATGATGATGAGCTAGCCCTTATTAGAAATGAGGAAATTGGTATAGTTTTTCAAACCTTTAATTTATTAGGAAAGAAATCTGCTTGGGAAAACGTTGCTCTACCTTTGGTTTATGCCAATATAGAGAAAGAAGAACGTTATGAAAGAGCGTTAATAATGTTAGATAAAGTTGGACTAAAAAGTAAAGTAAACTCTAAACCTAATCAAATGTCTGGTGGACAAATACAAAGAGTAGCTGTTGCACGTGCATTAATAAACAACCCGAGTTTGCTTTTAGCAGATGAACCAACAGGAAATTTAGATTCAGAAACTTCTTATGAAATAATGAGTCTTTTTAAAGAATTGCATCAACAAGGAAATACAATAGTTATGGTAACTCACGAAGAGGATATTGCAAAATACACCCAACGTGTAGTCCGTTTACAAGATGGTTTAATTATTTCTAACAAAACAGGCAATCTCTGAGACAATTATTAACACATACTAAATCATAGTATTAACCTTATCCAAATCCCTAACACAAGTACAATTTAAAATAAACTAAATGAAACTAAAGAAAATACATTGGATACTAATTGGTGCTGTTGGTTTATTTTTAATGGCTTTTGTTATTTTTCCAGAATCTGAAAGCGAAAAATTAGTTGGAACCGTACAGAAAGGTGCCTTTAGAATTGAAGTTAACACATCAGGTGAGTTAAAAGCTAAGAAAAGTGAAGATATCAAAGGGCCAAGTAGTTTACGTTCCCACAGAATTTGGCAAATAAAAATCACAGATCTTGTTCCTGAAGGAACCTATGTTAAAGAAGGAGATTATGTAGCTCAACTAGATAAATCTGAAGTTGCTACCAAAATAAATACGATAGCTACAGAGGTAGAAAAAATTAGTACAGAATATGAACAGGCACGTTTAGATACTGCCATTGAAATGATGAAATTAAGAGATGAACTCATCAACCTTAATTATGAAATTGAAGAAAAAAAATTAATATCAAACCAAAGTAGTTATGAAGCTCCTGCAGTTCAACGTCAAACTGAAATAGATTTAGAAAAATCTGTTCGAAAATTACAACAAAGCATAAGCAATATTTCTTTAAAAAGAATGCAAAACAATGCAAAACTACATCAAGTTAAACTTTCTTTAAAACAAGAACAATCTCAACTAGATCGTTTAGAGAAATTGATTGAAGAGCTTAAAATATTAGCTCCAAAAGATGGGATGGTTGTTTACAAAAGAACTTGGGATGGAAAAAAAATAACTTCAGGGAGTCAAATTGGTTGGGATCCAACAGTTGCTACCCTACCTGATTTATCTAAAATGGTTACTAAAACTTATGTTAATGAAATTGATATTAGCCATCTAAAAAAAGGATTAACTGTTGGTTTGACTATTGATGCTTTTCCTGACAAGAATTTTACAGGAAAGGTGGTAGATGTTGCTAATGTAGGAGAGCAATTACCCAATACCGATTCTAAAGTATTTGAAGTAACAATCGAACTAACTGAAAAAGATACTCTATTAAGACCTGCAATGACAACTAACAATAATATTTTAGTAGAAGAATTAAATGAAGTTTTATTTATTCCTCAAGAAAGCGTTTTTGTAAACGATACGATCAGTTATGTGGTGGTTAAAACTGGATTAGGATTAAAAAAACAAGAAGTAGATTTAGGTAAAACCAATTCGAATTTTGTTGTAATAGCAAAAGGGCTATCAGAGGGAGAAGAATTCTTGATGGTAAAGCCTGAGGATGTTGAATCAATTTCTTGGAGATAAATTTTGTTTAATAAAACCAACATAAACATTGCCTTTGAAGCCTTGTTCGAAAATAAATTTCGATCAGGACTAACTGCCCTTGGAATAATCTTTGGAGTTGCAGCAGTTATAACAATGTTGGCCATTGGTAATGGAGCACAACAACAAATTATTGAACAAATTGAACAGGTTGGAGCTAAAAACATTATTATCCGACCTAAGATTATTGGAAATATTGAACAAGAAGATAATGTTACCAAAAAGTATAGTCCAAAGCTTACAGTAAAAGATGTAAAAGCGATAAAAAGTGTTTTACCAGGTATTGAAAAAATGACTCCCTTTATTAGTTATGAAACTTCTGCTATTGCAAACGGAAAAAAGAAAAATTGCAATTTAGTTGGAATAAGTCTAGAATACTTTTCTATATATAACTTAGAATTAGATAAAGGCTCTTTTTTCTCAGAACTGCAAGAAAAAAACTCTGATGCTGTATGCTTGATTGGATCCAATTTAGCAAGTAAACTTTTTGCGGGTAAAAATCCAATTGGAAAAACTTTAAAAGCAAGTAAACTTCAACTAAGTGTTATTGGAATTATTGCACCAGGAAAAAACATTGGAGAATCACTACAAAACATTGGAATGAATAATTATAATGATGAAATATTTATTCCTATCAGTACAGCTTTAAGAAGATATAAGGATAGAGCTAGAATAACAGAAAAATCCCTCATGGAAAAAGAAGATGATAGTGATGAATCTTTTAAACCTGACAAATCTGAGGTAACAGATCAAATAGAAAAAATTGTCATTGGAATTTCTGAAACTGATCATATGAGCGAAAGTGTTGATATTCTTTATAGGATGCTTTTAAGAAGACATAATGGTGTTGAAGATTTTGAAATTGTTGTTCCCGAACACATCCTTCAGCAAAAAAAGCAAACTGATGATGTTTTTAACATTCTTTTAGGAGTTATAGCTGCAATATCTTTACTGGTTGGTGGAATTGGTATTATGAATATTATGCTCGCTTCAGTTTTAGAAAGAATTAAAGAAATTGGATTAAGAATGTCTATCGGAGCAAAGAAAAAGGATATTAAAGAACAATTTGTTTATGAAGCGGGACTAATCTCTTTAATTGGCGGAATTATAGGAATAATTCTAGGGGTATTCCTATCCTACTTAGCCGAATGGATTACCGGAACACCAACAATTATATCCTTGTGGAGTGTATTCATTTCATTTTTTGTAAGTGGTTTTATTGGTGTTATTTTCGGATACATTCCAGCTAAAAAAGCAGCTGAGCAAGACCCTGTAAATTCTTTAAGACATAGCTAGCCGTTTATAACCGAAGATAATTATTGAGTATCACGGAAAAAATACTTAAATACAATTTAAATATATGAAACAACTCTTTATAATACTCTTTTGCATTTTACTTGGGAATATTTCTCAAGCTCAAAAGCAATTATCATTAAACGATGTTATTTCATTAGCAAAAACGAACAGCATAAGAAGTAAGCAAATAGAAAATCGCTTCCAAAATTCTTATTGGAGAAACTTCTCTTATAAACGTCAGTTTTTACCTTCATTGGTCTTTGATGGAACTTTACCTCAATTCGAACACTCAATTTCTAGCGTTACTCAAAATGATGGGTCAGAAACTTTTGTAAACCGAAATGTAATTTCTAATGGAGCAAATCTTAGTGTAAATCAAATAGTACCATTTACAGGTGGGAACTTTTTTGTTCGTTCAGGATTAAATAACATCAAGCTATCAGGAAATACTGAATCAACAACCTATTTAAGTAGACCTATTGAATTTGGATATTCTCAGAATATATTCGGTTTTAACCGCTACAAATGGGATAAAAAAGTAGAACCACTTTACTTTAATGAAGCTCAACTTCTTAAATCAGAAGAAATAGAACAACTTTCTATTGAATCGGTTAATAGATATTTTGATTTATTAAGAGATCAACTGAGTATGGAAAATGCCGAAAATAACTTCTTAAATAATGATACCATCTACAAAATTGGAAAAGGGAGATACGGTTATGGAAAAATTGCTGAGAATGAGCTCTTGCAACTGGAGCTTTCATTATTGAATTCTGAAATGTCTTTTGAACGAGAAAAACTGAATTTTGATTTAAGTAATCAAAGATTAGCTACCTTCTTAGGTTACCCATCTCTAGAAAAAATAAAATTAGTATTAGATAGTTTAATTCCAAGTTTTGAAGTAACCTATACTAAGGCATTAAGCTTTGCTAATCAATATCACTCTCAACTAATCAGACAAGAAAAAGAAGTTTTTGAAGCTGAAATGAATGTTGCAAAAGTTAAAAGTGATAATCGTTTCAATTTTAATTTAAATGCTTCTTTTGGACTAAGTCAAACAGCTGATAATATTACAGATGCTTATGTTGAACCTCAAAATCAAGAGTTTGTTTCTTTAGGAGTTAGAGTTCCAATAATTCAATGGGGATTAGGTAGAGGACGTATTAAACAAGCACAAGCAAATGCTGAATTAGTAAAAACAAACATAGAACAAGAAAAAGTTGATTTTGATCAGGATGTTTATATTAAGGTTGCCACATTTAATTTAAACCGAAAACAACTGAAGGTTAGTAAACGCGCAAATGAAGTGGCTTCAAAAAGATTTGAAGTTGCAAAACAACGATATCTAATTGGAAAAACGATAGTTACAGATTTGCAAATTGCTCAACAAGAGAAAGATATTGCTCTGATTAGTTATATAAATTCTTATCGTAACTTTTGGAAATCATATTACGACATCAGAAAAACAACTCACTATGATTTTGAGACTAAAACGATTATAGAAAATTAACTTCCAAAGGTTAAAAAAAAGAACAAATTCTACCCCTCTTTTATCAACAAAACAAAAGGAAAGTATAATTTTGAACTTTCATTAACTAGTGGTATTGGTAATACCTTTTATAAGATAAATATGGATTTAAGTAAAGAATTCGAAAATAGTAGTTATAGTGTTAACATGCGTAAATTGGCACGTAAATCTCGTTTAGGATTTGGTTATCAAGACATTAAAAATATTACCATACAAGATATTATGATAATGAATAAGCACAAACAGCTTATCAATATTTATTACGGCTTAGATAAAATCACATTTATGGATGATATTCTTGAAGAGTGTGGTATTATGCCAGATGCAAGAATAGAAAAACCAGGAAAAATTAGAGACCTTGAAGAGCGTTCTAAAATGGTTTATAAGGCGCTAGACATCGTTAAAGCTAGAACAAAAAAAGATGTTGAAGCTTTTAGAGAAATGGCCAAAGAAATGAGAGCTGAAATCAAAGCTGAATTACAAGCAGAAAAGAAAGCTAAGAAGTAAGTTATTCTACTACTACAATTTTCTGAGTATAATACTGTTTTTCATCAACAAGGAACTCAATAAAATAAATTCCTTTATTTATTGTGTGATTTGTTAAATCAATTAATATTTTCTTATATCCTGAGCTAATTCTATTCGTATAAACTACAGCCATATTTTTACCTAAAATATCTTTTACATTAACTTTTAAGTTTCCAGAAAAATTTGATTTTAAATCAATTACTAGATGATTTTGGGTTGGATTTGGAAAAATAGTGACATTATCAATTTTATTACTTTCAATCACAGATGTAACTATTAATGGATCATCTTGATATTCTATTTGAGTAACTACTCCCCCATTTGTAATTACCTTTAATAATGGTACAACCTTTCCATTTGCTAGCCACTTATATTCAATTTCTTCTGGTCTTGGAATA
>CEWR01026706.1_pt1 | contig 10472 bp, 10 predicted proteins | sample 356321 | NCBI WGS metagenome assembly CEWR01 (sample SAMEA2621551, study PRJEB7988) | marine metagenome | biome: marine biome (ENVO:00000447); feature: mesopelagic zone (ENVO:00000213); material: "saline water (ENVO:00002010), including plankton (ENVO:xxxxxxxx)" | depth 790 m
ACATAAACAATATTTTTGTGCATGGTAGTGATGGAATTCTAACTTCAGAAGACGGAAAACTCAAGGTTCTTAGAGGGAAAGAGGGATGGCAGACAATCAATCCTGTTGCAGACGGTGAAGATCAATGGTCAGAGTTTCTGGCTTGGCTTGATGGGCGTATTAACACTCATCGTTGTAGTGGGGAACAGGCATGCTATACTATCGAAATCATGATGGCAATATATGAGTCAGTTCGAACTAAAGGGCTTGTTAAGATGCCTCTAAAAACCAAAGAGTCACCGCTCATTATGATGATTTCGGATGGAACATTACCAGTTGAAAGAACAGGTAAATACGATATTCGAGTGCCTTTTTAAGGTGGAAATTAATAGATCGGTGGTTGTTAACAAGTGGGAAAAAGAATAATAGAAGCTGATACAGATAAGTCTGTATCTCCAATCGAAATCATACAAATATGTCTTGGCTCTTACCTATTAAGAGTTGCAGAAGCGGATGTTGCTTGGGTTTTTAATCCCTGGCCTGACATTAGCAAATACCTCATTCATCAACAGCTTGATTTTAATGGGGTTGTCTATCCAGACTTGCGTGTGCAAAATGGGGTTAGCTGTAACCTGATAGAGTTTCCTCTTCTCCATGCCATGTTTGTCCAAGGAATGATTTTTCGTGGTGAAAAGCCAACCTTGGTTGGTACTGAAAAACAAATTCGTCTTGGTAAGGAAAGTTTTAAGCGTGGTCTGTACGGTTTTTATGATGTTGCTGAGATGGAGAATTGCGATTTGTCTCAAACCGAGATGGAGAATTTGATGCGGGAAATTGAGAGTCTGGCCGTGGGTGGCATCAGAGAAATGGATGAGTTGATGGGTTTTGTATCCCTTGTTCCTTTGGAAGAAGCCCCAACGTCTAAAACAGCAACAAATTATAATGGTGTACGAATTTGGAAAGAAGCTGTTAACGTATATGGTGTTGAGTATAAAGGGGAATCGGCTAAGATTGATTGTAACTTAGTTTCAGGGGAAAGTTATATTCCTCCGCTTGATATTGATACCAAGAATATACCATTTGCATCTTTCCAGATTATTGACACTGGGGAGGAAGATGGGTTTTCGCCAAAGAGTTGTTTGCATACTATCATCCAATGGCGTGATAAAGTGATTTGTATAGACCTCCCGATGAACTCCTCGTACCTCTTGGATAAAGTAAGTCTATCGAAAAATGAGATAGACGCGGTCATATTTACACATAACCATGATGATCATATAGGTGACATATCCATTTTGCTCCAGATGGATAAAAAAGTTATAGTCCTCTGTCCTAAGATTATCTGGAAGTCAATCCTATTGAAAGCATCAAATATGCTTGATATGAACATTGAGGATCTAAGCGCCTATTTCGATTATCGTCCCATTCTATATGGTGAAGAATATGATTATGTGGGGCTGCGCATTTTAGCGCATCCATCGCTTCATCCAGTGCCATGTGCTATTTATCGTATTCGTGGGATTGTGGATCAAGAATGGAAAGTGTATGGTCACATGAGTGATATTCTGAACTTTACAAGGTGTGAGAAACTGCTTGAAAGCGGAAGTATCACGCAGGAACGTTATCAGGCATATCGTGACTTTGTTCTTGACTCTGTACAAGTAAAGAAAATTGATGTTGGTGCTAGGACTGGGACAGAAGAAGTTTCCGTTCACGGGGCTTGGCGAGATTTTTTGGATGATACTTCAGAGCATATTGTACTTGCTCACATCAATCGAGAGCATTTGGAGGAAGAGGCTACAGTTCTTGTTGGACAGGTTGCCTTCGCGGGGTCAGCTAGGAATCTGAGTGGCAGCCAGGTAAGTAACCAATACGCAACTCATGATATATATCGTCAACGAGCGATCAGTTTTCTTCGTGATTATATGTCCAATTTGCTTGAGGATAGTTTTTTTTCCGATTCAATTCGAGTGGAGCAATTGCAGGCGTACATCGGCATTTTGGCTGATAATGAAATTCGACTGATTCAACCCCAAACCCCATTCCTAAAAAAGGGTGAAAAATCTGATTTTGTCTGTATGTTAGTCAGTGGGTCAGCTAGTGTCTGGACAGGGGAGAACGGTAGTTTAAGTCAAATAACTGTAGTTGGGGCTGGTGATCTTATCGGTGATATTGGTGCGCTTGAGTTCAAACCTAGGAATGCTAACGTGAGGTCCGAAAACTATGTTCATGTACTTCAAATCCCTGCCGCTCTTTTTCGTGAGGTAGCTATTCTGTTTGGGATCTATAAACCAAATGGGGGTGGAATATTACAACGAATATGGAAGAATCGGCCAATTATTCAGGCGTCAACAATTTTTGGACAAAACGTTCCATTTCGTCTGCAGAATAAAGTCGCGCAGTATGCAACTGAAGTTCCCTTAGATGCAGGCGAGCGTTTCTTCCCAGATAATAATGGTATGGAATCGATCTATCTGGGGAAATCTCCAGAGCACTTTTCTATTAGGTTCAAGGATCGCGAGGTGTCTGATATCATCGAACCAATCTTTGGTGAGAATAATTTGCTTTCTCATGCAGTTATGGAATACCAAGTTGTGGCAGCCCAAAGAACAACCGTTCTGAAAATTGAATTAGGATCTAACTTAGACTGGATAATGGACGTGCCTTTGTTTAGATTACGTCTTACAGAGTTAGCTGGTCGTCGTGAAATTGAGTTGGAACGCGCCGCACGACCTAGAAAAAGTGGTTAATCAGTAGCTTTTTCAGCATTTGCTCTAGTTTGTCCTTCTACTGATAGTGCACGTGCGCCGACGCCAAGTATGGCAAGAAACCCTTCAGAATCAACGTGATTGAAATCTCCAATTGCTTCCATTGAGGCGGTTTCCTCCGAATAAAGCGAGTGTGGGCTTCCTGTAGCTGAATGGAATGTAATGTTGCCTTTATATAGCGAGACAGTGATTTTTCCAGATGCTAGTTTTGTAAACGGTTTGATTGATCCTAGTAGTGATTGCGTCACTGGGGCGAACCAATAGCCTTCGTAAACCTGTTCTGCGATTTGCATTGATACCTGATCAAAGACACGCCTTGCTCGCCGATCGAGTATTAGTTGTAACAGATATTCGTAACATTTGCCAATCAGCTCCATTCCAGGTGATTCGTATACACCTCGACTTTTTATGCCGACAAAGCGATTCTCTACTACATGGGTTCCAATTCCTACTGCGTTGCGTCCTCCAATGCGATTTGCCTGGTCTATAGCAGCCAGTGGTGTTACTGGGCTACCATTAACTGCTGTGGGGATCCCCTGTTCAAAAGAAATGGTAAAATATTCAACTTGATCAGGAGCATCCTTTGGATGACATCCCATCCCCGGGGTAATAAAATCCGCAGGCGTTTTGAGCGATTCTAATCGACCTGCTTCGTGTGTCAGCCCAAGTAAATTAGCGTCAGTTGAATAAGGCTTTTCGTGTGTGGCGGTTATCGGCAGGTCATTCTGTTGACAGAAGTTGATCATTTCTTTGCGGCCGCCGAAGCGATCAAGAAATTTTTGATCGCGCCATGGTGCGTATATCTGAATGTTTGGGTTCAGCATATTCGTGGCTAGTTGAAAACGTACCTGATCGTTACCTCGTCCGGTTGAACCATGGGATAGAATGTTAATTTGACGTTTTCGAAGTTCAGGCAAAATTGCTTGAACTGTTATGTGCCGGGCTATTCCAGTTGTGTTCCAGTACCCACCTTCGTATTTTGATTGTGCTTGGATTAGTTTGAGTCCTGCTTCAGCAAGTGCATCTTTAGCATCGACAATAATTGCTTCGTCTGCGCCTGATGCAAGCATTCGGTGGCGAACATCGTTGATATTCTTCTCATCAGGTTGGGCTAAGTCGGCGCTGAAACAAACAACTTTGACGTCATGATTGACTAACCATCGTGTCATCGTGCAACTATCAAGCCCACCTGAAACGGCAGCACCAATTGTCTTCCCCTTCAGTTGATCAACGTTCAAAGTGACTATTCCTTTTCCGGCGGATTAAAGATTATGGGTTTTTTGGCGATCATAAGCTTAGTTATGGTTTCCTGTTGATAGTAAAATAACTATTCCCGAATGATATGCGACGATAGCCGATTTTATCGCTAATATTTAGACTTGTCAAGAGGAAACAAGTCCAAGGTTCTTTAATGCTTGCAGGTATAGTCAGCGTGTGTTAGAATTCCGAATTATACCCTATATTGATTATGAACTGTTTCCTCAGGAATAATTGTGGAAGGGAGTGTCTTGGTACTAAACGCCAGCTATGAGCCGATAAACATCTGCAACTTGAGGCGGGCGATGAAGATGATAATTAAGGGGGTGGCTCGTGCTGAAGAAACGTCAGATCGGCAGATTCGATCGGTTGCTACAGCGATTCAGGTCCCTCTTGTTATTCGTCTCGTTCGATATGTAAGAATCCCTCACATTATGGTGAAATTCTCGCGACGAAATGTTTTTGTGCGTGATCAGTATGCCTGTCAGTATACAGGCGAGGAGTATCCCAAGCACTTGTTGACTATTGACCATGTTATTCCCCGATCTCGAGGTGGTATGACAACGTGGGGTAATGTTGTGGCTGCGTGCAGGAAGTGCAATATCAAAAAGGGTAACAGGACGCCTAGCGAAGCGAATATGATGCTCATTCGTAAACCGAAGTCCCCAACAATTATTACCTATATGCACATGAGCTACCAATTTCGTCATGATCCGTCTTGGAAAAAATACCTCTACCTTAACTAGATCAGTTCCAACCTTTGTTTTATTAGTCCTTGGAATCAACATCTTATCCTGCTTTCTACTTTCGTGTAGCTATACACCTCCAAAAAATTATTACATTGAATTTGCTTTGATGGAGGAGTGGGGTGAACATAACCGGCAGCAAAGTAATCGTCAGTTAGGGGATGTTGTTGTTCATCCAGAGGAATCGGAGCCGCTTACTATTGCTTTTGAAGTGGGTTATGCCCCTCGGGGACTTATTGAGTTCATACCTGTTGCAGAAGAGTTTCGGGTTATTCCCGAAGTTGTCCCTCCAATTGAAAAAACAAAAGTTATCATCTCGATTCAAGAGAAAGCCTTGGAGACAGTTTTTCGTCAAGAGAAGATCCATATGGTTCACTATCGGGCAAAAAACGGTCGTCTTACAGGGAAATCAAACGTGGTCCAGATTAATTTCGTGCCGGCGTCTTTCTCGGATCGCTCGATCTATGCAGAATTTTTAATGATTACTGCTATAGTTCATGGTGCTCAACTTGAGAAGGATACAGTTGATGTTGTCAAGTGTGTGGTCGAAGATGATAATGGATCACCAGTCATGAGTTTGGAAGGTAATATTTTGACCTATCTTAAATATAAGGAAGCTCTGATAGAAAAACAAGAATGGGAAAATCAATTGCAGATTGTTAAATATTGAGATGACACAGCATCTAGAAAAACTCAGGTACAATTGGGAATTTCAGAACGGTTACCAAAATGGCAGGAAATATTGGAGCCGTTTTTTTGTGATCTATGTTTTACCAAATAGATTCAATTCAGTTAGACTTGGTATTACTGTAAGTAAAAAAGCTGGAGGGAGTGTCCAGCGGAATCGAATTAAACGTTTGATTCGTGAATCATTTCGGTTTATCAAGTGCAAACTGAAGAAAGGTTATGATATTATTGTTATCGGCCGTAAGCCGGCGTTTCAACTTAAGTGTCAGCAGGCACAGTCAGAACTCATGTATCTTTTTCGCAGGGCAAGGCTTTTTGTAAGGTGAAGTTTATACCAATTATATTTATTAAATTCTATCAATCCCTGATTTCGCCTTTCTTCCCGCCGGTTTGTCGATTTTGTCCTACATGTTCAGAATATTCAATTCAAGCTTTTGCTAAGTACGGAATTTTTAAAGGTGGATGGATCTCATTGAAACGATTATGCAGATGCCATCCGTATCATCGAGGTGGCTACGATCCTTTGGTATGATCTTCGTTGTATCTCTTATTTTCTTCATACATTGAATCAACGATATTTTTTTAAGGACCTAGTGAATTAAATGGAAAAGAATCACATTTTATTTTTTGTCTTATCAGCTTTGATTATGATTGTGTATTATGTTTTTATTGCTGATAAAATTCTTCCCAATCAACAGGAAAGGAGAAAGCAAGGGGAAAGAAAAACTGTCGTTGATAAATCGTCGACAATACCTGATATGACAGATGAAGAATTCAAGTCATCTGGTGATATGTTAGGGAACACGGAAGTTGAAAAAGTGTCACCAACCCGTGTTGCTAAGAGTTTAGAATTGGCAGCTAGCCAGGGATCCACAATTGACGTAGAGACGCAAAAGTATGAAATCAGTTTAGCAACAACCTTAGCAGTTCCGTTAGAATGGTCGCTCAAGGATTATTCCGATCGCTCAAAAAAAGACTCGCGAAAACCGTTGAACCTAATACCTCGGACTGTCGCCACATGTCTTTCAATCCAACCCCTTGATAACAATATAAAGCTAGATTGGATTGAGTCGGATTGGACTTTTGAAGATGATCTCTCCGGGATAAATCTAACTTCTCCAAATTCAAAACCGCAGAGCTTAACTTTCCACAAGGATGTTGGTGAGAACTTAAGAGTTTTTAAAAAATTCACTTTTTATTATGATAGTTATTTTGTTGATTTAGATCTAAGTTTTGAAAACCTTTCAAATAATGTGTCGATAACTTCGTTAGATGAGAGTGGTTACGAGCTCAAGTGGGGGCCTGGTATAAACGCTGATTTATTGCCACACGAGGCAAAGTCTGGTTCAACTAGTCGATATGGGAAAAAAGGTGTTTTTACCTATACAGGTGAAGGCAATTTGAAAGTCGAACTTGAAGAGTCTGAGGAGTCAGCAAACATTAAGTGGGCAGGTATTACAAACAAGTACTTTGCCGCACTGATGCTACCTGATCCAGATCTTGAAGTGGAATTCAAGCGTGAAGTCAGCGGGGAAAAAACTTCGGCTAAATCTGTTATTGTGCCGAATGAATCCGCAATATTAAGGATTCGGGGCCTAAACCTAAAACCAAGAGAGAAACGGACAAACCTCTTCCGGATCTACGTTGGTCCTAAAATAGAAAAAAATTTGAGACAGGTTGAGTACCGAAGCGTAGGTTCGGACGAGCCTTATCCTTCGCCTCTACTTCATAAAATTGTTGATTTTGGATGGTTCTGGTTTCTGGCGTGGCCAATGCTATGGGTTTTGAACGCCTCCTACAACATTTTTGGTAATTATGGTATTGCCATTATTCTGTTGACTGTCATGATAAAGTTGATTTTATTTCCATTTACACGAAAAAGTTATCAATCTATGAAAGATATGCAGAAATTGCAGCCGGAAATTGCCGAGCTCCGTGAAAAATATCGGGATGATCCACAAAAGCTTAATCAGGCGACGATGTTACTTTATAAGAGACACAAAGTGAATCCTTTCGGAGGCTGTCTTCCTATGCTTCCGCAAATGCCGATTTTTTTTGCTATCTTTTCTCTGCTTGGTAGTGCAGTTGAATTGCGTGGTCAACCGTTCTTTTTATGGATAGATGACCTGACTGCGCCCGATGAATTTCTTCTTCTTCCTTTCTCCATTCCTTTTTTGGGGAATTCACTTCGTTTACTTCCTATCATTAATGCAGTAGCTACTTGGTTTTCGTCAAAGATGACTGGAACAGCACCTGCTGCTGACAATACGCAGGCCAAGATGATGCAGTATTTACCATTTTTCTTTGTATTCATGTTTTATAATTGGGCATCTGGGTTTGTGCTTTACTGGTTGGCTCAAAGTGTTTTCACCATTGGACAAAACTTGGTAACTAAGAAGATGGTAAAAGATGAGCTAAAAGAGAGTGAGTCTGAAGTTCCAGAACAGAAGCGCGCAAAATCAAACAAGTGATTCTCTCAGACACTATATCAGCCATCGCAACGCCGAACGGTGAGGGAGGAATCGGTATTATTCGTCTCAGTGGACCACTGGCGATTCCAATTTCAACTGTTCTTTTCCATCCGTCCCGTCAGATCTCTGATATTAAGTCTTACACTATTCACCATGGTCAAGTCATTGATCCAGAATCGAACCAAGTCGTTGATGAAGTCCTACTTAATGTTTTTCGGTCGCCGAAATCTTACACTACTGAAGATATGGTTGAATTTAATTGTCATGGAGGCAGTATAATACTTAGACGTGTTCTTGAATTGACATTGAAACATGGGGCACGAATTGCTGATCCGGGAGAATTTACCAAGCGTGCTTTTTTGAATGGTCGGATAGATCTCGCACAAGCGGAAGCTGTTATAGACTTGATTCAAGCCAAAAGCGACATTGCCCGTCAGATGGCTGTGGATCAATTGGGTGGGAAATTGTCTCAGACTATTGAAAGTATTAATGATCAGATTATAGGTTTACTGGCGGAAACAGAGGCCATGGTTGATTTTCCTGACGAAGATCTTGATTTTATGGATTTCAGCAAAATTTTACAGTCGTCAAAAGAGATTCGATTGGCATTGGATGAGTTGATTGCCACAGCTAATGACGGTCGAATCATACGCGAAGGTATCAATTGTGCCATTTTAGGTAAACCTAATGTCGGTAAATCAAGCCTGTTGAATGCATTGTTAGAGACAGATCGGGCTATTGTAACCGAAATTCCTGGGACAACACGTGATACGATTGAGGAATCAGTCAGTATTAGCGGGATTCCTCTGAATTTAATTGATACAGCTGGCATCCGTGAAACAGATAACCTTATTGAACAACATGGGGTTGAACGGAGCAAGTCTTTCTTGGCGAAAGCAGACCTTTTACTGGTTATGATTTCTGCTGCCGATCCGATGGATAATGTGGATATCGATTTGCTCAACAGTACGGTCGATCGCAAAGCGGTGATAATCCTCAACAAGATAGATTTACCTATGCGGACGCTTCCGGTACAGGTAAAGGAGCAGGTTCAGAACAAACAAATTATTGAGACATCTGTCTTACATAGCAAAGGTGTCGAAAACCTAAAGTCGGCAATTTTGACAGAGGTGTTGGTTAGTCATGACGTGGGAGATCCAAGAACATCGGTATCAACAATCGTTACAAACGTGCGGCATTATGATGCCTTGCGGCGGGCAAAAGCTGATCTTAGTTGTGCTATTGACAGCTTGTGCCAGCGGCAATCACCTGAATTCGTTGCCCTTGACTTACGTGGGTGTTTGGATCAACTTGGTGAGATTGTCGGTAAGACAACAAACGAAGACATTTTAGGACGTATTTTTTCACAATTTTGTGTCGGGAAGTAGTTTGATTCCGACCAATTAAGATGGGAGTATGATAATAATATGGATTTTGTGTACCGTAGAAACTATAGAGGTAAACTCAAAGCGGTAATTTTAGATTGGGCTGGTACCACTATGGATGCTACGCACCAGCTGTTGTTTTCGTTGAGGTATATAAACGAAAAGGAGTCCCTATTTCAATGAAAGAAGCACGTGCTCCAATGGGTGCACATAAGTAAAGTACATATTCGTAAGATTTCACAGCTAGATTCAGTCTCGGAACGTTGGGAAGAAATACATGGACGGAAACCCAATGAAGATGATGTTGATGAGATGTTCGCGGATTTTGTGCCACTACAACTAGCCTGTTTGGCAGACTATTCAGATTTGATTCCTGGTACGCTTGAAGCTGTCATACATTTTCGGGAACGAGGTTTGAAAATGGATTGAACCAGGAAGAAATTGAGGCGTTGACCGCTGATGAACTCCAAGTCAAACTGGAGGGCGCATATCGACGGATGTGGCAAGTGGGAGCGCATTATGTCGTTGACGGAATTTGGGATGTTCCAATAGTTCTAGATTTGATCGACGAGCGTTTGTCACGTGGTGAACGTCCCTGATGGCCTTTCGTTACAAACTTAATTGTTTGAGTATTGAACGTTACTAGCCTTTTTTCACCTTGACATTATAGACACAATAATTAAGAAATGACTGATCAGCGACAAGGACCGATTACCACATTTTTGTTGCGTTCACCGGAAATTGTTTTTGTTTCCTATGCTATTTTTGCTTCTTTTTCAACCTACTTCTGTATGTATGCTTTTCGTAAGCCATTTGCCGCGGCAACGTTTGCTGGGCTGCAATTCTTTGGCACAACTATCAAACTAAAAAAAGCGATTGTGGTTAGCCAAATTATTGGTTATGCACTTTCAAAATATGCGGGGATCAAGATTTGTTCGGAAATTTCACCTCATAAACGTTTATTTACACTGGTGTTTCTTATCCTCTTTGCTGAATCATCGCTGATTATCTATGGAATTCTGCCAAACAATTATAAGGTATTCGCGATTTTTTTAAACGGGATTCCCCTTGGGATGGTGTGGGGACTCGTGGTCTGGTATTTAGAGGGCCGACGAACTTCGGAACTGCTTCTTGCTGGTCTCAGTTGCTCCTTCATTCTTGCTAGTGGTATTGTTAAAG
>CEWR01050698.1_pt1 | contig 10468 bp, 11 predicted proteins | sample 356321 | NCBI WGS metagenome assembly CEWR01 (sample SAMEA2621551, study PRJEB7988) | marine metagenome | biome: marine biome (ENVO:00000447); feature: mesopelagic zone (ENVO:00000213); material: "saline water (ENVO:00002010), including plankton (ENVO:xxxxxxxx)" | depth 790 m
CCCCAATAATTTCGCCCGCATTATATAATTGTTCGATAATAAAAAGACCCAAAGATAATGCTATCATTAAATTGATATTTCTTTTATATTTTTTTGACAATAACTGATACTTCAGAATGGTTTTATCAATAAAAAAAATACTTTCTTCCGTTTTCATACTCTTTATACTACTTTTTATATCTATAATTTAGTCACGCTATTATCCTTCAATTGGTATGCTTGTTCACTTTCTTTACAAGTTGCAAAACCTCGTTCACTAAAATCTAATCTATGTCCGAATTCGCTAACCCAACCTATTTGTTTTGACGGATTTCCAACAACCAAAGCAAACGGCAAAACTTCTTTTGTAACAACAGCTCCTGCTCCGATAAAAGCGAATTCACCAATATCGTTTCCACAAACAATCGTTGCGTTAGCACCAATACTTGCGCCTTTTCTCACAATCGTTTTTAAATATTCATCTTTTCTAATGACAGCACTTCTTGGATTTATAACATTTGTAAAAACCATAGAAGGTCCTAAAAAAACATTGTCTTCACAAATAACGCCTGTATAAATAGAAACGTTGTTTTGTACTTTTACATTTTTTCCTAAAACAACTTCAGGAGAAATGACTACATTTTGTCCCAAATTACAAGATTCGCCAATAATACAATTAGACATAATATGACTAAAATGCCAAATTTTTGTGCCTTTACCTATGGTACAATTGTCATCTATAACGGCCGTTTCGTGTGCGAAATAATCCATAAACTATTAATATTCTGTATTATTAATTTTCTCTTTCATACAAATTTCTTTTGCTGATGAAGTTCCTATTCTATCAACTCCTATCGAAATCATTTTTAAAGCTGTACCATAATCTTTAACACCACCTGCTGCTTTTATTTGCAATGGTTTCGCGTTTTCAGAAATAAGCTTCATAGTTTCAAAAGTAGCACCACTTGGTTTGTTATTTTCGGTTTTAAAAAAACCTGTGGATGATTTTACAAACACTTTTTTAACGTCACTAACATCAAAATTTTCGAGAATAACTCCTTTTATCAATTGTGAAATTACAATAATTTCTTCTGTTGTTAAGGCAGCAACTTCTATGATCCATTTTACAACCTTATTATTTTCTAAACAGAGTTTAGTTACAGAAAAAACTTCCGCTTTTATCAAATTGATTTTACCTTCTTTAAAAGCGGTGTAATTCACAACAAAATCAAGTTCGTCAGCTTCTAAAATAATTGCTTTTTTGGCTTCTTCTAATTTTATTTCTTTAGATGAATCACCTTCCGGAAAATCAATTACAGTTCCTATTAAAAAATCAGCTTTAGATGCCGATAGCATTTTTTTTGCTAAGGATATATATTTTACACGAATCATCACTAATTTATAGTCATATAAAATAGCTTCATTTATTAAATCAATTACTTTTTGTTGATTTTCTTCTTCTGTGATATTAGCTTGAGCTGCTGTCTTTAAATAAGTAGCATCTAAAAATTTATTAATTTTCATACGATCAAAAATACGGAATAATAGAAACCCAACTTAAGGTTGGGTTAAATTTTTAATTTACTTGAAACGAAATAGGTAATGTATACCGAACCTTTACCGCTTTATTACTCTGTCTACCTGGAGTAAACTTAGGAAGCTTCTCAATTAATTGTTGCGTTTCTTTTTTTAATCTTACATGCGGTGCTCTAATTTTTACATCAACAATATTTCCTTGATTATCAATAATAAACTGCGTTTTAATTTTATATTTTCCTGAAGACAGTCCTACTTCATTTACTAATTCTGTATCAAAATTACGCTGTACGAATCGCTTCATTTTTTTATCAAAACATTTTTTATTCTCTTCTTTTGATAAACCCTCACAACCTTTAAAAATAGGTGCATTTTGTATCATTATATAGGGTACCGTTTCTGGGCCGTCATTAATAGGTATTTCAACTTCAATAATATCATCTGGTTTTAATTGAACAATATCATCTTTTGGTAAATCAATAATCGTTTCAATAACCTTATTATCTCCTTTTTCAATTGGCTCGTCTAAAAGAAATGTATCATTCGTAGGTGGTTCTATAATTGGTTTATTTTTGGGTTCTCTTGAAATAATTACATCTTGCACTTGAGTAATGAAAACAATTTCTGATTGATACGAATTATCAACAACAAAATTCCTTTGCTTTGTTTCGTGTTCAAAAGTGACGTACACGATAAAAAGCACCAATACAAGTCCTAATTGCATAAAAATATTAGAGAACTTTTCTAATTGTTTGGACGGTTGTTTTTTTAAGTTTTTCATAATTAAAAAGTTTTTAACTGTTAAGACTTTGTTAAACCAAAGAATGTGCCAAAAAAATAACCTGTAGGAAATAGCTTTATATAGATGGCTATTAAACCTTTATGATATAAAAAGTTTTAATTTTTAGAAATTAGCGATAATAGTTAAAGCTTTGAAACAAAATAAATATAGAATTTAACTTTGAGTCTTTCTAATTTTAAAATACATTGAAAGCTGTTGCTAAATTTACAAGCAACTGATATTACATTTCTTTTAGATATTAAAATGAGAACGATATATAGTTTTCAACTTTCAGAAAAACTACCAGAAAAAAGATTTTGTGATTATAATTTATAAAGCTTGCAATAAATATGCAAGCCTAAAAATGAAGCTATTTATGAAGATAAAAAAAAAGAACACATTAGATACAAAAGGGATTTTTAAAAACTCCCCCTATTTTAAATGCTTTTCTGCAACTTTTTCTAATTCGTCATACCAATTTTGTCCAAATTTTCTTACCAAACCTTGTTTTACGAACTTATAAACTGGCACTTGCAATTCTTTTCCTAAAGAACAAGCATCATCACAGATTTCCCATTTATGATAATTTACTGCAGAAAACTCAGTATAATCTTTAACTCTTATCGGATATAAATGGCAAGAAACTGGCTTCTTCCAACTTATTTCTCCTTGGTTATAAGCTTCTTCAATGCCACAAAGAGCTGTCTTCTTTTCATCAAAAATTACATAAGCACAATCTGCTCCATTAATTAAAGGTGTTTCTAATTCGCCCCATTCATTGGTAACCCAAGCTCCTTCTTTTTCAATAACGGCAATTCCTTCTTTTCTTAAAAAAGGTTTTACTCTCGGATAAATTTCTTCCAAAATTTTGGCTTCCTCTTTTTCTAATGGGGCTCCAGCGTCACCATTTACACAACAAGCACCCTTGCATGCAGATAAATTACACATAAAATCTTTTTCGATAATATCTTCTGAAACGATTGTTTTTCCTAGTTGAAACATAACCGCAAAAATATGATTATTTTTTTCTATATTTTTACAAATTCATAAAGTTAGTTGACTAATTTTACAAAAAATTAAATTTAATTATTATGAACCTTAACCTAAAAGAAATTATTACTGCATTTATGGTATTATTTGCGGTTATAGATATAATTGGTAACATTCCAATTATTATTGATTTACGTAAAAAAGTAGGTCATATTCAATCTGAAAAAGCATCGCTTATTGCAGGTTTTATTATGATTTTGTTCTTATTTTTAGGTCAAAGTTTATTAAGTTTAATTGGTATTGATGTCAATTCTTTTGCTGTTGCCGGTGCATTTATTTTATTTTTTATTGCTTTAGAAATGATTTTAGGCATCACACTATATAAAGATGATGCAGGTTCTGCACCTACAACTGCAACTGTTTTCCCTTTAGCTTTTCCTTTAATTGCTGGCCCAGGAAGTTTGACAACATTACTTTCTTTAAGAGCAGAATTTGAACTAGAAAACATAATTGTAGCTGTTATTTTAAATGTAATTTTCTTATACATTGTTTTAAAAACATCTTCTAAAATAGAACGTCTAATTGGTCCTTCAGGAATTCAAATAATTCGTAAAATTTTTGGTGTAATTTTATTAGCTATTTCTGTAAAGCTTTTTACTCAAAACATAAAAATGCTTTTTATATAGAATGATTTTTAATGTTTTAATAATTGGCGGTGGAGTTTCGGGAATGCAATGTGCACTTATTTTAGGTTCTGCAAAAAATAAGCCTTTTGCTACTCATAAAAAAATAGGAATTATTATGCATCAAAGAGCTTCTCATTTAGAAAATGCGCTGTTTAATAATGTTTTAGGGTTATCCCCAAAAACATTAGGAAAAGACATCTTGATTGAAGGAAAAAAACAATTAGCTTCTTTATATCCTCATATCTCTCAAATTGAAAATGAGAAAGTTTTATCAGTCAAAGAAATTAATAGTATTTACATAATAGAAACAAACAAGAATAGCTATCAATCTAAAACTATAGTTATTGCTTTAAATTACTCAAAACCCTTTACTGTTGATGGATTGAAGGAATTTATTATTCCTCATAAAAAAGCAAATCCAAGAAAAGACAGGATTCAATTAAAGAACGAAAATTTCCTCATAAAGAAAGGCTTGTATTGTTGTGGTACAATTGCTGGTTTACCCAGTCAATTTGCAATTGCTGCAGGAAGTGGAGCATCTGTAGCTACAGATATTCTTTCACTTTGGAACGATAATACCCCAACAAAAGTCCACGATAAAATAGTATAGTAATCATAATTTAACGCTCTTTTGCTTTATAATTATATCCTTTAAATAACACTGTTCTTTTTGGGGTATTACCATTCTTTTAATACTAGACTATTAAAAAAATAGTTCTTTTATCTTTTTTAGAAATATAAAGAGTTAAAAGTGTGCATTAGAAGATTATAGTGATTGCAAATAAATTAATTAGAATTTATACCTAATAATCTTAATTAAGAAAATCACCTATTGAAACACTTTTATTTATTAAATATATTTGTATTGTAATGTTTGATACTGATTTAAAATTAAACAAATATTACTTTTAATTACATAGATTTACATGTATTCCCCGATATAGTTAGATGAAAAGTTAAACTACCCCCATAGTTTAACTCTTTTTATTAAAGAAAATTTTAAATCTAATCCCACATTATAAATTAAGAAAGTCACCAACAAAATGGCTTTATTTTATGAAAGATAAAAAATCTAACAAATAGTAATTTTAAACAAACAAATCACATATCTATCCCTCAATATATTTAGATTAGAGAGTTAAACTACCCCCGTAGTTTAACTCTTTTTAGTTTTTAAAAAAAAATTAATTCCACATTGTAAATTAAGAAAACCACCTATAGTATAGCTTTGCTTTGTTAAATACATTTGTATTAAGGTTTTTAGTGTTGATCAAAAACCAAACAAGTAATAATATTATTAATTTACAATTCCCCAGATTATGATGCATCCTACTTTAAAAAAATTAGCATTTATCGCAGTTTCTTCGATTGGGTTATATTTTTCAGGTCTTAATTTAATAACAATGTCTGGTGTTAAATCTATATCAGATGCTTTAAATGTTATGATTTTTTTCACCTGTTTTTTCCCTTTCTTCTTTATGTCATTAAACATATTAAGTGGAATGTTTAAAGCAGTTTTAAAAATAATTAGGTTTGAAATACTGTATTTTAAAGTTGCAAACTAGTTTTAGATTGTAAAATAAGAAATTTACCTATTGATTATCTTTGCTTTGTTAAATATATTTGTAATGAGGTTATATTATAATAAATAATTACTTTATAACCTAAAAAACAAATACTACTTTTAACAGTATATATTATATATATCCCCCGATATATTAGATTAGAATACTAAACTACCCCCGTAGTCTAGTATTTTTTTTTGTTTAATTTATTGAGAAAGTACTTTTTAGTTAAACTTTTTTAAGTGCCTCAATTAATTCATCAAAATCACTTGCTTTATCAAAAAAGGCAAAAGCTCCATATTTTAAACAAATTTTTTTTAGCTCTGTACTTGCAGAAAAAACAAAAACTTTAGATTCTATTTTCTTTTCTTTAAGCCATTTCAATAGTTCTATCCCATTTCCGTCTGGTAAATTCAAATCGAGTATCACTAACTTAAAGTTAGTCTCATTCAGAAAAGAAGTTGCTTCTTGTAAAGATTCTGTTATATAAATATGTTCTATGCCACTAACTTCTTTAGCTGCATTAAATATTTTTTTTCCAATAAAAGGGTTATCCTCTACTATTAGTAGGTTGTTTAATATTGATTTCAAAATCAAGATTTTAATAAATTAGAGGGGGAATAGTGTGATATAGTTGCTTTTTAAGGGGATATACAAGCAAAATACTTATCATTTCTTTTTTATGAAACGAGATAAACCTGAAACAATCGTTAAATATCTAAGGTAGTTAATCCTTTTTGAATAGCATATTTTGTCAATTCAGGAATGGAGTATAAATCTATTTTTTTCATAATATTATTTCTATGAACATCAACAGTCTTCGGACTTAAAAACAATATGTCTCCTATTTTTTTAGAAGAATTACCTTCTGCAATCAATTGTAAAACCTCTTTCTCTCTTGGGCTTAATTCTTTTTCTTCTAAATTCTCACCCTTCCTCAGTAAAGTAAGAAACTCTTGATTGATATCTTTCGAGAGATATCTTTTGTTTAACATTACTGTCGTAATTGCTGTAATTAATTCATCAGCATCTCCATCTTTTAAAAGATAACCAAAAGCGCCTGCTCTAAACATACCTTGAATAAATTGCTTCGTAGAATGCATAGAAAGGCCTATTATTTTTATCTCAGGATGATTTTTGTGGATTTGCCTTGCAGCCTCTATGCCATTTAAACCCGGCATTGCGACATCTATAACAAGAACATTTGGGCGTAATTTTGAGCATATTTTTATAGCTTCCCGACCATCAGAAGCCTCCCCAATTATATGCATATTTGATCTTTGCTCTATAATGTTTTTCAATCCATCACGAAGTAATTTATGATCATCAACTAATATTATTTTAATCTTTTTCATATGTTTTATTCAGATAAGGGGATAAAAAATTTAACAACTGTTCCTTTATTGATTTCTGACGCTATCGTAAATCTTCCTTGTATATTTCGAATACGCTCTTGAACAGTAAACAAACCAAAACCAGAACCTGAATGGTTTTGATGATTATTTAACAAGGAGGTATCGAAACCAAGACCATTATCAGTTAAAACAATATCAAGCCCAATTTGATTCTTATCGAGGTTTAGAGTTATTAAAGAGGCATTCGAATATTTTATAGCATTATTTATTACTTCTTGTATGCTTCTATATAGCAAAATAGATTTCATATCACTAAGTTTCATGTTGGCGACATTGCTATTAAGTCGACACGTAACCTTATGAGTAGCTTCTACATCATCAAGTAACCAACTTAGTGCGTCAATAATACCTAATTGATATAATACAGGGGGGGAGAGTTCATAGGTGATTTTACGGCTATTTTCTAAAGCTTCAGAAATATGTGTTTCAATAAATCTTAAATCTTTATCAATGACTTTTAACTTCGGATTCTTTTTCAGCTCATTAATTTTCATTTTTGAAATGACTAAAGACTGGCTTAAATGATCGTGTATATTTGAAGCAATTTCTTTTTTTTGTTTTTCTTCTATCAAAGTAATGTCAGTAGTTAATCTCTGCAATGATGTTTGATATTCTTGAATTTCTTGTTTAGCTAACATCCATCGTGAAACATCTCTAGCAGAAGTAATAGAATAGCTGTTTTTTTTATCTTTATAAGTAGGAGATGTTAAAAATTCTAACCAAACAAAGTGTCCTTCTTTATGGCGAACTCTAAAAGTATAAGCATTCATAGATTTAACACTAAACACTCTCTTCTTCATTTCCTTCTTTAAAGGCTCAACATCATCGTTGTGAAGAAAACCGAAAACTTTTTTACCTAGAAAATCTGATGGTTCGTATCCCAATATGTTTTTTATTGAAGGGCTCACGTAATGAAAAGTACTATCTGGCTGCTGCAAACAAATCAAGTCATTAGAATTATCAGCCAATAAACGATACATCTCTTCGGCTTTTTCAATCTTATTTCTAGTTAGTTTCTGCTCTGTAATATCTTGCGAAACTCCCCTTCTACCAATAATTTTATTTTTATCATTATATATAGGTTCTCCAATATTTCGTATCCAACGCACTTCGTTTTTTAAGTTGGTCATCTGTAACTCAATATCAAAAGGAGCTCCAACAGAGGAAAGGATTCGAGTTGCTTCTAAAAGTATATTTCTTGATTCTTTATTAAAACAAGAAAGAATCACATCAAGTTCTGGCACACCTTCTTTTGGATCTGTTCCATAAATTTGATGAACAGCGTCAGACCAAAAATTTGTATCCGTTTGCTTGTCATATCCCCATGAGCCTATTTTTGCCATTCTACCCGCTTCTTTTAACGAATATTCTTTTTCTTCTACTAGTTTATCTGTATCCTCTTTAATTAATTGTTGTTTCTTTAATTTATTTTTTACGACTGTTATTAACTCTTCTGTATTAAAAGGTTTCACTAAATAATCATCCGCCCCCATATTCATACCTTTTCTTAAATCTAACAATTCGGACTTTGCAGAAAGAAAAATAAAAGGAATTGATTTGGTGGTAGGTAGTTTTTGAAGTTCTTCGAGCAACTGATAACCATTTAATTTAGGCATTGAAATATCTGAAAGAATCAAATTTGGTAATTCCTTTTTTGCTAGCTCTAATCCTTGTAGACCATTTTCTGCCCAAATCACCTCAAATTTTTCAAATTGAAGGATTTCACAAATTTCTGCTCGTATATTTTTTGAGTCTTCAACGACTAAAATTTTAGGCACTTTTATTTGTTTTTGGAAGGTTGAAATAAAATATTGTTCCTTTGTTAGGCAAGCTTTTCACAAATATCCTACCTTTATAATGAGAAATAATTTTATCAACAATACTTAATCCAATCCCTGTAGATTTAGTTGATTCAATTGCTTCAAACATTTTAAATATTTTTTCATGGTATTTTGCATCGATACCAATCCCATTATCTTTAATTGAAAAAATATACTCTTTTTCTGTTGTTTCACAACCTAATTCAATTAAACCCTTTTTTTTGTCAATATGGTCTATAGCGTTCTGTATAAGAATTTCAAATACCCTCTCAAACATATTTTCGTCGGCAAACAATGTAGGTAATTCGTTATTTATTATAATTTTAACATGAGGGGGAGTGCCTATTTTATGTATAACCCGTTTTGCAATAGCATTCAGATTAATCGCATTGTCTTTAAAAGACGCAGGCGTTATATTTAGATACTGTTCTAGTTTCACTAATAATAACTCCATTTTTTCCACCTTTTCTCCCATAAGGGGTATGTTACTATTAGAATCTTCAAAAGTATTCGTTTTTTCGAACTCCTCTTGAGTCCATGCTAATAAATCTGAAACATTTCTTAGTGAAGACTTTAATTCATGTGAAATAAAATGAGCATAATTATCCAATTCTTGTTTTTGACTTTGAAGAATTGTAGATAAAGCCGCCGTTTTATCAATAATTTTTTGATCAATAATTAATTTCTTTTTAATTTTATTTTTAACAGCATCTAATAAATAATTAACATTTATTGGTTTCGTTAAATAATCTTCAGCGCCTAGATTCATTCCAATTCTAATGTCTTCTTTTTTACCTTTTGCAGAAAGAAAAATCAATGGAATGGTCATTGTTTTCTTATCCTCTTGTAATTTTTCAAACATTTCGAAACCATTAAGCTCAGGCATAAGTATATCTGAGATAATAAGGTCTGGGGTAAGTTTTAAAGCCATTTCATAACCAATTCTACCGTTTTCAGCCTGAAAAACAGTGTAGCCTTCCATAAAGAGGATATCGAAAACTTCTTCTCTTATCACCAGTGTATCCTCTACAATTAATATTTTATACATAATTATGTGTTTAAATTTTTTGGAATCTTTACAATAAAAGAGGTTCCATTCCCTAAAGTAGGGCTAACAATTATTTTACCTCCTATTAAATCTACTGCTTCTTTTACGATCGATAAACCAAGCCCGGTTCCCTGGATTAAATCTACATTTTCTCCTCGAATAAAAGGCATAAAAATATTTTTAAGTTCTGAATTGGGAATTCCAATTCCAAAATCTGTAATCGAAATAATTATGTGGTTTTTATCGGACGACAGTTCAACTAGAACTTTATCTGAATTGGGCGAAAATTTCACAGCATTACTAAGTAAATTGATGAAAATATTTCGGCCCAATTTTTCATCAATATAAATATTACTACTCTTTAGTGCTTTTAAACCAATTAGCACTATATCATGGGATTTGTCGGAAGAATCATGAACTTCTTCTATGATTTCACTAATAAATCTTTCAAGATTTAAATTTAAAGGATGATTTCTCATTTCACCTGCCTCAGACTGACCAACAATTAAAACATCATCTAATAATCTTGTCATATGAAGCACCTGACTTTCTATTTTCTGTAATTTATTCGAGACCATTAGTGGATCCATTTTAGCCCAGTATTTTTTCATAGAACCTGCAGCAAAATTAATTGCTGACAACGGTGTT
>CEWR01009711.1_pt1 | contig 10451 bp, 7 predicted proteins | sample 356321 | NCBI WGS metagenome assembly CEWR01 (sample SAMEA2621551, study PRJEB7988) | marine metagenome | biome: marine biome (ENVO:00000447); feature: mesopelagic zone (ENVO:00000213); material: "saline water (ENVO:00002010), including plankton (ENVO:xxxxxxxx)" | depth 790 m
AATTTATGCGATTTAACCGCTATTATCAATAGTCATTATCCGAGCAACTAACCATATGACTAGAGGTTACGTCTAATTAATTAAATTCAATAAAACTAGAAATAGTTAAGCGACCCGTTTTAGGGTTTGGATCAAAATTATAATCTGGCGTAATATGTCCTGAATGTAAACTAGATGCTTTGTAGATAAGTAATCTATTAAATATACACTCATAAGCGGCTATTTTTTCAAATTCAGGTGACTCTTCACATATATATGAATTATATACCTTACTTTTATTTTTAAACTGTTCTTCAAGATAATTAAAATACCAAACCGCACGATTATCATCGACATAATCATAAGCTAAGGCTTTATGGTGATAAAAACAGGTGCCTGTATCTGGCATATCACATAGGTAGTGTAATATTGCTAATTTATTTTTTCCTAATCCATCGAAGTGAGGAATGGTATGAACAAAGCCAAGTTTATCTAACGGTGTGGTAATAATAGAAAAAGCAGCTGTAGCTGTTTTTATCTGTTTCAAATCGACACCAAAGGTCGCTTCAATATTAGGGCCTAAATTAAGTACTAACGCCTTTAAATAGGAAAGAGGCAAGGGCATACGTATACCTGGGTAATAATTATCCGCAACAGTAAAATCATTTTTATTAATCGCGTAATCAATCAACACTTGTGGATTTTGAAGATAAGAATCAACTTTGAGTAATGGTTGACTCTCTACCCCAAACTTTACACTAGATATATTGGCATTCTGACTTAACGACAGAAAAGAACTACTCATATATTACTCCAATCAATAAATATTTAGGGGGGACTACCCTTAAATAATAAAACCTTTAATCATCTTTAATTTTTCTAAAGGAATATAAAGAACAATACTTCCAATTGGGTATGTAGGTACGGAGGAGAAAATTTACAATACCAAATTGACTAAAAAGGTTAAGTATTAATAATATATCTACACCAGCCAAAATCGAGTGTTATTAAAATTATTAAGATAAACCCATAATACTTTGTACCTATATAACCTCCGGATTATAAAGTAAGTTCAATACCAAGACTTCCTTTATTAATAACTATCATCACTTCAAATCATTGTTGGTCTGATTATGACATATGCAGTTTTGATAAAATTAACAATAAATACGCATTGAGGAAAGTACAAATTCCTGTTGCACGCTTTTATAATCAAATAACTATGATACAAAGCTTCCTAAGCGATTAAGTCTGCTTAAAATCGAATAAACTTTAACCCTAAAAGATAAATAGGCCCTAGTTATTAGTACGTTTTGAATACTTGCTTACAATGGTTATACTTTTTTCATACCGTATTTTTTAATTTTATCAATAAGCTCTCTATTAACGGGTAAAGCGGATAAATACTTGTTTGTGATCGCTTTATTCTCAGAAAATAATCTTTGTGCTGCTTCAGTATTTACTGACTTACGCGTTGTGCTTCTTGCTTGAGTTTCAAAACCCATTCCATAAAGTACGTATTGCCAACTAGCAGAAGGAAACACTTCGTTTATATGAATAAAATCATCAGGGCAAGGTGGGTGATGCCGCCATAATACTAATAATTCTAATAAACTGTCAGGAATGGTTTCCTCTTTACAGTTGTCAATCCAATAGGCACTGTCAGTTCGTTTGGTTAAAATGTAATGTAGTTTTAAAAATTCAACAATACGATTCCAGCGGTACAAAAACTGTTTATTATAACGTTTAGCAACAATATCCATTACATCTCTTGTTGCAGGTAGATCATTGCTGATTTTCTCTGCAGCGAGTTCAATTAAGACCAGTGCTGAGGCTTCTAAAGGCTCTAAAAATCCAGCAGCTATACCAACAGCCACACAGTTTTTATGCCAGAATTTTTCTCTATGCCCTGGTTTTATCGTGATTTTTCTAACCATTAGCGAATCAACGATATTTTTACTGGTAGAGTCTTCTATGTATTTTCTTAATTCAACTTCAGCATCTTCATCTGAAATGTGTTTACTTGAATAGGTATAACCTACACCACGTCGAGTGGGTAAACCTATATCCCATATCCAACCCGCACTTTGTGCGGTTGAATTTGTGTGAGGAGCGATAGGGCTATCTTCGTCAGGGTAGGGCACATGAACAGCTAAGGCGCTATCGTTAAATAATATGCCTTTTTTACAAATAAAAGGTATTTGATAATGCTGTCCCAATAACAATGAAGCTTTTCCGGTGCAATCGATAAATAGATCACCTTCAACACTGCCATGTTCATTGGTTAAAATTGACGCGATGTCGCCATCGTGGGCAGAGTTCACTTGAGTTACATGATCTATTATGTGTTGAACACCTAATTTTTCTATGCAATGTTTTCGTAAAAACTGCCCTAGTTTTACAGCATCTAAATGGTAAGCATAATTCGCAACCGCAGCGTATTCAGGCGTTGTTATTTGTTTCGGTGCTAAGCCTTGTTCACAAATCTTTCCTTGAAAGGAAACAACATCAGCAAAAGGGATTTTAGCCTGTGTTTTTTGCCACGGGATAACTAAGTCAGTTTCAAGATAACCATGTGGTAAAACAAAAGGATGATAATAAAAGTCATCTTCCGCGCCAGTTACCCATTTGGCGAACTTTGCACCTTGTTTAAAGGAGGCGTCACACTCCTTAAACAAATCATTTTCAGAGATACCAATTTTTTTTAGTGTTTTACGCATGGTTGGCCAGGTACCTTCACCAACACCTACCGTTTGTACATCGGGTGACTCTATTAGGATTACCTGAATGCCGGAAGGTGAATTTGCCTTATGTTCGGCGGCAATAACTCCCGCAGTGATCCAACCAGCAGATCCGCCACCCACGATGACTACTCGTTTTGTTACTTTACTCATTGCTTGTTCTCTTTTTCATCTAAGCACCATTAAAGGTGATAAACAGTAAGTGTATAAAAATGTTATAACATAAAATAATCTTATGTTTACCTTACAACAGATTAGGTTTTTTCTGCCTTGCAGTAATAATCAATAAATTCTTGATGGCTAGGTAATTGTTCAACTTTTTTCTTGATCGGTTCTCTGAGGCCACGCAAAAAATTGGTAAATTCGTCTTTACCCATAACATTCGCAATTTGATGATATTGTTTAGGTATAATACCTTGGCCAAACATTACCTGAGACCAAGAATCAGGATGAAAAAGTTCACCATCATTAACTGAAAGGCGAGCAGTTTCTTCAAAGAGATTAATGCGGTGCTTTAACGACGGGGGCACGTCCATATTTTTACAGTATCGCCAAAACGGACTGTCATCCCTTTCGGTCACATGGTAATGCATGATGATAAAGTCTCGGATACTCTCAATTTCTTCATTAAATTGTTGATTGTATTCATCAATAGCAGATTGATTAATACCCGCAAATGGGAATAATTTTATTAAACGGAGAATACCTGACATAATAAGATGAAGACTGGTAGATTCTAAAGGTTCAACGAAGCCGCTTGATAAACCGATAGCAATACAGTTTTTATTCCAACCTTTGCGACGACGTCCGGTACGATATTTAATCACCCGAGGTTCATTAATTGTTTCTCCATCAATATTTTTTAACAGCAAAGATTTTGCATTTTCATCAGTAAGATAATTACTACAATAAACTAAGCCATTACCGACTCTGTTTTGTAGTGGTATACGCCACTGCCAGCCAGAGTCTTGGGCTATTGAACGTGTATAAGGAAGTGCTGAGTCAGTTGGCTTTGTTTGCACTGCAATGGCACTGTCACAAGGTAGCCAATGCGACCAATCTTCGTAGCCAGTATGTAATGACTTTTCAATTAATAAGCCGTTAAAACCGGTACAATCAATGAATAGTTGTCCTTCTATTTGCTTTCCTGAATCTAACATTAATGAAGATATGTGACCATTATCTTCATTTTTAATAACAGAAACTATTTTTCCTTCGATACGTTTTACACCTAGTTCTTCACTAAAATTTCGTAAAAAACGACCATATAAAGTGGCATCGAGGTGATAAGCATAATTAAGTGGAGCTTCTTGGCTCTTTGCAAACTTACCCGCTTTTGCTGCTTGTATTTCATAGCAGTACTTATCATAAGGTACATCGACATTTTTTCTTAAACTATGTAACCAAAAATGTTGAAATTCACCTGCCCAACATGCTTTGCCAACATTGCCGAATCCATGCATATAATTTTCATTTTTCTGTTTCCAATTCTCAAAGTTAATGCCTAACTTGAACGTCGCATGCGTGGCTCGCATAAATGCTTGTTCATCAATAGCCAGTAAACGATGAAAAGTAACAAGCGTAGGGATTGCCGCTTCACCAACACCGACTGTACCAATTTCGTCAGATTCGACTATTGTTATATCGAAACCTTTACCTAATAATTTTGATAATGATGCTGCGGTCATCCAACCAGCAGTACCCCCTCCAGCAATAACAATTTTTTGTATTTTTTCATTTTTCATTTTTGACTCATTAATTATTAAATAATAGAAAATTTACAGGTAAGGTATTAATATAAAAATAGTTCTTATGGAATAAATTAAGTACATTTAATTAGTATGATAAATACACTTAAGTTTTATTTTTTTGATAAAATAGTTAACATTGCTTGTGCGGGAGGTGTAACCACTGAACTATAAAAGTAACTATCTTCGATGTTATCTATTATAAAATGGTCATTAAAAACATTGCGAATAATGTCTTCATCGAAACGATAAGGCATCGGAATTTTTTGCCCTGCAAAGGTGTCAAATCCAGAAAATCTATTTTCTTTCAAGCTCATCGTTTTAAGAATTATTTTACCGCCCGGTTTGAGTATCTTTGTTAAGTTAGCAATATACTTTTTGGTACTGATACAGCAAATTGAATGAAAGCAACCTCGGTCTAATATTAAATCAAATTGATTTGCTGCAAGTTTAGTATCGAGTATGTCATCAATTATAAAGTTAGGCTTAGTTTTAGTTGACTGTTCTTTGGCCAATTTAATTGCTTTATTTAGCGCTGTATGTGAAATATCTGTACCAACAACATCAAAACCCATGTTAGCTAAAGCAATTGCTTGAGCACCACTACAGGTACCAAGATCAAGGATTTTAGCGGACTCAATATTATTTTCTTCAATAAAATTAATAACATCTAGATCTAATTTTTTACTAAACCAGGGCCAGATGTTATCTTCATTTTTCCCAGTATACATTTCTTGATTTTTATCTTCCCACTTTTCTTCATTCCATTTAATAAAGTCTTGTAAAGTACTCATAATTTAAGTTACCTGTATTTTTAAAACGGAAGTTTTATCCTAATAATAGTTATACACTCGCGTTTTTTATATCGACTAATTTCTTAACGTTACTTAATGATGCTGTAACCGAAAATGCTAAAGATAAAAAGCCAGCTTTGTTTAGTTTATCCAAAGCTAGACCGTCAAGTTGTGCTAATTTTTCTGCATGAATAGTATAATTACCTGAAATATTCCATTTCTCGCCGTTATTTAACTCAATGTCTAGCGTTATTGGCTCTATAAGATCATATTCATTGAAGGCATCAAACATCGCTTTACTCATTGCAGTACCTTGATCAATAATCGACAATGCATGCGTTATTTTGTCTAAATAAGGGCTGCTAATGCCATTATCTAAAAATACAGCTTCGCCATTAATATTATCTATACGTGGGCTGTCCATATTAACAACAATAATAGCGCTATTGACCGTTTCTCCTTCTATCTCTTGATCTTCTTTCCCAATTAGAAAAGGGCCTTTAGCCATGACGGCAGGAATATAATTAGCGTTCCATTCACCTTTTTGTAAATATAGATTTTCATCCTTTTTAAGACCAAATAATACGACAGATTGAAACTCTCCTGTATCAGGGTTTTTACTAAATAAAATAGGATACTCTTTTTGTATATTCATAAATTCGGTTGGAAAAGTTAATGCACTACTAACATTATCGCCAAATTCATTACTAAATTTTATTGATGCCTTTAATGTTTTATGTGTTTGGTTATTTAACTGAATATGGTTTGACATTGCTGTATCCTGATCATAAAAGCGAAGCTTTTCAGCTGTGACTTGTTGTTGTTTCTTACCTAAATAACCTAGATAAACTATTAAATTTATTTCAACAAAAAAATAATGCAATTAAAAATTGCGAATAACGTTAACTAAATTAAAAACCGCTGAACTTAGGAAAAAGAACAACGGTTTATATTGTTTTATTACGACTCAGTTAAACCTTAGAAATTATAACGAGCACCGATCTCATAACGAGCATCACCTTCTTCACCGAAGATAAATTGGTTTTCATTACGACCTGATTGACGAATATCTTCACCGGTAATGTTAATACCTGCAAATGATACTGAGAACGCTTCAGTTATTGCGTAGCTAGCGCTGATATCAATTTGACTATACTCTTCTGTAAACAATGGTTCGCCTGCACCACGGTTAGCTGAAGCTAAGAACTTATCACGCCAGTTGTATGCAATACGAGCAGAAAAATCATATTTTTCATACATCAATACAAGGTTGGCAGTATCACTTAAGCCCTCTAAAGCAAATTGAGCGCCATCTGAAGCTAAGTCAAAACCAATATCACCGTTTACTATGGTGTAGTTAGCTTGGAAACCGAAACCAGTATCACCAACGAAGTGTTGTAATGCAAATTCCCAACCGTCAATTTTAGCTGATTCAGTGTTCACAGGTGCATCATAACGAAACTCCATTAAAGGATCGTCACTATTAGCATGAAGATCATAATCTAGAGCCCATTGTTCTTGTGAACGGTCAGTTATAGGTAAACCCACTTCATTAGCTGCAACCATTGCAAATAAAGATGTAGCATCAACTTTTATACCTTGAGACTCTAAGTCAGCAAGTGCTTGTATTGCACGTGGACCGTTAGTTACGTCACGTAAACCAAAAAAGTCACTAATCAATGGTGAAGAGCCAATAAAGTTTTTAACATCTTTACTATAATAACCCGCTGAAACATAGCTAGTGTCATCGAAATACCATTCTACTGATAAATCGATGTTATCAGATTCAAGTGGTACTAAATTAGGGTTGTTTTGACTTGCGTCACCATAAGCTTGGCTATCAAGTATTGTTGGAATACCAGGACCCCCATTTGCTGTTGCTTGTGCACTTAATGAGTTATAACTTGGACGAGCAATAGTTTTACTGTAAGAAAAACGTGCTTTCACGTTTTCTATTGGGTCTATGCTGAAATCAAAGTTTGGTAGTAGGTGGTCATAAGTATTTGAGCTACCGTAAGCTTGTGCGCCAGCAAAGTCACCCTGGATAACTTGCATATCGTTATCACTATCCCATTGCACTTCTGACGGTACGGCTGAAAAAGCGCTAGAGGTACTTTTAGTTTCTTCATAACGTAAACCAACGGTTATCTGAACTGGCATGTCAGCTAATTCAAAATCTGCATTATATTGTACATAAGCGGATATAACGTCTTCTGTTATAGAACGATTAACAGCTTCGTTAGGGTTACGAATCATGCTAATTTGATCACCATATTTTTCATCGGCCCATAAACCAATTTGTTTAGCGTCGCCACGGAAAGCGACTAAAGTTTGGCTTTCATTTCCACCAACAGTACCTGTTGTATCACGAACTTTATAATCATCTAACGAATCATTAAGGTTAATCTTATCAAGGAAACCAAGACCTTCAAATTCACCTGCGTTAGCTGCACTCCAACCACCCATGGTTTGGTTGCCAGTATTTGATTGGACTGTTGTATTTTTTAATTCACGAGACTCTATACCAAAGTCGATGGAACTTTCTTCAAATTCATATGAACCACTAAGATGGAATTCTGAGATTTCATTTGCTTGATTATCATAATTGGTTTGCATCATGGTACTACCAAGATCTTGTATATCCAATACACCATTACAGTTCATGCCAGAATTTTGGCCACCTGCTTCTGTAGATATACGGTCATCACAATCATCAAACTCGGTGATCATGTTGGGTAGACCACTTGTAGTATATTCAGCACCAATTTTTTTATGCGTGTTTGAACCAATGCCTACAACTAAGTTGTGACCATAAGCTTCAGTTGGATCAGTTTTTGATTCTGAATTATGAGCATCAAACCTAAAAGTAAGGTTGTCATTAGCTTCCCATTCAAGATTTAAACCAATTGAATTGTTTTCTGTGTTGTAGTTTTCGTGCATTTGCTTAGTAGCAACGTCACGTGGTGAGTTTGCATTACGGTATTCAACATAGTGTCCTGACGTAGGGTTTAAACCATCAGTCATGTTAGCTACACCTAAATCACTATCATACCAGCCTGAAAGTTCAGTAGCGTAACCTTGGCTGTCAAGCTCTGAATAAGTGTAATCTAAGGTTGCTGTTAAGGTTTCTATAGGACGAAACTGTAATGTTAACTGTGCATTAGTACGTTCACGTAGAGTATCTTTTATTTTGTAAGCAAGGTTAGTTGGAAGGAAATATGCCTCGCCTTCTACAGGACGGCCAGTAACTACTGATGCTGGATAGTCACCACGGTCATCAGATGCTGCGTCAACTTCACGAGGACCAAGACCTTCTACATCTACATAGTTGCGACGTGTCCAACCATTAAGACCTGCGCCTGTTGAACTACTGTGACGCTCAGAGAAACTAGCACTTACAGAAGCACCAAACATTTCGTTGTCATCAGTCCAACTGAATAAGCCAGAAAATTCAGGTGTAACTTGGTCACCATAATCACGAACACCATCTCTTACCGATGTGTCCATCATAGCTTTAGCACCAACGGTAGCTTGGAAGCCAGGGTTATCTAATGGCTTAGCTGTATTGATGTTAATTGAAGCACCAATACCACCAGTAGCGATATCTGCACGGCCAGTTTTAAAAACTTCAACCGAAGAAACGGCATCAGAAGCTAAGTTTTGGAAATCAAATGCACGTGTATCGCCACCACCAGTGCCGATAGCAGAAGCTGGCATAGAACGGCCATTTAACGTAACCATATTATATTGTGGACCAAAACCACGAACCGTTACTCGGCTACCTTCACCGTTAGTACGATCAATTGACACACCAGTGATACGTTGTAGCGATTCGGCTAAGTTAGTATCAGGAAACTTACCAATATCTTCTGCTGATATAGCATCAACAACACCAGAAGCATCACGTTTAAGTCTTGTTGATTCTTTAATGCTTGAGCGCATACCAGTAACTGTAATTATTTCGACGCTTTCTTCTACACTTGCTTCTTCAGCTGAAAAAGCAGGTAAAGAAGTAACCCCTAAAATTAATGATAGGCTCGTTGCTAGTTTTGTTTTAGTAAATTTTTTCTGAATCACGTTATATCCTTAGTCTCTTAGACCATTTTATAATTATCAGTTTAGTGTAACGCTTAAAGGATGATACAAAAAATATAATACACCAGATTTGCACATCAAGTTATAAATCTATGCAGCAATGTAAGCGCTTACATAAAGGTAAGTTATTAATAAAAGTAGGTCAATAAATATTTTAAACTAAATTAATGCTTATACTCTAAATAGCCAGGAAGTTTATAGTGATATTTTTATTTTATTTTTTAATAATATTATTTAACAATGGTTTATTTATATTTGTTCATGTAAGTAATAAAATTCATATTACAAATAATACTAATATAAGTATTATTTGTAAGCGCTTATAATGATTTATTTAGATTAAAATAAAGTCATTGTTCTCATTTTTGATATCAATACATAAATGTAACTTTCATAATGATACTGATAACAAAAATGAGATAGGTAATAAATAAAGATATTAAAAAAATCAATTGAGTTTAGGTGAAAAAGTCGGTTATCCGTGTGGTGATGTAGCCTCAAATTTTTACCAGCGGTAGCGGTTAGTACCATGATGTTAGTGACACGCCTTATTGATGCCTTTTCTGATCCGTTAATGGGCGCAATTGTTGATAGAACGAATACCCGTTTTGGTACGTTTAGACCTTAGTTACTTTGGGGAATAATCCCTCTGATTGCTGCAGGAGTACTTACCTTTACTGTACCTGATGTCAGTGACAGTAATAAATTAATTTGGGCTCACGGCACCTACATATTTATGATGCTGGCATACACCTTTATAAGTGTACCTTATGGTGCCTTACTCGGTGTTGTTAAGGGAGATAGCCAACAAAGAACGACGCTAACGAGCTTTCGTTTTATTGGTACCTTTTTAGGGGACAGCTTAGTAGCTTATATGACACCAGAGTTGTTAGCTTATTTGGGACAGGGGAATGAAGCACTTGGCTAGCAGTTCACTATGTTAGTATATGGGTTAGTTGCAGCGATACTTTTTGTTGTTACCTTCTTATCAACTAAAGGGCGTATTTCTCCGCCTGCACAGCAAAAAAACACTGGTATTACAGGATTTAAAAGATTTGACCCAGAACTCACCTTGGAAGATTCTTTTTTTATTA
>CEWR01001469.1_pt1 | contig 10439 bp, 8 predicted proteins | sample 356321 | NCBI WGS metagenome assembly CEWR01 (sample SAMEA2621551, study PRJEB7988) | marine metagenome | biome: marine biome (ENVO:00000447); feature: mesopelagic zone (ENVO:00000213); material: "saline water (ENVO:00002010), including plankton (ENVO:xxxxxxxx)" | depth 790 m
TCCTGGAGATGTATTTTTCTTACACTCAAGATTATTAGAAAGAGCTGCAAAAATCATTAACGTTGACAGTATTGCTGAAACGATGAATGATTTACCAGCTTCAATGAAAGGAATGGTAAAAGGTGGTGGTTCTTTAACTGCTTTACCAATTATCGAAACTCAAGCAGGTGATGTTTCTGCATATATTCCAACAAACGTAATTTCGATTACTGATGGTCAAATTTTCTTAGATGGAGATTTGTTTAACCAAGGAGTTAGACCAGCAATTAACGTAGGTATTTCTGTATCTCGTGTTGGTGGAAATGCACAAATTAAATCAATGAAAAAAGTAGCTGGTACTTTAAAATTAGATCAAGCACAATACAGAGAGCTTGAAGCTTTTGCTAAGTTTGGTTCTGATTTAGATGCTGCTACAATGGCTGTTATTGAAAAAGGTAAGCGTAATGTTGAAATCCTTAAACAAGGACAAAATGCTCCTCAATCAGTAGAAAAGCAAGTTGCTATTATTTATTTAGGAACTAAAGGTTTAATGAACTCTGTTCCTGTAAAGAAAATTAAAGAATTTGAAACTGAGTACTTATCTTATATGAGTGCTAAACATCAAGATACTTTAGATGCTTTAAGAACAGGAAAATTAACTGATGCAATTACTGCTGTATTAGAAGCTGTAGCATCAGAATTAACTGCTAAGTACAAAAATTAATATCATAATTAGTCGGTGAAACAATTGTTTCACCGCTAATTTGTTTAATTCTATAGAATGGCTAATTTAAAAGAAATACGTAACAGAATAACCTCTATTTCATCAACGATGCAAATTACATCGGCAATGAAAATGGTTTCTGCTGCAAAGCTTCGTAGAGCTCAAAATGCGGTAACTCAAATGCGTCCTTACGCAAATAAGTTGCAAGAAATATTATCTAATGTAAGTTCTACACTAGATAGTAGTGAAGGTGTATATTCTGAGCAAAGAGAAGTTAAAAATGTTTTATTTGTAAGCATTACTTCTAACAGAGGTTTATGTGGTGGTTTTAATAACAATGTTATTAAAGCTGTTAAAAGATTAGCTGCAACAGACTATAAAGACTGTAACGTATCTGTTCTTTCTATTGGAAAGAAGAGTAACGATGCTTTTGCTAGTACTGGATTAAGTGTTAGCGAATCTTTTTCTAGTAATGCTACTACTATTTGGGATGATTTAACTTTTGCAAATTCAATTGAAATTTCAGAAAAATTAATGTCAGAGTTTACAGAAGGTAGACAAGACAAAATTGTAATTGTTTACAATCAATTTAAAAATGCAGCAATACAAATTGTTCAAGAAGAACAATTTTTACCTATCCTTCCTCCAGTTGTGAAAGATGGTGAGAAAGCAAATACTGCAGATTACATTTACGAGCCAACTAAAGAATCAATAGTTGATGAGTTAATTCCTAAATCATTAAAAACACAATTGTTTAAAGGATTGTTAGATTCTATGGCATCAGAACATGGCGCTAGAATGACAGCAATGCACAAAGCAACAGATAATGCTAAGGAACTACAAGATGATCTTAAATTGGTTTACAATAAAGCAAGACAAGCAAACATTACTAATGAAATATTAGAAATTGTTGCTGGAGCTGAAGCTTTAAGTTAACCAATAATTATAAAGAATTGAAAGCGCTAACATTTACTTGTTAGCGCTTTTTTTATGCGAACAAGTATTATTTCGTAAATTCACAATCTACCGATGACACGAAAATTACAACATCCATATCTCAATTTAGTAATAGGAATAGCTTCGTTTATTCTACTCTATTTTAGCCCTGTTTTCTTTTCAGAGAGTACTCCGGATTACCAACAGTTTTCTAAGTCATTAAATAACAAAGAAGTTTTAGCTGAGCAAAAACTATCAGAGCTCACTCAAAGCCAATCGGCCGATTTTTCTTTTTCTGAAAACTATACGCAACTCAATACAACAAAAGGACTTTCATTTTACATTATTGAGAACAATAATTTAAACTATTGGACGAACAGAAGCATCCAATTTTCAACTGACTTAAATGAGTTTACAGAAGATAAAGGACTCATCAAATTACAAAATGGTTGGTATCAGTATCTGATTAAAAAAAGTCATCAAAAAACATATTTAGCCTTAACACTAATTAAACATGATTATACGATTAAGAACAAATATCTTAAAAGCACATTTCATCATAGTTTTAACATTAAAGATGAACTAGAAATAGTTTCAGAAAAGAGTGAAGACGCAGCACCAATACAAGATAAAAATGGTGATTTCTTATTTGGTCTTAAACAAGTTGAAGATGAAGACTATCTTATCAATAATAACAGTTGGTTACTATTGCTTATTTTTTTTAGCGGCTATTTATTTATCATATCATTTATCAGTAAACAGTCTCGAAAAACGGCTTCGTTAAGAAAATTCTCACCCGTAATCGTTATTCTATTTATTGGATTAAGCAGATTCCTCCTACTCTACTTCCATCCTTTTGAAGCATTATTTCAACAAGAATTATTTAGTCCAACAGTCTTTGCACAATCCCTTTTTCTCCCTTCGTTAGGAGATTTAATAATCAATACTGTTCTATTCGCAATTGTTATCTATTATTTATCTCGGGCAATCCAAAACATAAATGCTCATAACAAAGTAGTTGTATTTATAATAGCTATAACAACAGCTATCTCGCCTTTAATTCTAGCCAACTTATTAGATGGATTAATTACCAATTCAAAAATTAATTTTGACATTAATTACCTCCTCGACTTAAATGCATACAGCTTTATTGGGATAGGTGCAATTACAACACTGTTTATCTCGATCATCTTATTAATAAAAATTTCATTCAACCATTTTTCTGAAAAAGCATTCAGAAAAAACCAACTCATTAGTATCTTTTGGGCAATCACATTAATTGCCATCATTATAGGCCATTTTTATTTAGGTTTAAGTGCCATCTTAACCTCTTGGTTACTTTTAGTAATTCTTGTGTTTTCATTGAACACAAATGTTAAAACTAGCTTTTACCGAAGCGTGTTATTGGTCTTAATTATTTCCATTACTACCTCATATGGTTTTATTCATTTAGGAAAATTAAAAGCGGAAATCAATAAAGAATTTGTTGCAAAAAAATTAGCAAGAGAACGTGATCCGGTTACAGAATATTTATTTAAGGATATTGTTGTGAAAATTGAGAAAGACACCTTAATCCAGAATGCTGTAAACACAAATATTCAAATTAACGATAAACTTAACAAGCATATATTAGATCGCTATTTTGGCGGACATTACGGCAAGTATGATATTAATATAATTGGAATTTTTGATTCTAACGATTCAATTTACGTTGAAGAAAATAAGATTGTAAACGCAGCTACCTTTTTTAATGAAAAAATTGAACAAGAAACCGATGATCCTTTTAGAATTAATAAAACACTAAACTTTCTATACTCTAACGAAGGCGTTAGTAGTTATTTTGCTTCAATTCAACTTAATACAACTAATGAAAATAGATTTTTATACATAGAGTTACTTCCTAAAGTATTTTCTAAAACAGAAGGGTATCCAGAATTGTTATTAAATGAAAAAGATGTTTCAGCCCCTTTAAATACCAACACCTACTCTTTTGCAAAATACAAAAAAGGGAAATTGATCAACAACTCAGGAAAATTTAATTATAGTATTGAGCTAAGTAACCAGTATAGATTTAATGAAGATGGATTTTTTAAGACCACCTTTGATAATGCTTATCATGTCATCTATCAAAACGACAAGAACACTTCAATAATACTCAGTTCTCCACAAAAATCGATTTTCAACTATATAACTACTTTCTCCTATTTCTTTATTATTACGAGTATCTTAGTTTTAGTAATTGGTTTAATCTTTAAGATCTCACCATTTAATTGGAAAATTGCATTAACTGATTTTAGCACAAAAATTCAGTTATTTATTATCGCCTCAATATTTTTCTCGTTTATATTATTTAGCTGGGGAACTTCCTATTACATCAAAAAACAATATTTAGAAAAAAATAAAACTCAATTATCAGAAAAAGTACAATCAGTATTAATTGAATTAGAGCACAAGCTTGGTGAGAAAGAAAAACTAAGTGAAGATATGCATGATGAAATGACGTACTACTTGGTCAAATTTTCAAATGTATTTTATACAGACATTAACCTCTATGATAAAACTGGAAAGCTCTTAGCAACATCTCGCCCAGAAGTATTTGAGCAAGGCTTAATTGGCAAGCAGATGTCTCCCGAGGCATACAATCAGATTCATGTACACAAAAAATCGAATTTTACCCACAGTGAAAATATTGGAGGTTTAAATTACATTTCTACTTACGTTCCTTTTAGAAATGAAAAACATCAAATATTAGCCTACATGAACTTGCCTTATTTTGCAAAGCAAAATGAATTAGAGAATGAGCTCTCCTCTTTTTATACTGCCTTAATTAACATTTACGGTCTGCTATTTTTAATCTCAACAATTATTGCAGTGTTCTTTGCCAATTATATTTCTGAGCCCGTTAGAATGATTAAAAATAAGATTAGCGCATTGCAACTTGGTCAGTCTTATGATTTATTAGAGTGGGAATCTAATGATGAAATTGGAGCATTAGTTTACGAATACAATAAGAAAGTAGTTGAGCTAGAAAGTAATGCTGCTCGTTTAGTAAAATCTGAACGAGAAAGTGCCTGGAGGGAAATGGCAAAACAAGTGGCTCATGAGATTAAAAATCCTTTAACGCCAATGAAGTTGAGCATACAACAATTAGAGCGTGTTGCAAAAGACAATCCAGATGATTTAAATGAACGCATTGAGCGAACAGCAAAAACATTGGTTGAACAGATTGACACATTAACCAAAATTGCAGATGAATTCTCGAATTTTGCAAAAATGCCAAAAGCTCAAAACTCTGAAGTTAATTTGATTCCTATTATTGAAACAACACTCGATTTATACAAAGAAGAAGATGTATTTATTACATGTGAAAACAGCTGTGATGATCAAGCCATAATTATAGCCGATAAAGATCAACTATCTCGTGTTTTTAATAATTTAATTAAAAACGCTATTCAAGCTATTCCATCCACAATAGAAGGAAATATTAAAGTTGTTATTTCTCAAGACGAAAACAACTACCTTGTTGAAGTAAAAGACAATGGCTCAGGTATTTCTGATGATAAAAAAGACAAAATATTTGTTCCAAACTTTACCACAAAATCAACAGGAATGGGGCTTGGACTGGCAATGGTTAAAAACATTATTGAAAACGCCAATGGAAGTATTTGGTTTGAAACAAAAGAAGAAATTGGAACGAGCTTTTTTATAAACTTCCCTAAAGCTTAAAAAGAATATTATTACAATTGATATTTTTCTGTAACTCCCAATTAATTAGTAAGTTTGCACCCCGATATTTTTATTGGGATTAACTATTTATATTAATTAAATTCTTAAAGAATGCCTACAAAGATTAGATTACAAAGACACGGTAAGAAGCGTTACGCTTATTATCACGTTGTTGTAGCGGATGCTCGTGCCCCACGTGATGGGAAGTTTATTGAAAAACTAGGTACTTACAACCCAAACGACAATCCTGCAACGATTGACATTAATTTTGACAGATCCCTTCACTGGGTAAAAGAAGGTGCACAACCTACTGATACTGTTAAAGCTCTACTTTCATATAAAGGAGTAATGCACAAAGATCACCTTGATAGAGGTGTTACTAAAGGTGCTTTAACTCAAGAACAAGCTGATAAGAAATTTGATGCTTGGATGACTGAAAAGACATCAAAAGTTGACGGTAAAAAAGATGGTTTAGTAAAAGCTGCTGATGCAGACTCTAAAGCTAGATTAGCTGCTGAAACTGAAGTGAAGAACAAAAGATCTTCTGCTTTATTAGCTAAACAATCTGAATTAGCTGCTGCTGCTGAAGCTGCTGCTGCTGAAAAAGCTGCGTTAGCTAACCCAGAGCCAGTTGTTGAAGAAGCTACACCTGAAGCAACTACTGAAGCACCAGCTGCTGAAGATAAGCCTGCTGAAGAAGCTAAATAAATAATTTCTGATGAATTTAGACGAGTGCTTTTACATAGGTTACACATCTAAAGTTCATGGGAAGAACGGGGAAATCACTATCAAATTAGATATTGATTTTTTCGAAGAATGCAAAAAACTGGAATCAGTGTTTATCCAATTGAATAAAACGGATACATCGCTGATTCCTTTTTTTATATCCAAATCTCAATTCCAGAACAATGGAACATTTCGAGTTAAATTTGATGATGTAGACGGAATTGCTGATGCTAAACCCCTAATAGGAAAAGGTGTTTATATTTTAAATACTGATCGTCCTAATTTAACAGGAAATCAATTTTACCACCACGAAGTTGCCGACTTTAAAATTATTGACACCAATTATGGTGAAGTTGGATATATCCAACAAATTCTCAACTACCCAAAACAAGCTATTTTTGAAGTAGTGAATCCTGACGGGAAAGAAATACTAATACCTGTTGCTGATAACATTATTGATAATGTTGATAGAGCAAACAAAACAATTACCGTTACTACTCCCGATGGTTTAATTGAATTGTATTTGGAGTAAATCGGTACATTCGATTATCTAATCATAGTTATCGATGAACAAACTATCTCAAATACTAAAAAACAATTGGACACTAAAAACTACCTTAGTTATTGTTATAGCTTATATTGCATACTCATTCCTTTTTGATGATGGTTTCAGAATCTCTGAACTAATAATATCTTTTATGATTACCCTCTATTTTATTTGGGGCTATAGTAGTGAAATTAAAAATTCACTTAAAAAGAAGTAATAAATCAATTATGAACATCACTTTTTCGAAACAAGAGAAAATTGACATACTAGAAAACACCATCAGTTGGATCATAGTATTAATGATGCTTGTTTATGGTGTTGGAAAATTCATGCAATTTAATGGCGCTATCGAAGTAAATAAAACACTTCCCGAATTAACTGGGATGGAATTAATGTGGGCTTTTTACGGCTACTCCCTTCCTTTTTCAATCATCATTGGTCTTTTAGAAATTTTAGGCGCTGTACTAATCTTTTTTAAGAGAACAAGACTTATAGGATGTATTCTTACATCAACAATACTCGTAAACATCATTCTACAAGACATTTTCTTTAATGTTCATACAGGAGCATTAATTACAGCGATAATTCTTCAACTTTTTGTTTTTATTATTCTTTGGATGAACAAGTCTACAGTAATTGAAGTTTTTAAGCTTCTCACCAAAAACTCAACTAAAAAACAACCATTAAAAAAAAGAGCGACTATATTTAGTATAACATTTATTGCATTTGTTACACTCTTATTTTTACAACGCCACCTTATTTCCTTTATTAGTCATGCTATCTAACCAATGAAACCTTTCAATTTTAAACAATTTAGTATACAACAAAACAATACCGCTATGAAGGTAGGCACTGATGGTGTTTTATTGGGAGCCTGGACAACTATCCGTGAGGGAAACATTTTGGATATTGGCACTGGAACAGGTTTGATAGCAATAATGCTGGCACAACGCTCTAAAACAGCTTTAGTTGATGCGATTGAAGTTGAAGAAGAAGCTTATAACCAAACGAAAGAAAACATTGCCGCTTGTCATTGGAAAAATAGGATTTCAGCACACCACTTGCCAATTCAAAATTATCAAGCAACAACCAAGTACAATTTAATAATAAGTAACCCTCCGTTTTTCTTAGCTTCTACCAAAGCACCTAATGAAGAGCGAAATACTGCTCGACATACCGACAGTTTATCTTTTGATGATTTAATTACTTCTGTAATTCGGCTACTCAACTCTAAGGGCATTTTTACCTTAATACTCCCTATTAAGGAAGCTGAACTATTTATAAATATTGCAACTACACAGCATTTATTCTTAAATAAAAAGTGTGTTATCAAACCAAACCCTACAAAACCAGCTAAAAGAGTTTTGATGGAGTTTTCGTTTTCTAAAACGGATATTATTTCTGAAGAATTAACAATTGAAACGGCTACAAGACATCAATACACCAAAGAATATATATCTTTAACCCAAGATTTTTATTTGAAATTTTAGATCCCCATGGCTATACACAATTATCAAGGAATAAAATTTTACAAGACTGAAAGCAGTAAGGTTGATGATAATTTAGTTGTTGAACAAGCTTTACAAATCAACATCAATAAAAAAGTCTTTACTATTACTATGCGAACGCCTGGTGATGATCAAGATTTAATAAGAGGCTTGTTGTATTCTGAAGACATTTATAAATCGAATAAAAATCTAACTGTTTCTATCTCAGAAAATACTGAAAAAGGAATAACAGAAGCCGACATCACAATAGATAAAGATTTATTAAGTGATGGTTATTCAAATAGCAGAAACTTACTATCAGTCTCCTCTTGTGGTATTTGTGGAAAAACAGAATTAGAAGAATTAAATCCTGACAATAAAATACATAGTGGTTTTACTTTAAAAATTGAGGATCTCTATACTATGTTTAAAGAAATGAATGAGAAGCAAGTTACGTTTCATCAATCTGGAGGCTCTCATGCAGCTGCAGCTTTTTCTAAAAATAAAGAACTATTATCCGTAAGAGAAGATATTGGTAGACACAATGCTGTAGACAAAGTTGTTGGACACTTAGTAAATCAAAACCAATTAAAGGAGGCCAAGTGCTTAGTTGTAAGTGGTAGAATTTCTTATGAAATAGTTGCGAAAGCTTTTACAGCTAACATCCCCGTATTGGCAGCTGTATCAGCACCATCGTCATTAGCTGTTGATTTCGCTAAGGAATTAGGAATAACATTATTAGGATTCTGCAGAGATAACAAAGCAACTTGTTACGCTAACCCACAAAGATTAATTTAATGCACAATTGTAACGGTCCCTTTTTTGGTAAAAAGATCTCCAGAAGCTGAATTGAACCTTACAACGTAAAAATAAACCCCCGTTGGACTTAAATCTCCTGAGTTATTAAATCTACCATTCCAAGCTTGAGATACATCTCTCGTTTCAAACACAACTACACCCCAACGATTAAACACTCTAAACGAATAAGAACTAGGGTTGGCGAAAGTTAAAATCGGCTTAAATTCAGGATTATAAAGTCCTCCTGGTAAAAAAGCATTTGGCACATACAATAAAGGATCATGTATAGCACACGCGTCATTAGAAGTACTTTCTAAAAGTGTTCCTTTCTCAACAGCAACAACCTTATAACAAAATTCTCCATTCCCATCAAACACTTCAGAAATATCATCTACATAAGTCATTGTATCAGAAAAAGCAGGTAAAGACCTAATGGGTGTTAATTCCCAAATACCACCAACTGCACGATAAATATCATACCTTAATACTCCAAGGCCCCAATCTTTATATTCAGTCATAGTAATTGTATTCAGCGCATCTAGTGGACTTGAAGTTACGTCAACCAAAATAGTACTTGCCAAGTTTGAAAAGTTACCATTAAAACCACATGTATCATTTACAATTTCTATTCGATAAAAGTAGAATGCACTATCTGCGTTTACCCCAATATCTGAGTAATCAACAGTAGTTGGCATTCCTATAATTTTATCGATAGTAGCAATTGTAACAAAGGGACCTGTCTCTGAAGTTGATCTTTGGACCTTATATCCTGTCATGTCAGCAATTGTATCTATTGTAAACTGAATATCAATTTGTTGAGAATCAATTACCGTAGCATTATTTAAATAATTAAACGTTGGCATAATTAATACCCCACTAACATCTGGAGTAATTAAATTTGTTGTGGAAAAAGCAGGTCCTAAACCTCCATTATCCCAAGCTTCAACATAAAAATTAATTGAATCATTTGCTGTAACTCCTAAATAAGAAAAAGAGGTGCTAAAAGTTGTTCCTTGTGATACTGCAGCACCTCCATTGGTAATCATAAAAATTTCATACCTTGGGTTATTGAAAAAATCATTAAGATTCCAACCCATTTCTATACTCGCAGTACATGCCTCTAAACCTCCTGCTAAATACATTGTAGTAAACCAACCTATTCCAGTTCCTAAACCTGGACTAGAGATTGTTGTTGGCGGACAATCAATAACAGCCTCAACAAAAATTTGAAGACTCTGAGTACCAGAAGAATTTGCCGTTCCAGGATAAGTAAAACAATTTGTACCAGCAAGCGCTGTACCTACTTGCAAGTTTGCACCCGTACCATCTATAGTATAAATATTATATTGGATCAAGTCCACATCTAAAACATGATCCCAGCAAATCACAACATCTCCATTAATGTCAACAGAAATTGAAGTAATATCCGGAGCAAGTACTGATCCATCAACACAAGTAGCTTGAGCTCCTAGAACTCCAAGCAATAATACTATTATGAGGCAAAAATTTCTTAGCA
>CEWR01005600.1_pt1 | contig 10422 bp, 12 predicted proteins | sample 356321 | NCBI WGS metagenome assembly CEWR01 (sample SAMEA2621551, study PRJEB7988) | marine metagenome | biome: marine biome (ENVO:00000447); feature: mesopelagic zone (ENVO:00000213); material: "saline water (ENVO:00002010), including plankton (ENVO:xxxxxxxx)" | depth 790 m
GCTAAAAGTGCTGGAGTTAAAAGTGTTTTACCATTTTTAGGAGTTATTTTCATCTTTATTTTAATAATGATAATGAAAGCCAAACAAACAAGACAATATGCATCTACTAACAATTTAGGATTCTTTGCTGCTTTAGCTTTAATGAATGCTTCGAGTAGAAGTCATGGAGGTTCTTACGGAGGATTTAGCTCTGGAGGAGGGTCTTTTGGCGGTTTCGGAGGCGGTTCCTTTGGTGGAGGTGGTGCTGGAGGTAGTTGGTAAGCTTGTATCTAGTTTAAATTAAGTGGAATATCTTTTCTATATCATTGTATTTAGCCTTGTTTCTGGGTGGCTTTATTTACTGAGAAGTAATGTTCTTTTTTTTCTGAGAAAAGAAGTTGATGTTACTGATTTGATATTCTCTACAAGAGATAAATCATTTGAGAATGTGCATCGTAAATTTGAGCTTCTTGAAAAAATAAAGAACAAAGATTTATCTTATTATAAAAAACAAGTAGATTTTTATCATAAGAATGCAAAAAGAACAAGAAGAAAATATCATCACTTCTCGCATTTAATAGAACCCTCTATCCTTAACGTTTACGTTAGTGGATTTATAGATTTATCTAAATCTAAGAAGTCGAAAATGATGTATGAAAAATTAGATAGGCCATTTCAGTTGTTCTTCTCATTCCTATCTTATGTTATTTTTATTGGGTTTCTTTTAGAAATCATATTCTCTTTTATTTTAGGATTTACTACATTAGGGATTGTTTCATTAATTTTAATGCCTCTGATCTTTGCCATTTGTCTTTTGGTAATTTTTATTAATATTTTTCTTCTAGATGTTATTGTGCAAATTTTACTTTCTATTAAAAAGAAAGATAATGGAGCTGTAAATAGAAATTTTTTAATTTTCACAAGAATGCTTACAGGCTTCACATCTAGAGGGCCAAATACAGCTTATGTTATTGGTGGAGCAGGTGTTGCTATTTCTAGTTTTTCTAGTGGAGGAGGTTCTTTTGGCGGTTTTGGAGGAGGTTCTTTTGGTGGTGGTGGTGCAGGAGGAAGTTGGTAAACAATAATTAATTATGCACGTCATTCAAAACGATATTTTGTCGAAATTTTAATTTGGTGACAAAATGAAGTATGGAATCTTATAACACAATATTCCAATTATTATTTAGTTAAGTTTGAATATGAAATTAAACATCGATAAGCCTTGTAATGAAGATTGGAGTTCAATGAAAATTGGAATGATATCAAAACATTGTACAGCTTGTGAAAAGGATGTGTTTGATTTTACCAATAAAACAAAAGAAGAAATTCTAACCTTTCTTATTCAAAACCAGAACGGGTCTACTTGTGGTAGATTAAAAAAATCTCAATTAGATTTTCATCACGAAGAGATAGAAATTATTATTAATGGATTAAGAAAACAAAAGAGTAATAGATATGCTTTTGCAATTCTTTCATTAGCATGTTTAGCTTTAGTTTCTTGTAATCAATCAGTTTCTGATAGCTCTAATGTTACTAGTAATAGTCAGAATAATGTTGTTGTTGAACAAGTAGATTCTACTGAGTATTCAACTGAAATAAATGATACTTTAATTGAAGAACCTATATGTGTTAAGCCAGATAAAGGTAATAAACCTATTATTGATTCATTGGATAATTTTGTTTTGGGAGGTATAGGTTTTATACAAGGTGATATAGAAATAATTATTGAAGATAGTATTAGTACAACTTACACTTTTGTGGATGAAATGCCTGAATTTGTAGGTGGTATAGACAGCCTTTTTTCTTTTTTAGAAAAAAATCTTGTTTATCCTGAAAAAGAGAAAACAAGTAATATTCAAGGTAAGGTTTATGTTAATTTTATTATAGATAGATATGGGGCAGTAATAGAGCCTATAATATTAAGAGGCTTAACAGAAAATTGTGATAATGAAGTTTTGAGGGTAGTAAAGTTAATGCCAAAATGGATTCCCGGAGAACATAGAGGAAAAAAGGTTAAGGTGTCATATAATTTACCGATTAAATTCTCTTTGGATTAGAAGTAATTCTTAGTTCTCTTTTTTGATAAGGTTAGAAAAAATCTAAATATCTTTGTTTTCTAAATTAAGAATATTATGCAATATGACATAACCATATTAACAGAATCGTGCTATGTAAATCCAACAGAAACGGATGTTTATATAGATAATGTGTTGTTAGAAGATAAACTGATAATTGATGCTTTAGAGGCTAAAGGATTAAAAGTTTATCGTACCAATTGGGATAATCCTGATTTTGATTTTACAACTACCAAATATGTATTATTTAGAGCCATTTGGGATTATTTTGATCGCTTTCCTGAATTTTCAAAATGGTTGACTGTTGTTAGCCTACAGACTAAATTGATAAATCCATCAGAACAAATTATTTGGAACATGGATAAACATTATCTGAAAGACTTGGAAGATAATGGCGTTAACATTGTAAAGACTAATTATATTGAAATAGGCGATACAAGATCGTTAAAGCAAGCAATTTTAACTACTGGTTGGGAGCATGTTATCTTAAAGCCAGCAGTTTCTGGTGGAGCAAGACATACCTATAAGATTAAACCAGGAGAATCGGATCAACACGAAACTATTTTCAAAGAGTTGATTGCTGAAGAAGCATTGTTGTTACAGCCATTTCAGAAAAATATAATGGAAAAAGGGGAAGTCTCTTTTATGGTTTTTGGAGGAGAGTATAGTCATGCAGTATTAAAGAAAGCAAAAGCAGGTGATTTTAGAGTGCAAGATGACCACGGAGGAACAATTCATCCTTATGAAGCATCTCCTAAAGAGATAGAATTTGTTCAGAATGTTATGGCTCAATGTAAAACTGTTCCGGTTTACGGAAGGGTAGATGTCACTTGGGATAACGATAATAAGCTGGCATTAGTTGAGTTGGAAATTATAGAACCAGAGTTATGGTTGAGAGAATCAGCTAACGCTCCAAAAATGTTAGCTGAATCAGTTCTTGATTTTATATCTTAAAAATCCAATATTAAATTGATTTAAACGAAAAGATAAGCTGTTAATCGAGCTTCTTTTCAGGTTGGGCTAATACTTATTAAAAAACAACGATAATATATTATATTCGTAATAGTTATGAATGATATCAATATAAAGGGAACAGTTAAGACTCCAGCAATTTCTTTTTGTGAGACAGAAAAAAGGCTGGTAATTGAGGGTAGATCAACTCTTGAAAACCCAGCTAGATTTTATAAACCATTGATTTCTAAGTTAAAGGATTTCAATAATGGATCAATAGAGAGGTTGGAAATAGATTTTAAGTTAGAATATTTTAATACAACGTCTTCTTTAGTTATATTAGATGTATTAAAACATTTACAATCATTAAATGCTCCTGATAATGAAGTAGTAATTAATTGGTATTATGACGAAGAAGATGAAGATCTTTTAGAGATAGGGCAAGATTATAGTACTATGCTTAATTTCCCTTTTAACTTAGTAGTTAATCCAAATTAAAACAAAATAATAGTATAATTAAAAAAGGCTTCATAACATTATGAAGCCTTTTTTGATAACTATGAGTTTATGTAAAATTATCTTGATCTCTTATTTAGTTTGATCAAAAGTAATTCCTAATGATTTTTCAAAATATCTTAATTGCTTTAATTCGTGAGAATTAACAAAACTTATAGAAGTTCCTTTTTTACCAGCGCGAGCAGTTCTTCCACTTCGGTGTGTGTAGTACTCTTCTTGATCAGGTAATTGGTAATGTGCAACAAACGATAGTTCAGCAACATCAATTCCTCTAGCAGCAATATCAGTAGCAACTAAAACTTGTAAGCTTTCGTTTTTGAAAGCACGCATAGCTTTATCTCTTTCTTTCTGAGTTAAATCACCATGAATACAATCTACAGCAACATTTTTAGCTTGTAGTTGTTTGGTTAATCTTTGAGTAGCAGCTTTTGTTTTACAAAAAATGATTCCTCTATCTTCACCTTGTTTATTTAAAAACTTAATAATCTCATTTAACTTTTCAATTTCATCACAAATGATGTATTGATGGTTAATGTTTTTATTGACAACATCTTTTTGGCTAATTTCAATTCTATAAGCGTCTTCAGACATGTTCTCATTAATTATCTGTTTAATACCATGTGGTATTGTTGCAGAAAATAACCATGTTTGCTCAGATTTTGGAGTAAATTTTAAAATTTGATCCAATTCTGATTTAAAACCCATGCTTAACATTTCATCGGCCTCATCAAGTATAACTGTTTTTACATTTCGTAAATCAACTACTTGTCTATTTACAAGATCAATCAATCTGCCGGGAGTGGCAACAATAATATGAGTAGGTCTACTTAAGTTTCTTATTTGGATATCAATCTTTTCACCACCATAAACAGCTTCCACAAATATTTTGTGCGTGTATTTGGTAAATTTAAAAAGCTGTTTAGCTACTTGCTGCCCAAGTTCTCTTGTAGGACATAAAATGATTCCTTGGACAACTTTATTTTTAGGATCAATATTTTGTAACAACGGCAAACCATATGCAGCCGTTTTACCAGTTCCAGTATTTGCTTGCCCAACTAAATCAGTCTTCGTTTTTAGTAAAAGTGGAATTGCTTCACTTTGTATTACAGTAGGTGTAATAATATTCAATTCATTTAATCCTTTAATGAAATCGTCAGTTACTCCTAGATCTTTAAAATTTCCCAAAACAGTCTGTTTTTTATTGTTTATTTATTTGTTGTTCTTCTGGTTGAATTGTTGCTTCTGTTTCCAGAGCTACTATTCTTGCTTTTTCCCCAATTACCTCCGCCAGTTTTATTTCTTGGTTTTCTTGGTGAATGGTTCTGAGGCCTTTTTTCTTTAGGATCTTCTTTTGGTGCAGCACCTTGTTCAAATCCTTCAATAACTCCAGTTGGAATTTTTTGTTTTAATAACTTTTCAATATCTCTAAGATATACTGCTTCATCATGAGAAACTAAAGAGATTGCAATTCCGTTTGCACCAGCTCTTCCTGTTCTTCCAATTCTGTGTACATAATCTTCAGGTACATTAGGAAGCTCAAAGTTTACAACGTGAGGTAATAAAGGAATATCAATTCCTCTCGCAGCGATATCTGTAGCAACTAATACACGAATTTCACCAGCTTTAAAACCAGCTAACGCTTTTGTTCTAGCACCTTGTGTTTTGTTTCCGTGAATGGCAGCAGCTGTAATTCCAGCACTTTGCATTTTTTCACAAAGTTTATTAGCTCCATGTTTTGTTCTTGTAAAAACAAGCACTTGTTGCCAATCGCCTTCTTTAATCATTTGAATAATGATAGCACGTTTCTTAACCTTATCAACGTGGTATATTTTCTGATTAACTTTTTCTGCAGTAGTATTTTCTGGTGTTGCCTCAACCAATACAGGATTGTCTAAAAATCCACCAGCTAATCTTTTAATGTCCTTAGAAAATGTAGCAGAGAATAATAGATTCTGTCTTTTCTCTGGAACTAATGCTAATACTTTTTTGATGTCTCTTAAGAAACCCATGTCTAACATTCTATCAGCTTCATCTAAAACCAAAATCTCAACATCTTTTAATGAGATGTAACCTTGATCTATCAAGTCTAATAGTCTACCAGGTGTTGCAATTAAAACATCAACACCATTTCTTAATGTATTTACTTGTGGGCCTTGTTTAACACCACCAAAAATTACGGTTGATTTAATTTTTAAGAAGGTACTATATTCTCTAACGTTTTCTAAAATTTGAGCAGCTAATTCTCTTGTAGGAGTTAGTACTAATGCTCTAATTGGTCTTTTCTGTGGAGTTTGTTCTCCCGATAAAATTTGTAGTAGAGGTAATGTAAAACCAGCAGTTTTACCTGTACCTGTTTGTGCAGATGCTAAAATATCTTTTCCTTGTAATATAATAGGAATACATTTTTCTTGTATTGGAGATGGGGTAGTGTACCCTTTTTTAGCAATAGCTTTTAATAGTGGATCTGATAATCCGAGTGATTCAAATGACATATAAATTGTTTGTGAAACGAGCGTGATAAACCTTGTTTTCAAGGTAGATAATTCTATTAGCGAGTTTCATGTAACATTAATTAAATAATACGTCACATAAAATGGCAATTTATAATCCCATTCCTGATTAGCTGCAAAGGTAGGAGTAATTTTTACTATTCAAGCCGAATGTAAAGTTTCTTTAAAAATAATCGCAGTAAAATATTTTTTTTTGTATTTTTGCTACAAATATTAATTAATAACAAACACAATGAACAAAGGAACAGTAAAATTCTTCAATGAAACAAAAGGTTTTGGATTTATTTCAGAAGAAGGAGCAGACAAAGATCATTTCGTACACGTATCTGGTTTAATTGACGAGATTAACGAAGGTGACGAAGTAGAATTTGAATTAGAAGAAGGTAGAAAAGGATTAAATGCGGTAAACGTAAAAGTTGTAGCGTAATATTTATATCAAGATTTAAAAGCCTCTTAAACTTTGTTTAAGAGGCTTTTTTTATTGTTAAAAACAAGTTCATTTCTTTTTGCATAAAGAGTGTAATTATAAGGCTGGCTTTTTTTAATTTTACATAAAATTTATACAGACTATGCAAACTGACGCGATAAGAGAAACAAATTTCAATTTCCCAGGTCAATCAAAGTATTACAAGGGAAAGGTAAGAGAGGTTTATACTATAAATGAAGAACTATTAGTAATGATAGTTTCTGATAGAATTTCAGCATTTGATGTTGTTTTACCAAAGGCTATTCCTTTTAAAGGACAGGTGTTAAATCAAATAGCAGCTAAGTTTTTAAGTGCTACTGAAGATATTGTTCAAAACTGGGTATTAGATGTGCCAGATCCAAGTGTAACTATTGGAAAAATGTGTGAACCATTTAAAGTAGAAATGGTGATCAGAGGTTATTTGTCTGGTCATGCTTGGAGAGAGTATAAGGATGGAAAAAGAATATTATGTGGTGTTGCAATGCCTGATGGTATGAAGGAAAACGATAAGTTTCCTGAACCTATTTTAACACCAACAACAAAAGAAGATGTTGGACATGATGAAGATATTAGTAGAGAGGAGATTTTAGCACAAGAAATAGTTTCTGAAGTTGATTATGTAGCGTTAGAAGATTATACAAGAAGAATTTTCCAAAGAGGAACAGAAATAGCTGCTGAAAAAGGATTGATTTTAGTGGATACTAAATATGAGTTTGGAAAAGTGGGAGATGAGATTTACTTAATTGATGAAATTCATACACCAGATTCTTCTCGTTATTTTTATACTGAAGGATATCAAGCAAGACAAGATTCTGGAGAAAAACAAAAGCAATTATCTAAAGAATTTGTTCGTCAATGGTTAATTGAAAATGGATTCCAAGGATTAGAAGGTCAAGTGATACCTGAAATGTCTGATGAATTTATCAAAGAAGTTTCTGAAAGATACATTGAATTGTATGAGCTTATTACAGGAGATAAATTTGTGAAATCGGATGTTTCTGATGTGTTAAAACGTGTTGAGGATAACATTATTACTGCAATCAGAGAAGAGATTTAATTATTTTTTAAGGAGAAGAATATCACTTCTCCTTAAAAATAATTCATTTATATGTATATACATCTAATGTTTTTGTATATATTTACATTATAGAATAAATGTTATGCGATTAGAAGAAGAATTACAGCAGAGTGGGTTTCAATCAGAACACCAAAAAGCAGTGTTAAATATACTATTTACAAGTAATTGGTTAGAGTCGGATTCAGCTCGAGTTTTAAAACCTTTTGAAATTAGTTCACAACAATATAATGTTTTACGCATATTAAAGGGACAAGGAGTAAATGCTATATCTGTTAATAATATAATGAGCAGAATGATAGATAAAATGTCTAACACAAGTAGGTTAGTAGAAAAATTAAGAAAGAAAGAATTAATTGAAAGAGTAACATGTGAGCATGATAGACGACAGGTTGATGTTCGTATAACAGATTCTGGATTAGCGTTATTAAAAGAAGCTGATAAAGAAATGAATCAATTTGACGGAATGAATGGTAAGCTAACTGAAAAAGAGGCGGTTTTATTAAGTGAATTATTAGAGAAAATCAGAGCATAAAAATTTACACAAATACATGTATATACATTTATTGTTTAAACATTAAAATTAAGAAATTATGGCAATTAAAATAACATCAAAAGAAGCCCAAGCAAGTGGAGTATTTGCTGGTGGAGCTATTTTAGAAAATAAACCTATTGGTTTTCCTCAGGATAATGGTGATCAAAAACCGTTTTCAAACTTGTTTTATTGGGCCAATGCTTGGTCTGATAATGGAGGTGAAATTGGTGAGCACCCGCACAAAATGTTCGAAATTATGTCGTTTGTTTTAGAGGGCGAAATTGAGCATTATGACAGTAAACTTGATGGGTGGCTATCTTTAAAAGCGGGAGATATTCAAATAATTAGATCAAGAAATGGAATATCTCATGCTGAACGTCTGCGAGAAAATAGTCGGATATTTCAAATTTGGTTTGATCCTAATGTTAGAGAGTCAATGTTAAAGGAGGCAAGTTATGATGATTATAGGGCTGATGAATTTCCAACTTCTGAAAAAGATGGAACTTCTGTTAAGAATTATGTTGGATCTGATGGGCCAATAAAAATGGATTCAGAAGGAGTTGAAATTAGTGAGATAAGTTTACTTGAAGAAAAATATACTCTTAAATTGGATGCTTCAAAAATTCATTCTTTCTATTTGCTAGAAGGGAGTTTAGAGTTAAACGGTGAAATAGCAAAAGAACATGACTTTATTGTAATAGAGAATGAAAACGAAATAGAATTGAAAAATGTAGCGGGTGTTAGATTATTTAAAATATCAGTACCTCAAAAATTAACGTATAAATCATACATAGAATTAGTAAACAATTAAAATTAAAATAAGATGAAAAAAACAACATTAGTAGCATTAGTATTTGGAGCATTTTTAGCTTCTTGTTCTGATAACGGAAAACAAGTAGAAGCAGGAAGTGCTGAAGCAGTTGAAACTGTACAAACTGAAGAAACAGTTGAGTACAATGTAGTTAAAGAAGGAAGTTATTTAGACTGGAGAGCTTCTCATTTAGGTGGTGTTGAACCAAGGTTTGGTAAAATGTTTACAAGCGCTGCAAGTGTATTAGTAAATAATGGTTCGGTAACTAACGCTACAATTGAAGTTGATATGAATACATTAACAGTAGAGAATTTTGGTGATGATGCAGAAACTACTGCTAAACTAACAGGGCATTTATTGAGTCCAGATTTGTTTAATATAGAAGCTTATCCAACTTCAAAATTTGAATTGACAAGTATTGCAGAAGGTGCAGGAGAATTTAATTCTACTATCACAGGAAATTTAACAATTTTAGATGCTACAAAAAGTATTACATTTAATGCAAATGTGATTGTATCAGATAATGAAGTGTCTGTTGTTTCTGAAGATTTTGCTATTACAAGACAAGATTGGAATATCGTTTATCATACAGAAGGAGATGCAGATGTGCCTGCTGAATATGTTATTGCAAACGATATAGGGTTTACAATTAATGTTAAATTAACAAAATAAGTAAAATAGATAAAAGAGAGCGTACTGGTATTATTAAGTTAGTTTGTTCTGGTGCTCTCTCTTTATCTTTTAAAATATAGAAAATATGGAAGTATTAGATTTATTAAAAGAAAGGTTTAGCCCGTATGCTTTTACGGATAAGCAGTTGTCAGAAAAAGATCTTTTAACATTGTTTGAGGCTGCAGGGAAAGCTGCTTCAGCATTTAACGAGCAGCCTTGGCGATTTGTTTATGCATTAAAACAAGATGAAGAAGAATTCAAAAACATTCACGCTTGTTTAGTTGAAGGAAATCAAGGTTGGACAGCTAATGTTGCGGCTTTAGTGATTACTGTAGTGAGTAAGAATTATGCTAAAAACGGAACTGAAAATACAGTGAGTAAGCATGATTTGGGTTTGGCAGTTGGTAATTTAAGCGTGCAAGCACAAGCAATGGGAATTCATTTGCATCAGATGGCAGGAATTATCCCCCAAAATGCAATTGATAAGTTAAATATCCCTGAAGGATACGAACCTGTTACGGCTATTGCATTAGGTTATTATGACGGAGATTCAGAAATAAAGGATAAAAAAGCATTGAATGAAATTGCTTTTAAAGGAACTTGGAAATAAATTCTAGTTTAGCATTTAAAAATAAGCCCCATTTAGCTAGCTAAATGGGGCTTATTTTGTTTAGATAATTAGCTTAGTTTACGATTAACTTCTTTGCGTTGTTTTCGGTTTTTATAATATAAATTCCCTTCGACCAATTAGAAACATCAATCTCTAAGTTATTATCATTTATTGTTTTTTGATAAATTATATTTCCAACAAGATTAAAGATGTATAAAGTTT
>CEWR01007654.1_pt1 | contig 10416 bp, 7 predicted proteins | sample 356321 | NCBI WGS metagenome assembly CEWR01 (sample SAMEA2621551, study PRJEB7988) | marine metagenome | biome: marine biome (ENVO:00000447); feature: mesopelagic zone (ENVO:00000213); material: "saline water (ENVO:00002010), including plankton (ENVO:xxxxxxxx)" | depth 790 m
CGCGGCAAATGATTCTGCGTCATGTGCGGTGAATTCGTAATCGATTGTATTCATAGCTCCGATCGACAAACGTTCGATATACCGCACGTTTTTACTTTCTCCGGCAAGCGTCCATGCGCCGTTAAAGTTGGTGACCTCGATCACGAGTGTGTCACCTTCCCAGTGCGCGCGTGAGTCGCCTTGCCAATGTCGTATATTTTCTGAGATGTGTTCGCTACGACTCGTTGAGGCAATCGGAATAATCCGAAGGTCGGAGTTCTGCTCGTGGAGGATGGCAAGGTACTTCGGTGTTTGGAAGATTTGAGCTAGTTTGCCGGGCGCCTGCGAGAGGAGTGGTACCGTTCGCCCCATAATGCATCGTTCATAGCGTTCACGGTCTTCTGGTCCATCCGCAGGGCGGAGCCTTGATCGCAATCCAATAGTCTGCGCGCGCTGGTCGGCCGGGGCCGTTCGTAACGGGAGTCGACCGTCCGGCGGGTCGACGATGAGGGAAGTACGGCCGTTGGTGAGGGTTCCTGGCTGCCACCAATCGGCGTTGAGCTGCAGGTTTCTCTCGTGGCGGATAGCTTCATAAAGCCCGACCATATAGGCCTCTTCTTCAGCTGGAGTTAGCACGGGTTTGTCGGCAACATCGGTGGGACGCTCAAGTGGTGTGGCGGTGTTGTATTCCCAGTAGCCACTGAAGTCTGGTGTGTCCCAATCCGTGCGAGGCGGCTCAGTCTGTTGGGCCGTCGCTAAGTGTGGAAGCAGTATCAATGCGACAAAAATGATGGACGTCCGACTCATCGCTGAAACTCCAGAGGCTTGCAGCCTACACTCGGTTTAGTCAGAGTGCAATTGTAAGACGACCTTAACTTTTGAATCGGATTGCAGGACCTCTGCGTTTGGCTGATTTTCTGAAACATCCTCCGATTCGTATCAGACGATAAATTTCTTCTGGACTTCTTCGTATCTTGTCGAGAGATAGAGCTATTCTTCTGAGGTGAAGTGTCTGTCTAAAGGCTTGGCGTCGTTCATGATCCTGCTGGGTCTTGCTGGTGTGGGTGCTCTCACGGCTCAGGAAGGTGTTATTTCTAGGCAGGAAGCTCTTGCAGCCGTCTACCCGGATGCGACGGTTACCCGTGACCGTGTGATTCTTACCACCGAACAAATGAGTGCTGTCGCTGCGTTGGCCCGTGTCGGTATGCAGGGAAAAATTTTCCCGCGGTATATCGCACGGAAAAATGAAATTGTGGTCGGACGTGCATATATTGATACCCATACTGCGAAGACAGAGCGTCAGAGCGTTCTTGTGTCTCTTGATACCGCTGGTCAAATTATTCGTGTAGATGTCACGGTGTTTTTTGAGCCGGCGCAGTATATGGCGCCTCACGACTTTCTTCGTCAATATGACGGACAGGTTCTCCATGAGGAACTGGTCATTCGCCGAGGTATTAGACCGGTTACCGGTGCATCGTTCACCGGTCGTGCCGTCAACAATGCAGTCAGACGTGTGTTGGCTCTCGACCACGTGCTCCAAGCTGAAGTGACTGAGGCACCCTAGTTTTTGAACCGTGTTCAGTCTTGATTACGGTTCTACTCGCCCGTGTGGCTGGCACTCGGTTAACTGACGAAGTCGTCGCGGGACTGGATCTTCGCTGTCGGTAGCGGGGTAATGCTCACGTTCAGAAATCCATAGAGTGCAGCGATAAACGGGTTAATGAGATTGAAGATCGCAAATGGTGCATAAGTTAGCGTTGAGACGCCAAGCGTTTGCGCCATAAATGCGCCGCAGGTGTTCCAGGGGACAAGTACGGATGTCAAGGTGCCGCTGTCTTCAAGTGTTCGCGAAAGGTTCTTCGGATCCAGGTGGCGACGTTCGTACTCACTGCGAAACATCCGACCGGGAAGCACGATGGCGATATATTGATCAGAGGCGAGTACATTCACACCGAAAGAAGTCGCTAGTGTCGCTGCAATCAGACTACCGGTGCTCCGGACTAACCGTAGGATACGCGCCGCGAGTGTCTGCAGTAGATCAGTGGCTTCCATTACGGCTCCAAAGATCATTGCTGTGATGATGAGCCAAATCGTTGTAAGCATGCTTGCCATGCCGCCACGTGAGAGAAGGTCGTCGACAACCATGTTGCCTGAGTCAATGAGATACCCTGCAAAGAGAGCTTGCCAGGCACCTTGAAGCAGTGCAATCGGACGTGGCAGCGTAGTATCACCGACGTACAGTAGGACCGCATCCGGTTGAAACACGACGGCAAAAACAACTCCGACAAGAGCGCCGATGAACAGAGCCGGCAATGCAGGCATACGGCGTATGACCAATCCCAGCACGACGACCACCGGAAACAACAAATGCGGTCCGATTGAGAAATTTGCTTCGAGCACTGACGTTACAGCGGTGAGCTCATTTCCCCCGACTGGTGACGGCGTGATGGCACCAATGACAATGAAGAACAGTAGGGCAATGCCGAAGCTTGGCACAGTCGTCCAGGTCATATGTCGTATGTGCGTGAATAAGTCTGTGCCGGCAACTGCTGGTGCAAGGTTTGTCGTGTCCGAGAGTGGCGACATCTTGTCACCGAAATAGGCTCCCGAAATGATCGCACCAGCGGCCATACCTAAATGAAGATTGTAGGTGGTGGCGATACCGATAAGGGCAAGTCCAACCGTGCCGGCGGTTGTCCAGGAACTACCTGTTGCAAGTGCAACTACGGCGCAGATCGCACACGCAGCGGCGTAATAGATCGAGGGCGTTAACAGCGAGAGGCCGTAGTAGATCATTGTCGGAACTACACCGGCGAGTATCCAAATGCCGATAACTGATCCGACCATGAGCAGAATCAGCAGTGGTCCAGTTGCCGTAGCGATGCTGCGGCCCATAGCGGCTTCAAGGTCGGACCACGTATGGCCATTCCTGAGACCAATTAATGCCGCAACTGCTGCACCAAGCAACATCGCAATTTGGTTAGGACCGGCTGATGAGGTTTCCCCAAACAGAAAAACAGAACTTCCCAACATGAGAACGAGAGTGGCCAGCGGGATCACAGCTTGTCCGAGTGTTGGAGTTTGTGCCTGGGTCGCCGTTTTTGAAGCCGACATAACGTGTGCGATGACCTATCAAAAAGAATGATTTTTGAGGCGCGTCAATGGAACTGTGAAGATAGTTAGGGTTACTACTGATTGGAGGTTTACATGTCGAGAGTGATACCGTTCTGCCATGGTCTTTCCGCAAATATCTCGTAATGGTTTGTTGCCGTGCTTGGCGCTTGCTGTGTTTTTCTCGACTGTCGCCAGTGGGAGCGGCCAGCCAACAATCGCGCCTCAAAACGACGCACCAAACCCGTATCGTACCATCGACGGCTGGGCCGTGCTGCCGACTGGCCGTACGTGGGGTTCGACGGGTGGTGTGGATATGGACCGGGACGGTCAGCATATCTGGGTAGCGGAGCGATGTGGTGGTAATTCATGCGCGGGTTTGGACCTTGACCCAGTTCTTAAGTTTGATGAGAACGGGAACTTGGTTAAAAGTTTTGGCGGTGGATTAATGATTCAACCACACGGGTTGCACGTTGACCCTGATGGCAATGTGTGGGTGACTGATGCACAGGGCCCGGATGGCGAAGATCCTCAGCGAGAGGGCAAGGGACATATTGTCCTGAAATTTAGTGCAGATGGTGAGCTCCTGATGACATTGGGTACTCCTGGTGTCGGGGCAGCCGGTCGCGACACACTGGACCAGCCCTGTGATGTTGTTGTTGCTCCTGACGGCAGTATTTATGTCGCGGATGGTCATGGGGGACAACTTCCCGGTGCTGGTACGCACACGACCGCTCGCGTCGTTAAATTCGCATCCGATGGGACTTATCTAATGGAGTGGGGGTCTCACGGTACAGAGCCTGGTCAATTTCGTACGCCCCATGCTATCGACCTTGATTCAAATGGACGTGTAGTCGTCGCGGACCGCGGTAATGACCGGCTACAAGTATTCGATACAAATGGAATGTTTATTGAATCGTTCTATCAATATAGTCGGCCGAGTGGGCTTCACATCGCTGATGACGATACGGTCTATGTGGCGGATTCAGCATCGTCTCGTAATGGGCAACACCCTGGGTGGGAGTTCGGGATCCGTATTGGAAATCTTCGGAACGGGTCCTTTGATGTTTTTATCGATGGGTCTAACCCCGAAGGCGTAGCCGTAAGTGCGAACGGCACGATCTATGGTGCGGTGGTTGCTTACGGTGGTGCATTACTGAAATATGTACGCTGAGATTTGAATTATTAGGTGCGTCGAAAGATAAGCAGAATAATGGCCTGCTTAGTATTCCCCCGGAAGAGCTGTTACGTGGTTTGCGCTCATAGCTACATCTTTCTGTTGACCACGTATACTTTCCTTCAATGAAATACGCTGTGGTTACGTTCGGTTGCCGGGTAAATCAAGCGGATTCGTTTGCGCTGGAGCGTCAGATACGCGCGGTGGGAGGTCATGCGAGTGCGCCTGAAGATGCTGACCTTGTGATTGTCAATAGTTGTTCGGTAACGGCTTCAGCCGACCAAGGGACACGCCAGACAATTCGTCGGGTGGCACGCGTGAATCCAACAGCGAAAATTGTCGCGACCGGTTGCTATTCAACGCGCGATGTAGAAGCAGTGGCAGCGTTACCTGGCGTAATAGCGGTTGTGGCGAATGAAAAGAAGGACAGATTGGTTCAAGACGTGCTTGAACAGGCCGAGCTCGCATTACCGACAACAGCCATGCGATTTGGAGAAGGTGATGGTGCGTGTGGAGCGATGATTGAACCAGGAGAAGCTGGTCGAACGGCGTATACCCTACGTGTGCAGACAGGCTGTGATGAGTCGTGCGCGTATTGCATCATTCCTTCAACCCGCGGAGGGGGGCGTAGTGTGCCGCTTCACCGGGTTCTTACGGAAGTCGAAGATGCTAGAGATGCCGGATATCGTGAGTTGCAACTAACTGGCGTACATCTAGGGTCCTACGGTCGAGATTTGAATCCGAGGAGCTCTCTTTTTGGATTGTTACAGGCATTGGATCGGCAGGACTCGAATGTTGTTATTCGGATGAGTTCACTGGAACCCATGGATTGCACGCCTGAGATTATTGACTTAATGACAACGAGTCCGCGTTTTGCTGCGCACTTCCATCTTCCACTTCAACATGCGAGCGACACGGTTTTGCGACGAATGCGTCGGCCGTATACCCGTCGCGAATATGAACAGGTCGTCGGCCGTATCAGACAGAATTCGCCCGATGCAGCGATTGGCAGTGATGTGGTTGTCGGGTTTCCCGGTGAGACCGATGCTCATGCTACTGAGAATATTCAGTTTCTCACGCAAAGTCCGCTCACATACCTTCATGTATTTCCTTATTCAGACCGGCCGGGTACAGAGGCTTCAAAGATGAAGGGGAAAGTTCACGGTCAAACAATTCGAGACAGAGCTAGAGCCGTGCGTGAGGTGGGTTCAGTTTTGTCACAACAGTTTCGGACTGCACAGATCGGTCGAATTCGACCTGGATTAACCCTCAGGCAGAGAGCGCACACGGTCGTTTTGACGGATAATTATCTTCGCGTCCAAGTGCCGGTGCCCCCACCGGAAAATGTCCGTGTGCATGTTCGAATACTTACTGCTACTGATAGTCCGGCCGGTGAGTTGGTCAACGAGTCGATGAGCTCGACACCATAATTTTGCTACAAATCAGACTTCGTATTACTGATTTAGCAGTTGAGTTGCTTGCTGGGCGGGTGACGGGTTGGTGCTCTCTACGAGAAGTTGGCCACAGGCAGCACGGATGTCACGACCACGGCTCTTGCGGACCGAAACAATTAGGTCAGACTCTGCGAGCGTGCTCGCAAATTCGTTTATTTGATGATCGCTAGGACGTCGGTAAGGAATCCCCACGGCTTCATTAAGTGGAATGATATTCACTTTCGCTCTGATACCACTCAGAAGCTTCGCAAGGCGCCGCGCGTCTGCGACGGAATCATTAACCTCACGCAGAAGCACATATTCAAACGTGATGTGGTCGCGACGCTTGGTTGGGAAACGACGGCAGGCTGCAATTAATTCGGCCAGCCCGTACTTTCGGTTGACGGGGACCAAACGGTCACGCAGTTCTTCTGTCGTAGCGTGCAGTGACACCGCTAGGTTTGGCATGATTGATTCACTGGCCAAGCGTTCAAGCGCGGGTAATACACCAACTGTAGACAGTGTGATCCGCCGTGGACCAACTGCGAGTCCACAGTCGGTTCCCAAAATCCTGAGAGCTTTCATCGTTTCGTCATAATTGTGTAACGGTTCACCCATTCCCATGAGGACGATGTTGAATCGGCGGTCGACGAGTTTGAGATCGTGTGCCATGACCCGTACCTGGCCGACGATCTCACCAGCTGTCAAGTTTCGGAGTAAACCCATTTTTCCGGTCAGGCAGAATGTGCATTGCATGGCACAACCAACCTGAGTCGATACACAAAAAGTCATGGCTGGCGTGTCAGGAATGAAAACCGTTTCGACTTGTTGATCGTCGCCGAAATTCATCAAAAACTTAACGGTCCCATCGGAGGACGTACTTCGATGGGACACCGTGGGTGTAGGAATCGTGAATTGAGCGGCAAGTTGAGTCCGTAGATTTTGAGATAGGTCGGTCATCTGCGAAAAATCAGTAACACCACGCTTGTAGATCCATTGGTAGATCTGACGTGCGTGAAAAGAATGTGCGCTGAATTCTTGAAGTGCCACGGCGATTGCATCGGGTTCGAATTCAGTGAGGGCCTGTTGCGCGGACATAGAAGCCAATGACCTCGTTAGAAGCACGCATGGTACCATGGGCACCGTAATGCGCGACGCGGTGTTTATGTATTCCGTGCTATCATTTACATGCTTAACGGATCGCTTTTAGTCCTTAAAAAACAATAAGTTGCGAGGATATAACAGCACAAGCAGCACCTGGTTGGGTAGCTGCTTTCTCGAAACATGATCGAGCGACAGGTCTTCGACAATGGGCTTTGCCTACTGACCGAGTCGATGCCGGCCGTTCGCTCCGTGAGCTTGGGGGCATGGTTAACCCGCGGTTCCCGCCACGAAGACCCGTCTCATTCTGGCATTGCGCACTTTGTTGAGCACATGCTCTTTAAGGGTACGACATCCCGCACCGCTGAAGGCATTGCCCAGGAGATCGACTCGATTGGTGGACACCTCGACGCTTTTACAGCCAAGGAATGCGCCAGTTATTACGTCAAAGTGCTAGACGAACATCTACCCCGTGCGGTTGATGTGCTGAGTGACCTTCTTTTGAATCCAGCGTTTGCTGGCGAAGATATTTGTCGCGAACAAAATGTTGTTGTGGAAGAGATCAAAATGGTTGAAGACACACCTGATGATCTCGTGTACGAAATCTTTACTGCTAGGTTTTGGCAGAACCACCAATTAGGGCAGTCGATATTAGGTACGGCTGAATCAGTTCGGGCTTTTGACGCCGATGCCCTTCGAACCTATTTTTCTGACGCATACACCGCTCAGAATTTTGTGATTGCGGCTGCTGGAAATATTGATCATGCGGCGATTGGTGAACTTGTCGGCGATGCATTTTCAGCGCTCCCCGTCAGTAGTCAGTCAATCCCGGTCAGTGCTCCAGAAGTCGACATACAGCTAGAGATTCGAGAAAAGGATTTGGAACAAGCACATCTATGTCTTGGTACAGCTGGATATGAGCACACACATCCAGACCGGCACGCGAGCTACATACTTAATGCCGTCCTCGGCGGTTCGATGAGTTCGCGGTTATTTCAAAAAATTCGAGAAAAACGAGGCTTGGCATATGCGGTCAACAGTAGTCTGACTTCGTACCACGATGTCGGAAATCTCACTGTGTATGCAGGGTGCGATGGGGGTGCGGTGCGTCAGGTGATCGACTTGGTTGTTGATGAAATGCAAACGCTTAAGAGCCATCCGCTGCCGACTGTTGAACTCCAGCGAGCGAAAGACCACTTGAGAGGCAGTTTTGTGCTTGGTCTTGAGAGCACTACGAGCCGAATGTCGCAACTCGCGCGTTCGGAGATGTGCTTTGGGCGCCAGATAGATGTGACTGAAACTCTTCATGCAATCGAACTAGTTACTCAAGAAGATGTCCAGCGCGTAGCGTGTGATTTGTTTCAGGAGGGTGCGCTGGCGGGAGCGGTGGTTGGTCCGATAACGAAGGCGGACGTAGGTGCTTCGCAGCTTAACCTTTCTTGAGCATGGTTTTGTTTGGATGGAATGACGGCTGAGTAGGATGGGAGTTGAACTAACGGTCCTTGGTAGCGGGAGCGCAGGGAATGCCACGCTTCTGTCTTACGCCGATACCAACGTGTTGATCGATGTCGGACTGAGCTGCCGCGAAGTGTCTCGGCGGTTGGAAGGATTGAGCGTGGATCCGGACTCTATCAGCGCCATCATGATTACGCATGCGCATGGGGACCACACTCGTGGTGCCCGTGTGTTCGCCCGTCGCCATGATGTACCCGTCTATATGACTGGCGGCGTGCGGAACGAGTGGGGTGTGACAGATATACCGACCGTTTACTCGTTGACCCCTGACACGATTTTCGATCTGTCCGGACTACGGTTTATGCCCTTTGAGATTCCACACGATGCGTCAGAAACGGTTGGGTTCCGTATTCTCACACCCGAGGGAATTATCGGGTATGCCACGGATATCGGGGTAATGACGTCTGACCTTATTGAATCTTTCCGTGATTGTAATGTGCTCGTTGTTGAATCTAATCATGCCACAGAGTTGTTACGTGTCAGTCCGTATGCGCAGTCGACGCGGGAGCGAATCGCCGGAGACAGTGGGCATCTGTCAAACGAGGCGTTGGCTGCATTTATACAGGATCACCTCGGGCCCAATGTTAGATGTGTAGTGCTGGCTCATCTAAGCCGAGTGAATAACGTGCCTGAACTTGCAGACGTGTCTTGTCGTGAAGCACTCGCGGCGTGTGGTCGCACGGATGTCGAGGTGGTTATTACGAGTCAGGATTTTCCGGCGAAGACAATTGATCTTAGTGTCTGGTTACCGACGATGCCCGCCGTAGGCGGTGCTATTCGTCAAACAGCGTTGCCGTTTCATTAGGGGTTGGGATGATTCCTCGTTATACACCGTTAGAGATGGGTCGACTGTGGAGCGACCAGCGTAAATACGACACGTGGTTGCGAGTTGAAAGCGCCGCGGCTGATGCGATGGCTGACCACGGCCTGATACCACTTGATGCTGCCCGTGATATTCGTGAAAAGGGCAAGGTCGATGCGGCGCGCGTTGATGAAATTGAACGCACAACCCAGCATGATGTAATTGCTTTCACAACAGCCGTTTCCGAGCATGTCGGTGCCTCTGCAAGGTGGTTGCATTTTGGGATGACGTCTTCAGATGTGATTGACACGGCTCACGCGTTACAAATGCAGGCGTCGGTTGATCTTTTACTTAAAGATCTGTCGGTGCTTTTACGGGTCGTTCGAGACCGTGCGGTTGAACACCGGCGGACTCCAATGATCGGGCGCACCCATGGTGTCCATGCAGAGCCAATGACGTTTGGTTTGAAATTGGCATTGTGGTTTACCGAGTTGGTTCGTGACTATGACCGTTTAGTACGTGCGCGGGAAGCTATTAGTGTGGGTAAGCTATCCGGTGCCGTGGGCACCTATGCTCATCTGGATCCGTTAATTGAGCAGGCTGTTTGTGACGCGCTTGGGTTAACGCCGGCACCGGTAGCGTCGCAAGTTGTTCAGCGTGACCGCCATGCGGAATTACTAAGCACTTTAGCGATCACAGCAGCGTCCCTTGAAAAGTTTGCGGTCGAGGTGCGTGGGCTTCAGAAAACAGAGATCGGGGAAGTAGCTGAGCCATTCGCTAAGGGGCAAAAGGGCTCATCGGCGATGCCACATAAGCGCAACCCAATTGGGTGCGAACAGATTACAGGTTTGGCTCGGTTACTGCGTGGTAACGCGATGGCTGCGCTGGAAAATGTGGCACTTTGGCACGAACGTGACATTTCACACTCGTCAGTCGAGCGGGTGATTGTGCCGGACAGCTTTTGTGCACTCGACCATATGGTCCGGCGTTTTACACGTATCGTAAGAGATTTAGTTGTCTATCCCGAACGGATGCGTGACAACCTTGAACGGTCGCGCGGGGTGGTGTTTTCGGGGACCGTACTGCTAGAACTGGCTAGTCAGGGTGTGTCCCGTGAGGATGCCTACGTGATGGTGCAACGAAACGCGATGCGGTCACATGACGAGGCTCTTGATTTCAAGTCACTGTTGTTAGGTGATGCTGAGGTTATGGCGGTACTGTCGAACGACGACATTTCGCAAGCCTTTGACCTTGATGTACAGCTTCGGCACGTAGATGCGATTATGGATCGTGCATTT
>CEWR01065103.1_pt1 | contig 10416 bp, 11 predicted proteins | sample 356321 | NCBI WGS metagenome assembly CEWR01 (sample SAMEA2621551, study PRJEB7988) | marine metagenome | biome: marine biome (ENVO:00000447); feature: mesopelagic zone (ENVO:00000213); material: "saline water (ENVO:00002010), including plankton (ENVO:xxxxxxxx)" | depth 790 m
GGATCGGGAAAGACACCTTTTTCAAGAAATGGCGATGGTAGAGCTGCGCTAGGTCCAATGTTGAGAGAATATATTATCAGCGAAACAATGCATGCTTTAAATATACCAACAACACGAAGTTTAGCTGTTGTTAAAACAGGTGAAGATGTAATAAGAGAAAATATATTACAAGGTGCTATACTAACAAGAGTTGCTTCTAGTCATCTACGAGTAGGTACATTTCAATTTATAGCTACAAGAAAAAAAGAAAATGAATTAAAAACTTTAATCAATTATACGATAAATCGACACTACCCAAATATTAAACAATCTAAAAACCAAGCGCTTGATTTGTTAAAAGTTTTGATTGAACAACAAACAAATTTAGTGGTCAATTGGATGCGAGTTGGTTTTATTCACGGCGTCATGAACACAGATAATATGACTATTTCTGGAGAAACAATTGATTATGGTCCATGTGCTTTTATGGACAATTACGATCCACAAACAGTATTTAGTTCCATAGATCAATTTGGAAGGTATTCTTATTCTAATCAACCAAGTATTACAAAATGGAATTTAGCAAGATTTGCTGAATGTTTAATACCTCTAATTAACCCAAACAAAGATAAGGCAATCGAAATTGCAACTGAAGCTATAAATGATTTTGACAAAAACTATGAGATTAAATGGGTTAACATGATGAGAGATAAGCTAGGTTTATTTGGACAAGATCCAAAAGATCTAGTTTTAATCTTAGATCTATTAACATGGATGCATAAAAATAAAGCTGACTATACCAATACATTTTGTGTTTTAATGAATGAAAGTGTTCAAAACAATAAAATTTATAGTGATGAAAATTTTATTATTTGGAAAAAAAGATGGGAAGAAAGATTAAAGCTAAATAATAATACCCCTGAAAAATTTTTAAAATTAATGAGATCAGTTAACCCTTTAATAATTCCAAGAAATCATAAAGTTGAAGAAGTCCTAGAAGCTGCCGATAATAATGATTTAACTTTATTAAAAAAATTAATTAAAGTTTTAGAAACACCTTATGAAAAACAACAAGAAAATATTGATTATCAATCACCTGCTCCTATTAGGGATAAAAAATATCAAACTTTCTGTGGAACTTAATAATAATTTTATAAAACGTAAGGTTCAGGTCTAGCTTTATTATCCAAAACTCTTTCAACTGCAAAATCGCTAATATCTATAGTTTGATATGATCCAGTTGTAATTAATTCAGTTAATGCTCTTCCTATGCCTGGTGCTTGCATCAATCCTCTTCCGGTAAATCCTGATGCTAAATAAACATTTTCATACTTGGGATGTTTTCCAACTACTGCGTTGTTATCTAACTTATTACAATCATAATATCCTGCCCAACCACCAGTAAGTTTTAATTCTTCAAAAACTGGAATTCTTTTTGCAAGAGCTGGCCAAACTAATTCTTCAAAATCATTCCATGCAGGTTCGAGGTTTTCAGCATCAAAAACTGAATTGGGTGATCCAGCTAAGTATTCTTTTCCTTCTGGCCTCCAATATACTCCTGAAGTTAAGTCGCCAGTTAAAGGCATTTCTGGAATATGTTTAGGACACTTAACTCTAAAAACTGTATGTTTTTGAGGTACAACAGGTATGTCTTTCAATAATTCTTTTGTCCAACATCCTGCAGCAGAAATAATTGTTTTGGCTTTAATTTCTGAGAGACTTTTAACTTCGCCTTTTACAAATTCAGCTCCAAGTTCTATTGCTTTGCTTTTTAGAGCGCTATGAAACATAAATGGGTCAATCCATCCTTCTGTTTTATTGTCAGTAAAAGTGGCTGTTTCTATTCCCTCATTATTAATATATGGAAATATTTTTGATAATTCTGAACCTTTAATATTTTTTGTTCCAGCATCACATGCTTTGTGATTTTCTAAAGCTCGATATTGCTCCTCAGCATCATCGGGTCCAAACATTAATAAATATCCATTTGGAACCACGCTGGCTGTAGGGTTTGGATTTTTTTCAGTTTTTAATATTTCAGGTATCTGAAATATAAATTCTCTTGCAAATTTGCCTAATAAAATATTTTCTTTTTGATAAAATTGTCTTCTAAAACCACCTAGAGACAATGGAAATGAAGCTTGCTTATAAGTTGGGTCCCTCTCAATGACTTTTACTTTTCTTCCTTCTTTAGACAAAAAGTAAGCCGTTGCAGCACCTATAATTCCACCGCCAACTATAACAACATCATCCATAAATAAAAAAATTAATTATTATAATAAATCTATAAAAAATAATTATAGAATCATTTTAATATTCATATTATACAATAAATATTGATGAATAATAAAGTTATTTGGATAACTGGTGGAAGCAGCGGCATTGGTAAAGCATTGGCATATAAATTTGCTAATGAAGGTTGGCAAGTTGCCTTATCTGCTAGAAGAGAAGAATTATTAAATGAAATATCTAAATCAAATAACAACATTCATTCTTTCCCTCTTGACGTGTTAGATGTTGAAAAATGCAAAGAAGTTTTTAACAAAATTGTGAGTAAATTTAAAAATATAGATATAGCTGTATTTTCTACTGGAATTCATGATCCAAATTCTGAAAAAAAATTAAATTTAGACAGCATTAGAAAAATTATGGAAACAAATTTTTTTGGAACAATTAACAGTATAAATTCAGTTTATAATTATTTTAAAGAAAAAAAATCAGGACATATTTCAATTGTTTCTTCTGTAGCTGGATATAGAGGTCTTCCTATTGCTGGCGCTTATTGTGCATCAAAATCTGCACTTATTAGTTACGCAGAAAGTTTATATTTTGATATGATAAGATTTAATGTAAGAGTATCTGTTGTAAATCCTGGTTTCATTAAAACTCCAATGACAGATCAAAATCCTTTTCCTATGCCAATGATTGTGTCAACAGAATTTGCAGCTGAAGAAATGTTCAAAGGTTTAACAAAATCAAATTCTTTTGAAATTCATTTCCCTAAAAAATTTACATTTATTATGAAAATTTTAAAAATAATGCCGAATTGGCTTTATTTAAAACTTATTAAAAAAGGAATGAAATTAATTTCAAATTAATTTTTTTGAAAAAAAACTGTTAAGACTCTACCGTAAAATATTTTTAACACAGAAAATAAAACTCCTCCAACTAAATTAATAGTTTTCTCTGCAAATAACGTCGAATTAAATAGCTAAATTAGTGTATTTTAGCTATTGAAGCAATTTTGTCCTTAAGAGCTAATTTTTTTTTCTTTAATGCTCTTAAACTAACCCAAGAACCAGAAGTTCTGTCGTTTAGTCTTGTTTTTGTTATTTTTTTAATTAGGACGTCTACTTGTTTTTTCTCTTTTGATAGGTCTTTAATTAAAGACATGCTTATTTATATCATAATTTTATAAAAATTTAATAAAAGAAAAAATTATTTTACAATTTTACGGTTAAAGAATTGTAATAGAACAGCTGATAAAACAATAGTGCCCCCTACTAAAACAACTAAAGGTGGAGTTTCGTTTATAAATAACCAGGCCCAAAGAGGTCCTAATACAGCTTCAGTTAACATAATGATTCCAACTAGAGCTGAAGGAGTAGTTTTTGCACCAATTGTTATAAATATAAATCCCAAACCTACCTGAAAAAAGCCGGCAACAAATCCTAATAATATGTCATGTGAAGAAACAATAATTTTTGATGAAAATAAATATCCTATTATAACAGCGCCAATACCAGCAATTAATTGTAGTGGTATCATATCTACACTAGGATATTTTCTTACAGTTAATATTAGAACCGCAAAGGAAATTGGCATAACAAATGCAACAATATTTCCAACCATTTGTCCTGTTGTTAAAGAACTTCCGAGCATCAAAAATATTCCACCAAAGGCAAGAAATATGGAAGCGAGGGTTAGCTTAGATATTTTTTCTTTTAGAAATATATATCCAAATATAGCTAGAAAAATTGTTTGAGTTTGAATAATAAAATTAGCATTTGCTACAGTTGTATTATACATGGCAAAAACATATCCTGCATACCCACAAGATAAGACCATACCACCAAAAAAGCCTGGTAGGCCTATTTTGTAAATAGAGTTAAAAAAATTTTTTTTATAGTTTAAGATTAAAAAAAATAAAACTACAATTGAAAAAAATACCGATCTCCAAAATAAAATTTGCCAAAGATTTGCTCCTTCAAATGATTTAACAATTAATCCACCAAAACTTAAAGTGCATGCACCTAAAAAAACCAGAAATGGACCTGGGATCTTGTTTAAAAAATTCATCTTATTTGGTTTAAAATATTTTCTGTTTCAATTTCATATAGTTTATAAAGATTTTCTGCCTCGCCCAATTCGACTGATTTAAATTTGATTTTTGACCCAGGAGTTAGTTGAGTTAGCCTATCATAATCAGCAGATATAACTACTGCAATTTTTGGATAACCTCCAATTGTACCATGGTCAGACAACATGATTATTGGATTGCCATCTGTAGGAACTTGAATAACTCCTTTTATTAATCCTTCAGATCTAATATTGGTTTCACTTAAATTTTCAATCTTTGTTCCTTCAAGCCTCATGCCCATTCTGTCAGTAAATTTTGATATTGTAAATTCACTTGAAAAAAAAATTTCTTTAGCTTTTTTTGAAAAAAAATTAAAGTTAGTGCCTTCTAAAACTCTAATATATTCAATTTTAGAATTTAAATAATCAATTTTTTTAATATCTGACAAGCTTTCATTTTTATTAATATAAATTTTTTGATTAATTCCAAATTTTTCTCCATTATTTGATCCAATTTTTGCCTTTGTGTTAACTGAACAACTTTCCCAAAAATATTCTGCAGCAAAGCCGTTTTTTATTGAAAAATATCCATAAACCGATCTATTTGTAGATATAATATCTAATTTATCACCATCATTAAGAACGAAAGATTGATAGCAAACGCCTTTATCGATTTTGGAGTTTTTTCTAATTATATTAAAAGTTACATTTCCTGTGATTACACCGGTTGCTTTTCCTGAATTAAATTTCATTAACGGCCCTTGATAAGCAAATTCTAATGATGCTTCGTTTAATTTGTTTCCTACTAATTTGTTACTAATTAAATAATTTCTTTTATCCATAGATCCGCTGAAAGGTATGCCTATGTGGTATTGATTGCTTCTACCTAGATCTTGAAGCGTAGAATGAATACCTGGTCTTATAATTTCAAAATATGCTTTATTCATTAAATTTTAAATATTCATCTTTATTAATTTTATAAAAAGTAACTTTGTCGCCTGGATTAATTGTTGTGGGGTTTTTTTCATTAAATTTATCAAAAACTTTTATTGGGGTATTTCCAATAATGTTCCATCCTCCTGGGCTTTCAAATGTATAAATATTACAAAACTGTTCAGTAATTCCCACAGATCCTTTGGGAACTTTTACACGAGGTGTTTCTAATCTTTGAAATCTTATTTTAGAATCTATGTCTCCTAGAAAAGGCATTCCAGCAATAAAGCCTGTCATATAGCAAAAATATTGTTTATTAAGAAAGGATTGAATTATTTTATCTTTTTTAATTTCTAATTTTTCAGACAGTCTGTTTAAATCTAAAGAAAATTCATCATCTAGACAGATAGGTATTTTGACTATTTTTGCTTCTTTGTTTTCTATTTCTTTTAAGTTTAAATTTTTTATTTCTTCTTTTAAATTTTCAAAATTTATAATTGATAAATCATATGAGATAATTAATTTATTATAAGATGGAGTAATATTTGTAATGCCTTTTAAATTCAATTTTTGTAAATTTTTAAAATACTTAATTACATGTAAATTGGTTTCTCTATTAATTTCATTGCCAAAATCACAATATAAGGCTGCGTCACCAAGATTTGATATATTTTTTAGCATGTCATGTTATAATTCAAAATTGTTAGTATGGAAATTAATATAAATTGTGATTTAGGTGAAAAATCAAAACACCACTCAAACCATAACGATCCTAAGTTATTGGATATTGTTAACTCGGCTAATATTGCCTGTGGATATCATGCAGGCGATGACCAGTCCATGAACCAGGTAATAGAAATTTCAAAAAAAAATAAAGTTAGCATTGGTGCTCACCCTTCTTTTAATGATCCTGATAATTTTGGAAGAAAAAGAATGAATTTATCTTCATTGGAAATAAGAAAGTTAATAATTGAACAATATGCTATTTTACAAAATATAGCATCCAAACATGGTGAAATTGTTACTCATGTAAAGCCTCATGGTGCATTAAATAATATGGCTTGTGAAGATATTGAGTTGGCTACAACAATTGCAAAGGCAATACACGAAATAGATAAAAATTTGATTTACCTGGTTCCCACAGGTTCTAAAATGGAATTGGCTGCAAAGAAATTAGATATGAATATTGCATGTGAAATATTTGCAGATCGAAACTATGAAGATGATGGTAATTTGGTTTCAAGATCTAAGTCACATGCTTTAATTACTAATCCCGAAGAAGCAAAAAAACATGTTTTAAGTATGGTAAAAAATCAGGCTATAAATTGTCACAGCGGGAAACAGATACCTTGCGAAATAGATTCAGTATGTATACACGGTGATAACGAAAGTTCACTAGCAACAGCAGAGTCTATAAAAGAAAACCTGATGGAAAATGGGCTTAAGTTAAAGCCCTTAAACATTATGAAAAAATTTATTTAAATTATGAAAAAAATTTCATTTGTATTATTTTTATTTTTTGCAATGACTAGTAGTATATATGCTGCTAGTTCTTCTACTGGTTCTTCTTCAGGTACAAATACAAAATCTAATTATGATAAAGCTGTAAAATTAATTAAATTTGCAAAAAAATATGAACAAAAAGGAAAGGTTGATAAGGCAAATAAAAGATATGAAAAGGCTTTAAAATTATTGATAAAATCTAACAAAAAAAAACCAAATAACGCTGATACTTTAAATTATTTAGGATTTACGACAAGGAAACTTGGAAATTATGAAAAAGGTGAAAAATATTATCTTGAAGGTTTGGCTATAGAACCAAACCATACAGGTATTAATGAATATTTAGGCGAGTTATACGTTGCTACTAATAGAATTGATCTTGCCAAGGAAAGACTAGAAATCTTAAAAAGTTGTAATTGCAAAGAGTATCAAGAGTTAAAAGAAATTATTGATGGCACAAAAAAATCTAAATATTAATTAATAAAAAAATTTATATGCATATTGTTGAAGCTTTTGGAAGAATATTTATTTCTACACTTTTTATAATAGAGGCAATTAAAAAATTCTTATTTAAAGAAGAAACTATTTTTTATATGTTGGATCATGGTATTCCTGAAATTTTATTTTATCCAGCTTTGATATTTGAACTAGTTTTTCCAATCCTTCTAATTATAGGTTTTCAAACAAAGATTTCGGCATTAGCAATGTTTATTTTTACTATTGTTGTTACAATAATTTTTCATAACGATTTTGGAGACCAATTACAATTAATGGCACTTTTAAAAAACTTATCAATAGCTGGTGGATTTTTAATAATTGCCTCTAATGAACCTAAAATTTGTAGTTTAGATTATTATTTAAAAAATAAATAAAATTAATTACTTAAATTTTGAACCATTTGCTCTGGAAGCCACAAGGCAATTTCAGGAAAAATAATTATTATTATAACTGCTAAAATCAGTAACAAAAATAAAGGGAAAGCGCTTCTTGCAATATAACCCATGTCCTTATTTGCCATTCCTTGTAAAACAAATAGATTAAAACCAACTGGAGGTGTAATTTGTGCCATTTCAACTACGACTACTAAAAATACACCAAACCAAATCATATCAAAACCTGCCTGTCTAATCATTGGTTCAATTATAGCCATTGTTAAAACTACAGCGGATATTCCATCAAGAAACATTCCCAAAATAATATAAAAAATCATTAGTACAAAAATTAATACATATGGTGAAAGCTGCATACTTTCTATCCAAATAGCTAAATTTCTTGGAAGTCCAGTAAACCCCATTGCAAGTGATAGAAAAGATGAACCAGCCAAAATAAAAGCAATCATGCAAGATGTTTTAGTTGCCCCAAGCAATGATTTTTTAAAATTTTCAAAAGTTAAACTTTTTTGAAAATACGAAAGTATTAAAGAGCCAACTACTCCAAGAGATGCGGCCTCGGTTGCTGTGGCTATGCCTGTATATATTGACCCAATAACTGCTAAAATTAAAGTTATAACTGGCAGAAGTTTTTTGGATCTTTTTAATTTTTCAATTAAAGTAAAACTTTCAAATGATTGTGGCATTATTTTTTTATTAATTAAAGACCAAATAATCACATAGGACATAAATATTATTGCAATCATTATTCCTGGTAAAATTCCAGCTATAAATAGCTTTGCAATAGATTCTTGAACGGTAACTCCATAAATTATTAAAATAATAGAAGGTGGTATCAATAATCCTAATGTTCCTGATCCTGCTAAACTTCCTAGTAAAATTTTTTCTGGATAATTTCTTTTTCTCAGTTCTGGAATAGACATTTTTCCAACTGTAGCAACAGTAGCAGCTGAAGAACCTGATATTGCAGCAAATAATGCACAACCAACAACATTTACATGAATTAACCCTCCAGGTAACTTTTGCAACCAAGGAGACAGACCTTCAAATAAATTTTCAGATAATTTTGTTCTAAATAAAATTTCTCCCATCCAAACAAATAAAGGGAGTGCGGTCAGTGTCCATGATGAAGATGTGCCCCAAATTGTAGTTGCCATAGCATCTCCTACAGGCCTGGAAGTAAAAATAATCATTCCAATAGCAGAAACTCCTATCATGCTTATAGCTACCCAAATGCCTGTGCCTAAAAAAAATAATAAAATACTTATAAAAAAAATTGTTAAAAAAATTTCAGTCATAATTTTTATCGAATATTTTTAAAATTAATTGATGAAAAACGGCTATAAAAAATATTAAAGAACCTAAAGAAACACTTATTTGAGGTATCCAAATTAAGATTTCATCTGCACCTTCGCTTCTTTCTTGAAACTTGTATGAAATAAATAACATTTTAGGAAAATAAAAAGCCATATATCCAGAAAACAAACTAGAAATAATTAAGCACCAAATTTCTAAAAATTTCTTTTTAGTAAAAGATGCTTTCTCTAAAAATAAAGTTATTCTGATATGTCCACCTTCTACAAATGTATAAGCTAATGCAAAGAATGATGATGCCGCCATACAGTATCCGGAGTATTCAGCTAAACCTCTAATATAAAAACCAAAAATTCTTGATGCAATACCGGTTAAAATAAATACCGCAACTAATACTAAAAAAAAGGCTGCAAAATATCCAGACAACCTGTAAAGGACTTTTAAATAATTATGAATTTTACAAAGCATAATAAAAAGGCCGTTTAATTATACGGCCTTTTTAAATTAAATAATATTATTTATAAGCAGATAGGACAGCAGCACCACGAGAACCTGCTCGTTCTGCCCATTCTTTAGACATTGTTGCTCCTACTCCTTCGAAATGACTTTGAAGCGCAGAATTTACTTTTTCTACTTTCATTCCTGCATCGGCTAAAGCTTTTTTATCAGCAACATTACCTTTTTTAGATAAGTCCCAACCTTTACTTTCTGCTAAAGCAGCTTCTTTCATTACAAGTTTCTGAGTATCTGCATCAAGTTTGCTCCACGCATCTTTATTAACAATCACCATATTTTTTGGAAACCAAGCGGCAATATCATAAAAATATCCTACACCGTTTTCCCAGATTTTCTTATTTTTTCCTGTTGTCGGTGAAGTAATCATGCTTTCTACTGCTCCCGTTGAGAAAGCCTGGCTTATTTCTGCTGCTTCGATCTTCGTTGGTGCCATACCAGTTAATTCAGCAATTCTTATTGTAGCTGAGTTATATGCTCTAAACTTTAATCCTTTAAGATCAGCAACACTATTGATTTCTTTTTTGCTGTAAAGACCCTGAGCAGGCCATGGAACTGCATATAAAAATACAAGACCTTTTGCATCAAGACCTTTTACTATTTCTGGTTTTGAAGCTTTGTAAAGTTTCATTGCATCATCGTAAGATGTTGCAAGGAATGGCTGTGAGTCTATCTCTAGTAATGGATCTTCTTTTCCTAAAGCTGACATAAATCTTTCACCTATCTGAGCCTGTCCTGTTCTTACAGCTCTAAAAATTTCACCACCTTTAAAAAGAGATCCTCCAGGATGAGTAACAATTGTTAATTTTCCTCCGCTTTTTTCACTTACATTTTTTGCAAATTCTGTAGCATTTGCTGAATGAAAGTTGCCAGCACCGTATGCTAGTGCCATATCCCATTTTTCAGCAAACGAAAAATTGATTAAAAAAAGTAGCGAAATAATTGAAGTTATTACATATTTGATTAATTTCATTTTCCCTCCATT
>CEWR01140622.1_pt1 | contig 10416 bp, 5 predicted proteins | sample 356321 | NCBI WGS metagenome assembly CEWR01 (sample SAMEA2621551, study PRJEB7988) | marine metagenome | biome: marine biome (ENVO:00000447); feature: mesopelagic zone (ENVO:00000213); material: "saline water (ENVO:00002010), including plankton (ENVO:xxxxxxxx)" | depth 790 m
GGCTCTGTCGTTGTCTTCCGGCAGCGCGTACGAGCGCCATTCGGCACTACCCTCTACCTCTTACGTCGCGCACCATCACGGCCTCGCCGCGTTCATGCGCCAGGCGGCCCGCCTCGGCAACGGCGACATGCTCGATCATCGTCGCAACCGAAAGCGGCGGCCGGCCCGAGGCGACCATCTCGTGAAGGGTGTTGAGGACGCCGAGCCCGCCCTCCGGCTGCACAAACGCGTCGAGATCATCGGTCATCAGCGGTTTGCCCAGGCTGACCGCTTTGGCGAAGAACGGCTGCCGCGGCGTCGCCGGCGCATTGCTCAGAACCAGTCCCGCGAGCACGTGCCTTTGTTCCGCGGTGGCGTACCGTGTCCAGAGGATTTGCAGCGGCCAGTCGCCGGTGCTCTGCACACAATCGACGCGACCGCCGAACGGGTCGCCAAAAAGGAAGAGCGACAGCTCAATGCCATCGGCGATGTGCGCCGGGTTCGGACCGTGGCCCTGGACCGTGCCGCGTTCGACCCGGTGAAATTCGCGGTACCGTGCTTTGAACCACGCGGCGTGCGGCAGCATGCGCAGGTGCGAACAGGAAAGCAGTGGTGAACTGTGCTTCTTCGCCAGCCGAACCATCGCTCTGGCATCCTTCACCGTGCGTGCCAGCGGCCGGTCGACGAACGTCGGCACGGACTTCATCAGCCCCGGCGAAGACAGTCCGCGGTGATCCGAGCCGTCGCCGGATTCGTTGGCGATGAACACCAGGTCGACGTCATCGGACACCTCGTCCAGCGTCCGGCACGGGCGAACCGGGTGTCGGAAGGCAGCTGCAAGTTGCTCGGCCGCGGTGAAGTCGGGATCGTACACTCTGGCCAGGTGAAAGCCCCGGGCGCGGTTCAGCCACAGCTCCTCTCGGTCGTAGTAGGTCAGGTGATGGTAGTGTGCCGGAACGAGTGCGGCAAACCTCTCCGGATCGACGTCGTCAAAGAGCGCCGCATACCACAGCGCACGCGGGTTGGCGCCGATCATGCCGATACGAATCGTCTTCATTGCACTTCCTCGAGGGCGACACGCCGCCCGGCGCGGCGCCCCAGTCGCGCCGCCTCGATGATCGCCATCGGTTCCAGCATCTCGGCGTACGGGATCGGCGCGACGCCGCTCCGGGCCATGCGATCGGCCATCTGCACGATGCGCAGTCCGGCGTAGGGGACCAGGTAGTCGCCAACCCGCGGACTGTGGATGGCGCCGCCGTCGCCGTAGGCGCTGGCATCCATCCGGCAATGCTGGACGTTTGCGGCCGACTCATGATCGTGCCGGCCCGGCCATTTGTCGATCGAGTTGAGAATGATCGCGTCCGTGCCGCCGTCGCCGTTGGGATAGTGCAGTCGAATAACATTCAGGTCGTCGGGCCCCATGCACTCGACCCACTCGCAGCCGGGTCCCATGACGTTCTGAATCAAGCTGATCACATGATAGAGGATCGCCAGGCGCCACCCCCCGTACACGACCACGCTGCGCACCGGTGCGATGTCCGCGAAACGCCCGCGAAACCGTTCCAGGTGCGGTGAATAACTCATCAGCGAGGCGCACATCAGCACCGTGTCGTGCGCCTGCGCCAGAGCGATCATGGCGCGGGCATCGGCGAGGGTGTGGGCAAACGGTTTGTCGATGAAATGCGGAACCCCCTTGGTGAGGCCGGGCCGGGCCAGTTCCAGGTGATCCTCGCCCCCGTAGTCACAGTCGGCGACATAGACTAGGTCAACGTCGTCGGAGGCTTCGTCAACACTGTCGCAGACCCGCGGGCGGCCACCGAATGTCTCCGAGAGCGTTTTCGCCGCCGCCGGGTCCACCGGGTCGAACACGCGCGTGATGGCCATGGCCGCCGGTGGCGCGAAGCGCTCTTGGCACGGATTGTCGGGCTCGTGGAAGTAGTAGTGACAGCCGCGGTGGTTGAGACGCATCAGTTCGGGATCGGGACGCTCGAACAGGTGCGCGTACCAGAACGCATGCGTGTCACACCGGATGATTCCGATGCGGACCTTGTCTTTGGAATTTGTCATCGTCTTGTCGCCGTCGATTGCAGCGGGCAGGTTGGCATTATTGTCTTCCTCGGAGCACGACACTCACGGCGCGGAACCATCGTTCGCCGTGCGTCCACAGGCCGTTGGCATTCATATGGATCTCATCGTCGCAGCGATACTCGGGGCCCGTCATGTCATCCGTGTCCGGTCCCGGCAGTGCGAGCCCGTCGGTGCACAAGCGAGTCTGCGCACCGCGCACGGCTGCGGAGCGCTCCTGCGGCGGCTCGTACTTGGCGGGCACGAAACTGGCGCGGGCCACGAACCAGGGCACACGGTATCCGGCTGCCTCGCGAGACGCCGTGATCGCCGCCGCCAACGCGGCATAGTAGTCTTCGCCGGTAGTTCCGGCCCCGTTGTCGGCCTCGCCCTGATGCCACAACACTGCGCGCACGCCATTCGGTCCGAGCGCCTTCAGGACCCGCTCCAGCCGTGGCCATGCCTCACCGCCCGGCGCCCATTCCGCCGCCTTCACGCCATGGTAGCCCACCGCCGCTATGGCAACCGGCACGTCCAGGTGGCGCACCAGCCGGTCTGCGAACGGACACCACGGTGATCCGCCCTCGCCGCGGGCGCCGGGCAGCGGGTCCACTGCCGGTTGCCAGGCGCCCCCGTCATAAGCCACGACGCGGTCTTCCTCGGCACGCAACGGTGTGCAGCCGTAGTTGGACGAGTTCGACTGGCCGGCGGTGATGAACACCTCACCGACCCCGACGTGGTGCACGCTGGTTTCCGCCGCGGCGCCGGCGTCGTCGACGGCGCGGACCTCGAGCGAGTACCAGCCGCCGGCAGCTGCCGGCACCGTGCCCTCGAACAGCTCGCCATCTGCTGTCGCCTCGAACCGTAGCCAATTTGTCGCGGCGCCGCTGGCGTTCGACATGAGAACCAGTCGCGCTTCAATTCGTGCTTTGCGGAGTCCGCAGCGGACCTGAACCGCGACCCGGCAGTTGCCGGCGTCGGTTCGTTGCACAACCTGCCAGGGGCGCGGCCGGATCACCGTGATCCGGTCATCGGTGTTCTGTTCTGTATCAGTCTGCATATCGCCTCGGCCTCCGCTAGCTACCAGCAAGAATGCACCGATCAATGTTCTCGCCGCACGACTCACGTCCCGTTTCTCCGATGCTCGAGGTCGGAGTCCAGCAGGCCGAAGCGTTTGTGGGGTCGTGGCATGGGCGTCTTTTGCGTTACGGGTTCACTCGCCCGCGACCGTCACCACCTGGTGGGCGCCGGCCCCGAGCTCGAGGGTCCGCTCCCAGCGGCCGGTCAGGTCGAAGCCTTCAGCGGGCCGGACGGTCACGGTATGCGGGCGCTCGGTCGGGTTGTTCAGCTCGAACGTGCATGCACCTTTCGAGGCGGCGCGCATACCGATGAAGACCTCCGGCCGGTCGCAGACGAGAAAGTTGCCGACGAAAATATCCGGGTCCTGGCGGTCCGTCTCGATCTGGCAGTAGCCGGTGCCGGTGTACGGCGTGCGCACCTTCGGCTGCACGCGGGATCCCCAAGCGGGCGGGACCTTCTCGAGCACGGGAATGTAACGCACCTCGTCGACCCGGCGCTCGTAGCGGCCGGTGAGGATCCAGGCCATCCGCATCCCCCACGGGTCGCGATGATTGCTGATGACTTCCAGCTCCGTCTCGCCCCGGTACCAGATGCCGGCGTCCCAGCGCGGGTTCAGCCCCTCGATCCAGACCGGCAGGTGGAGCGGCAGCAACTTGCCGGTAGTCTTGACGATACGACCGCGAAAGCCGCCGTTCGCCGCCGCCAGCGTGAGAAAGAAACGCTGGTCGATGACACGGCCGACGCGCGGCTGGACATCGTACAGCGTCGGTTTGCCGGCAAAGCCCATGCCCTGCCAGACATCGAGCATCTGCTCATTTGAATTGCTCGTCGCCGGGGTGCCCGAGACAAACACCACATCCCAGGTCGCCTCGCTCATCGGTTCGGCTGGCGACGGTATCTGCATGCGCAAGCCCTGCCAATCCCTGCCGTAGTGCAGGACAACGCCGGGCGACAGCCCGATGACGCCGCCGATGCCGTCGCCCTTGTCGTCGTACCAGCAGGCGTAGCCGCCGACGGGGAGATCGACCGCGACGTTGCTGCCGTCGCCGACATTGTGATGGGTCACCGTGCCGCCGGCGGTGCGCACTTCGAGGATGTCCGGGTTGCCCTTGTCGCCGTACCCAAGTCCCAGGCGGATCGGGCTGCCGTCCGCCGTGCTCACCTTGCGGGCAAACCTGATCCGGCCCATGCAGCGCACGACATTGGCGCCGTTCCAGCGCGAGAAGGGATAGTAATACACCTGGTCGCAGGGCCAGGGCGAGGCGACGGCGCGGTACGGCCCGGCGAAGTCCGCATAATTGTACGGTTCCGGCTTCTTCTCCCGGTAATCATAGCGTATGACATTGGCGGCGACGGCGCCGTAGGGGCCGACCGAGGTGAGATCCATCGCCAGCGCCTTGGCGTAGTGTGCCGCGCCCCAGGGTTCGTCGTCGACCAACAGGTTCTGGTGATCCGGGAAGATGTAGTTGACACTGGCGGCGCCGGGCCCGACATGCGTCACGCGCGACTGATAGCACCAGTATCGGGGGCGCTCGGCTTCCGGCTTCGCTTTCTTCGCGTCCCAGCCGGACTGGACTTCAAGGAGCGAGTACTTCGGTTCGTAGTCCTGGCCATGGCGCAGTTTTCGCAACGTGTTGTAGTTCCAGTTGTCACCGCATCGCAGATAGGCAAGCTCCTGGATGTGGGTCCAGGCCGGCCAGCTCACGGCACGGCCGCCGGCGGCGTCGGTCACGGTGATCGTGTAGCTGTGCTGCTCGTTGTTCGGTATGGTCATGAAATGTTCGAACACCGTGCCGCCGGGCTTGTACCGGCGTACCAGTCGCTCGCGATCGTAGAGGCGAACTTCGTCCAGACCGGCAGGGGCGCGGACGTAGATGTGCAGCATCGACCGGTTGTTGCCGGGGATAGCCATGTCCGCGCCGAAGCCTTCGCCGAGGAACTTGGTGCGGAAATCCAGGATCTCCGGGCCGGAGCTGGGGTAGCACGGGAAGTAGTGGGGATAGTAATCGCGCGTCCGGTCGGTCTCCGGGTCCGGCTTCCACGGACCGCAATTCGTCCATATCGAGTCGTACACACCTTTCGGGTTTTCGGGGTCCCTGGTGGCGGCCAGTTGATCGGCACGAACATAGAACTGATAGCGTCCCGGACGCGCTGCCGCCGCGACATCCTCGACGCTGCGAACGGTATGCACCGCGGCGATGCCGGCGTTCCAGACGAAGTTGTGGCGTCCGACCAGCTGGCGGTACTCGTCGAACGAGTCATCGACCAGCTCGCCGCCTTCGTAACAGTACGGTGCGAACAGGCTCCACATCCCCTGATTCCAGGGCCGCTTGTTGTTGGTCTTCGAGCGGATGATAATGCGTGGCGGCCAGCTCTTCGGGTTCGAGTCGGCCTTGTACGTGAATGAGTACCAGTACTCGACGCGTGTCGGGTCCCTGGTGCTGCGCAGTTTCTCAGTGACCCAGTACCGCTGGCCAAACACGACGCCGCGGTTGCCGGCCTCATCGAGGAAGTCCAGGCCCTGGAAGGCACGGAACTTCGGGTTCGCCTGGTTCACCTTGTTGCAGACGGCCAGGAGCTGCTGCCATTTCAGCTCGTCCATGGCCGCAAGGTCCTCGGTGAAGGCGATGAAGTCGTAACCGGCGGCCTGCGCCGCCGCGATCATCTCCTCCGGCGTGTTCTGTCCGTCGCTCAGGCTGCTGTGTGCGCCGACCAGTCCCCGGTATTGATTGGCGTAGTCCTTTCGTCCCGGCACACACCAGCGTTGCAGGATCCGGTCAGGGTCCGGCTGTTCGATCTTCGCCACGTATTGGGCCGGGTCAAAGAGTCCGACGGTCTTGCTGCCGCGAGCAGGTTCGGCCAGCCAACGGAGCAGCTGCTTGATCAGCCGCCGGCCGTGGCTTTTGCGGCCATCGCGCTCGCCGTCGAAGAGCATGCCCCGCGAGCCGGCGGTGACGGTGTAGTTGGTGTAGGTCGGCCAGAGCACGACGCGGCCCCCAGCCGGCGTGTCGCGCACGGCGCAGAGCACCGGCCGCGAGGTAACCGTCCCGGGTGTGGTGGCCAGTTTGTCGCCGGTGGTGGGGGGCGTAAGATCGATGGGATACGATGCCGCGGTCTCGCTGCCGCGCAGCAGCACGCGCCAGTCCGGACCGAGCCGGGTAATGGGCACCACACCCATGCTGCCCTCGCCGGCAACGACCCCGACCGGGTGCAGCACGTTGTCTACCCCTTGGGTCAGCGGATCACCCACGACTTCGACCCATGCGTGTTCACCGAAGCGGCTGCCCCGCTGCTGCACCGCCGTGTCCATGACCACCTCGCCGGTGACCTCCGCATCCAGATCGAGCTCGCGCAGGATGTAGTTCAGCGTCCCCGCCGTCTTGCCCCAGTTCTGCTCCCCGAGCCCGCAGAACCAGACGCCGCCGCCACCCGCGAGGAACTTCTTCAGCTGGCCCACGAGATGGACGATCTCGTTGGGGACCGCGCCGGTTACCGGGTCCGGCCGGCCAAAGCGATAGTGGGGGTCACCGAAGATCAGGATGTTGTAGTCCAGGAGCCGCTCGCCGACGTAGCCCTCGAGCAGCGTGTCCTTGAGCTTCGGGCATTCCGGATAGGCCAACAGCTCGACGCCCTCAGCCCTGAGCTCGCCAGCGATTTGCTTGTCGATACCCCAGTACGGGCACGGGCTGGCGATGACCATGCGCAGCGGTGCTGGCTCGGCTGCGTACAGGCACGAAGCGGCCAGACCCAGAATCAATGAAGCGGCATTGAGAAGGTTCTTCAGCATGGCAATGGCCTCCTGTCGATGGAGGCCTGTCTCATTCGATCTCGTGCACGATGAAATTGCGGAAGCGTATCGTACCATCGCACGCCAGGAAAACAAACTGACCTTTCTCCGGCCACGGCAGTGCCAGGGAAAACACGAGGCAGTCGTCAAAGAAGATGTCGGTCCACGGCCGGCGCACCATCATGCGCAGGTGATGCCAGGCCCGGGCACGCACGCAGAAGCCGGCACTGTCCAGTGGCCGCAGCACCGGTCCGGTCTTGGCGCCGGTGAAGCCGAGCACATGCACTTCCTGCGCTTCGGCGTCGAGCACGGCGCCGGCATCGACGGCGCTCAGCAGGGTCCCGGCAGCGGCGGCGCTCAGTTCACCCCCTTCTTCGGTGATCCCGATTCCAGCGAACCGCCCGGTCTCGATCAGGAGCTCGCACTCGAGCAGAAAATGCGTCGCACCGATCCCGGTTCCCAGGGTGAACGACCCGTCGACCTCGGCGGTGAGCACATCGTCGCGCAGCGACCAGTTCTCGCCGGGCAGACAGCGCTTGGCCTCCACCCATTGCGACCGCAGCCCGCCTACGAGCTCGCCGGTCTTGAGGGCGTCGACCCGTGGGCAATACCGGGCCACGAGCTCGCCGTCATCAGTGGCCTCGAGCAGCTTCGGCGCTGCCAGCGAGACATAGTCGGGCAGGCCGCGCCCGCACATGTGGTAGGTGAGCAGCAGCTCGTCGCCCAACGGCAACACACTCGTCGAGGCGAGGTCCCAGCGCCCGTTGCCGCTGCCGATCAGCAGATTATCGGCCGGCGACGAAAAGCCCTCGTATGGCTTGTCGCTCACGGCGTAGAACGTGCCGCTGGCGAAGCGGCGCGACGGGATCTCGTGGTGATTGCCGTAGATGTCGAACATCATCCAGATCAGATAATACCTGTTGCCGATGCGGTGCAATTGCGGCACTTCGTGGTCGTGAAATAATCCCGGTGCGTAAATCGGCGGCCGCAGCTCCCAGTGCACGAGGTCGCCGGAAACGGCGTGCCCCACGCAGCCGCGCCGGACCGTCGGTCCCCCGGCAACGCGCGCTGCGAACAAGGCGTGGTAAGCGCCGTCGGCGGCGTCATGGCGCACGAACGCGTCACGGCATGATGGCGCGCGGTCGGATTTCTGCTCGAGGTCGGTCTCGTAGGTGCCTGACTCCATGGCCGGTTCGAGGATCGGGTTCTCCGAAGCCTTTGTCCAATGATACAGGTCGTCGGAACTGGCGATGCCGATCTGCTGCGGACGCCCCGGCCCGAGTCGACAGTAGGTCAGGTAGAATCGGCCGTTGGCCGCAAACGTCGAGCCGGTGCCGAGGGTCCCGTGGTCCCATTCTCCTTCAGCGCCGGCCGTGAGCGCCGGTTCCTGCTCTGTCCAGCGCAACAGGTCCGGCGAGGTCGCATGGGCAATGTGCCACCAATACCGTTCGCGATCGATCAACTGCAAGTGAAACAGATGGAAAGTGCCCTCGTGATGGAACACCCAGGCATCCCATAGGCCTTTGTCACGCGGATGGTAGAGCATCTTGGTTGTCCGGTTCCGGTTTCTCGCAACAGAGGTCAGCCCACGCGGACCCTCAGGGCGGCACCCAGCCACCCCCCTGGACGTACATGCCGTCGAGGCAGAGGTCCTGCAGCCAGATCGCTTGATTCACGGTCATGCCGATGCCCATTGTCGCCCACTGGGCGGCGGCGTACGACATCATCTCCATGCCTCCGGGATCAACATCCACTTGCGCGGCGCCATCGAGGCGGAGGAACGGGAATCCGACGGGATGATTCATGGTGTTCGGCAATCGCTGGTGCGAATCGCTGTCGTTTATCGCGAAATCGTAGTCCATCAGAATCGGCGTATTCGGCTCATACCGGGAGACCTTGAACTCATCGTCCTGGCCGCTCATGCGCCTGGCGTCGTCGACAGTATGCTGCGTGGGGTTGATCTGTACATAGCCGGCATAGGCCCAGTATGTCGCCGGCACGGTCGGCGCCTGCGAGGCATCGGGCCACGCGTTCTTGAAGCAGTAGGGTGACGCCAGTGACCAACTGTACCACCACGAGGCGGTGCTCGGATCGGCTGCCGGACAGTTGTAGACCTCCGGCGCCGGCACATACCCCAAACGATACAGCCACCCTAATCCACCGGGGTTGTCGATGCCGCCGCCGCCCGCGTTGCCCCAGCCGTAGTAAAAGAATCGTTGACTGGCGCCGCCGGCCTTGTTCCATGGCGCCGACGGATACAAGTCGTCCACGTCAACCGCGTACATCAGACCGCCGAGCGAAAGCTGCTTGAGATTGTTGACGCACAAGGCTTCTTTGGCCTTGGCCTTGGCTTTGTTCAGTGCCGGCAGGAGCATCGATGCCAAAATGGCGATGATGGCGATGACCACGAGCAATTCGATAAGCGTGAAACGGTGGCCAACGCTCAGCCTTTGCGGCCGGAATCGAATGGCGTTTCTCCGGAGCCAGCGCCGGCGCTTTGGCTGGCTGGCCAGGACCGCGTCCGCGGCGGCAGCCCGGCGGCGGGAAAATTCGCGCTGCGGGACGGTCCGTGGATGTGGAAGGACTTCAGTCATGATGGGATGAGGTGATTCGCTCTCGGGCCGGTTAACCGCGATGCCCGATTCAATATGCGCCCACTCCCGGTTCCGTACAACAAGTAGGTATACTGCTATTGCGGCGTCTCGGCGATGATTCGGACGATTCTGCAGACTCCGTAGAAAATCCAAACAGCCGGGGTCTCGCCGTTCAATTCCATTTTTTCTGCCACCGCCGAGGATACTACACTTGGGGCAGTATTTCATCAAGGTTCGAGCCCTGCGATAAGCTCTGCCATTTTTTTCTGGGGGCGTTTTTGGCATCTGTGCATGTAGGCTGTCGCACTTTGTCTTTTGGTGACTTTTAAGAAAGCTAATTGTAACCAAAAAGTAACCAGTGGTCGGTGTGTAACCATGAAAACCGCCGCCATTCCCGCCGCCTTCGCCGTTGGCGTACATCAAGCCGAGGTGGTACTGCGCATCGGCATATCCCTGCTCAGCAGCCTTGCGAAACCACTTAAACGCCTCGGCATCATCCTCAGGCACACCAAGGCCGGTGGCGTACATCTTGCCGAGGTTCAACTGCGCGGCGGCATCTCCCTGCTCAGCAGCCTTGCGGCACCACTTCACCGCCTCGGCATCGTCCTGAGGTACACCATCGCCCTTGACGTACATCAAGCCGAGCTTGACCTGCGCCTCGGCATCTCCCGCCTCAGCCTTCTTACGCAGTGTTCCCAAATCTTCTGCCGCGACGGTACACACCGCGTCTTTCGGCGTTTCTGATGCGGAAGGATCATGTTTCCTTGCATCTTCTTTGCTAACTTCACTTCCGCTTATCCCGGAAGCATTGTCAATATCCGCAACCTGTTCAACCGCCTCAGCTTTGGCCTCATGGACACCGTATTCCTTCTGCACATCTGCCTTCGGCTTTGCGAGTTGCTCAACGCGTAG
>CEWR01159557.1_pt1 | contig 10415 bp, 5 predicted proteins | sample 356321 | NCBI WGS metagenome assembly CEWR01 (sample SAMEA2621551, study PRJEB7988) | marine metagenome | biome: marine biome (ENVO:00000447); feature: mesopelagic zone (ENVO:00000213); material: "saline water (ENVO:00002010), including plankton (ENVO:xxxxxxxx)" | depth 790 m
AAAATCACAAACTTTTTTTTATTTCTAAACCATTTTAAGAGAACTTAAAAAGAAACTTTATGCTTGCCCGAAGCCAATAAAATATATTTGTTTCCCTTATTCTTTTCCTTGTTTATAACAATGTTCTTAGAGTCCAAACTAGCAACGTCTAATTTTACAGAGCAACCATTTGGTACGTCGAGAGTCAATTCTTTTGTCTTGCCTATTTTCCATTCAATACTGCAGTTTCCGTGCGGTGTTGGAAATGTAGCTTTTGCATTTTTAAGTACGTATTTTGGAATGGAGACTGTAATTTCTTGCATGCCGGGTTGTGTAACTTCTAGACCAAGAACATATTTTGCAAATAGGTCGGGAGGGAAGGCGCTTTCTGTTTGAGCATCACTTCTTGTTCTTCCTCCTATAAATTTTCCAGTACGTCCAGATCCGTCTCGCCACCATTCTTCCCATAAAGTTCCGTTGGTATCAGGAGCAAGCATTTTAGAAAATCGTTTTTTAAAGAGTGCGAGCGATTCCTCAGGATATCCATTTTCAGCAAGTCCAACATGCAAGAAATAAGACATGGCAGGACTCACCATCGTCATTCCGTTTTCTCTTTTTATAAAATCATTTGCATCGTCTTTAATAATGTGCTTAGCAACAATTTTAGTTTGTTTTGGAGTTGCTATGTTATAGGCTAAGGCAATTGCATTTCCATGCTCGCTAAATTCTTTCGATTGTTTCCCGTTTGCAAACGCATCTACAAACAATCCTTTTTCATCATTCCAGAAATTCTGAGTGACAGAAGCTCTTAGTTTTTTAGCTCTTTCTTTAAAAAGCCTAGCATCAGAATCTTCTAACCAGTTTAAAGTCTGCTGAAAGTTTTCCAATGCACCTAAATAATGCCCGTTCAAACATAAGTTGGCACCCGTTCTGTCATTTAAAGTATGATCTAACCAATACGAATAAGGAGGGTTGTTTAGCAATCCTGTGTTGTCCGTAAAAGAATGTAGCAAGACCATTAACTTTTTAGCAGCAGGCAATAATTCTTTAACTGTTTTATAATCGCCAGAATAGCGTAGGTAGTTGTATAGGCTTTGGATCCATAAACAATTGGAATCCAATACAATCATATAATCGTCTTTTGCGAGTGGGGCATAAGCAGGCATAATTCCGTTTGCATATTGTTCCTGCGCAACCATAACCAAATAACGACGCTGTAAGGCCGTATCGCCAAATGTCCAATAATTACCCAATGCGGCATAATAACCCGTTTGTGCATACTGTCTGCGCTCTCTATAGTTGTCTGTTAAGGCATCTGTAGTCGTTACATCAATCGTTTTTTTAGAGGCGTTCCAAAATTCTTCTATCCAAGGAGCATCGGGTGTTGAAATAGTTCCTATATCGTTAAATGGATATGTTAACTGGTGAATTCCAATATAGTTTAGTTGTATTGGTTTTTTATTTCCTTTGACGGTCAATGCCATATAACGAGTCGCTTTAAAATACATACTTTGCCAGTTATCTGTTTCTCCAGATAGAATGATTTTATCGTTGTAATCAGAATCTACAATTTTATAAGTAAAAGTATTGTCCACAATAAATGGCGCGGATAATATGTTTATTTCCGTTCCAGAAGTACCTTTGATGTTTAATTTAGGCATTCCATTGATGACCTTTCCTAGATCAAATAAAAGAATTATTGTTTCATTGTTTGCAATTACAGGAATGGTGATTGATCTATTTTTTCTAGCGTAGTTTTTTATTTGTTTTTTGAGTTGCTTGTCTATAGTCCGTGTTAATAGTATTTTGTTTTTTGGCAAGGCATCTGAAGAAGTATTGGAGATTGTTTTTGCTTCAATCAATTGAATGGCCTTTGAGTCTTTTTCAGTCAAATACGGAATTTCTCTAGGAACTAAGTTTGTCCAAGGTGTTGTCAAAGCAGTTGCTTTTTCTGTTTCTTTAGGTGCTGGCCATCCAGAATTTCGCAAAAGAGGTACTGCATTGGTCCATTCAGTATCATCAAAATTGAGTTGATTCCAACCGATAATTTTATGTCTTAGATCTATACGGTCGTTCACTACCATTTGAAATCGGTTCATCACCGGTGAATTTTGATTCCAAGAAGGGTCGATGGCAACTTTCCAAGTCTTGTCTGTAATGATAGTTTTTTCGCTGTCTATGGTGATTTCTGCCAGAAGTCCGGCTCTCCCTTTAAGGTGGTAAGAATGTTTGTTGTTTTGGTGGTGTACTTTTACCGAGATATTATTTTCACCAATGATTAATACATTTTGAATTTCTAAAATATCATACGACTGATGATGCGGAGCACTTCTTGCAGGGCCTTGGCAAATAGATTTTCCATTGATAAACAATTCATATTTAGAAGAAGCCGTTATTTTTAGAATCGCTTTTTTTGGTGTATACGCGACCTCAAAAGTTTTACGAGCCAACATAATATTCGATTCCGTTTTTGTAGGCAACCAAATCCAAGCGGCTTTCCAATTCGTATAGTTGAAATCTGTTTGATTTACTGTTTTCCAATGTCCGGTAACACCTTCATTTAATGAGTTTGTTTGGGATTTCACGAAATTAAAAAAACTGATTGCAATAGTTAGTGCGATCAGTTTTTTAGAGATTTTTTTTGATATTTTCATTTTTAATTTTATTTACAAGAAAATTGCATCATATTTGATAGAAGTTTGTCAGCTACAGGATCTTTACCTAGATTCTCGATAATTAATAATGTCGACAATAACATGGTTCCTCTACCTAATGAAGTTTCCAAAACATCAGCAGCCCACCATACTTCTCCGATTCCGTTATAATGACGAACCATAATATCATTGTTAGGGAAATGATCATAACCAATCATACCTGCGATATAGGTTCCTTCTTGTTTAGACATTGAGGTATTAGGATGTACATTTTCATAAGCCCCATGCATAATTTGTGTGGTTGGTAAATCTTTGAAAACAGGATGTTTTGTAACTATATGCGTTTTTGGAGCCCAGCCACCTCGGGTAGCCCACTTTCCTTGCATTTGGGCACCTAAAGGAAGTTTGTCTGCGGTTATTTCTTCTAGTTCTCTGTTAAACCCAACAAGTTTTTCTCCTAATACTTCTAAAAAAACAGCATATCCTCCGGCTTTTACATAAGTCTTTACTTCAGCAACCATGTCTTTGTATGCTTTGTTATTTTTCTTCGCTTTTCCTACAAACACTGGAATGTCTTTGTCTAAGTTCTTGTCAAAAGAAACAATATTGATGTTTTTTTCTTTTAAGTAAGAAATTAAAGAGCCTTCAAAATCTACAACTGCAATTGTGTTTTCTGGAGTTTTTAATTGCTTTTCTGTAAACACATCAAATGATTGGTAATTTGTTGCAATCGTTTTTCCTTTGGTGTTTTTTACGGTTACCGTAACATCATAAGCTCCTTTTAATTTTGCGGTGTTTAACTGGGTAGTAAACAGCTCCGAGATTCCGTATTTAAAATTTCCTGAGAATTGTTTCTTGTAAACTAGTTTTCCGCGTTTTGAAGTAACTCTTACCGTTACAGCTACTTTTTCATCAGGCAATTCACTAACGCCGTGAATTTCTAATTTTGCTCCTTTGTTTGCATATATGTTTCTTGGTAAAATTCTAATAGGGGTTGTTTGTGGTTGGTTTGCTTCTTTAGTCATATCATAGACCAATGTTTTAGGGTTTCTCCATAAATCTAACAGTCCGGCACCAAGAACCCAATCACCACCCACTAGGGCATGTACACAATATCCTTTGATCATAGGATTTAAGCGAGAGGCTTCCAACATACGTTTGTTGGCAATCCCATGCATTTTTTGTTGTTCTAAATAGTAATCTTGGATATCGGGATATATTTTGTCGAAACCCGTTTTCTTTAAAACAGCAATCGTATTTTTATCCAATTCTTTATGATAAATTGTTGGTGCCACAATCGGATTTCCTTTTTCAGCAAAATCTTTGTTGTTTGATGTTAAATCAGGCGTACTTCCATAACCTAATTCAGATATATACGTTATGATATTTGGAACTACATTTCTTCCGTATCCTTTATTTCTTTTTAAATTAAGAGTTGCTAGATCTTCTTTTGTGCGGGCAGTTGCCAAATATCCGTCAAATTCAGTATCATTTATTTGAGAACCACTGTAATGATGGATGTCATTAAATTTCGTAGGTGTTTTTTCGTAAGGCAAGTAGATATTTGCACCTTCTCCCCAACCTCCAGATTCGTCTAGAATCATACGTGTAGGATCTAATTCTCTTGCTAAAACCGACATGGAGTTGAGCATCTGTGCAAGAATAGATCTGTTGATTTCATTAAACAATTCCCATTGCACAATACAAGTTCTATTACGGTTTGAAACAATTGTTTGACGCAGTTCATTTTCAACCACAAAAGGCAGTCTAGGCGAAGAGATAGGTCTGTGCATACATTCAACCACCAAACTACCAACGGTTAAAACACCCATTTCATCACACAAGTCTAACCACATTTTTGGTGCTGGTTTTCTCCAAGGTCGTATCATATTAAATCCTGCTTCTTTGGCTAGTCTAATTTCTTTGATTGCCATCGCTCTCGTATCAGGATAGGCCAATTTTGTAGGGTACAATCCTTCAAAGAAAGCTCCTTTTAAATACAGCGGTTTGCCGTTTAAACTAAACCGATTGTCAATAACAGAAAACTCACGCATTCCAAACCTGTGTGACCATTCGTCAGAAATAACACCATTGTTTGTTAAGGTAACTTTGGCAGTATATAAATACGGGTTCTCTACAGACCAATTGGTCGCATCTTTGATATTTAGGTCCCAACTTATATTCTTTTTTCCAGGTTCTATTGATATGTTTTCTTTTTTGATTAAAACTCTCTTATTCTCTTTAGACAATATTTCAACGGTTAATACTGCGTTTTCAACCGAAGTAATTGTGTTTTCTAATTTTATATCAAATTGAGCAGTATCCGTTTTAATTTTAGGCTGAATAAATACATCTTTTAAACCTAGTTTTCCTTTAGATCTAATAGCAACAGATTGCCATATACCCCCTGTTATAGCGCCACGCCACATAGGAACTTCTTGACGCCCAAGTCCGTCTATATATTTATCGGTGAGTATAATAGGACTTACAACTCGTATAATCAACGTGTTTTCTTTTCCAGTCTCTATCAATTTGTCGACACGAAAGGTAAATGGCGTATAACCACCTTCATGAAATCCAACTACTTGATCGTTGATCCAAATTTCTGTTTTATAATTTACAGCCTCAAATTCGAGTTCTATAATACGGTCTTTCCATTCTTTTGGAATATTAAATTTGGTTCTATAAATACCAACTCCTTCATAGTCTTTTTCAATTTCTTCCCAACAGCTAGGCACTTCAATTTTTTTGATGCTTTTTTGTTTTTTGAAATTTTCGTCTAAAATCCAATCGTTTTGAATTCCTTCATTTTTATCATCAAAAATGATCTCCCATGTACCATCTAAAGAAATGTTACTGACAGCTGTTTTTGTTTGTGCGGTTGCATAAATGCTTGAAGCAACGAACAATATCAAAGTAATTATTGATGAGAACGTATTGTTTTTTCTTATTGATAATAGGTCTGTATTCATGTTAAATCCTTTAAAGGTTATTAAATGTAAAAAAAGTATTACAAATATTTATTAAAAATAGAAATAGATAGTTGTGAATTCTACCCATTTTGTTTCAGAAATTAACATTGTTGCTTTGGAATTTTAGAATTGATATAGCAAAGTGTGTTTTTCAGTAATTAATACTTTTCTATGTTTTGATAACTTTTGAAACATTGATGCTAATATACGCTTGTATGAGATTCTAAATAATTCATTTCTAGCACAAATTAAAAAGTTGATAACACAAACACGATATTCATTTTGACGAACCTTTTTAATGAATTAGTTTTGAGAAAGAATAATAACCAAATTTTAAAATCCCTTACTTATGAAAAATCTTTACACACTACTTTTGTTTATTTTAACCATTACTTTTTCTCATGCGCAATGGGCAGGGTTTAATAATAGTTCCGGTGACGGAGTCTGGTCTAATAATGCTAACTGGGCGTTTCCTGCAGGAGTAACTGAATTAGCACCCAATCAAGCAATAGACATTTACGCGGGACCTGCAACAGCTACACTGGATGTGGACTGCACTGCAAAGAGCTTAAGGATTCCAGGTAATAAACCTGAATCTTTTACACTTACAGGAGATAAAAAATTGACAATAGATATTGCAAGCGGATCACAAGCGAATAATGCGAACGGAGCAAAGGCTTTTTCGAATGAATCAGAAGCGGCAACAACATTGACTATTGATACAGATGTAACAATCGCAAACACAGCAACTATTGAATCATTCAAAGGTGTTTCTGTTTTTAATGTTAGTGGTCATCCTGATAGTAAAATAGTACTTAGTGCAGATAAAACATTAGAAATTACAGGAACAGGTACTTCAAGTTTTTGGGGGATTGGTGAAATTCATCTTAATGGGACTATAACAGGAAATCAAGGTATATTAGTTGGCGGTGGAGCAGGTAGTGGACTCTTATATTTGGGAAGTAGTACCTCTGATGTTTCTGGCTTTACTGGAGCACTTACTTTAGCTAATAATTCTGAACTAACTTTGAATTCTAATGGAAGTTCAACTATTTCTAATGCTAAAGTGCAACAAAATGGAGCAGTTGCTAAATTGACATTAGAAAGGGAGAATGTTCTTACTCCTAATGAAATTAGAGTTAGTTCAAAAGGTACTCAGGCTTATGTATTAAATATGTTTGTGAATGCAAACCAGACTTTAGGAGGCATTAAAATTAAGGGTGGTGGGTCAACTCTTAACTTAAATATTGACACAAGCGTTGCTTCAGTGGTTTTTGCTTCTAATAATGCTAATTGGAACGCCAGTGCTGTAATCAATATCATTGGATACAGAGAAGGTGTTGTGAGTTTTGGAGGAGATAATACTGGATTGAACGGCGGTGCTTATTTAGCGAATATTCGAATAGATGGTGCTATGCCCGACGGTGGTGAACCTTTATCTTTAGATGAAAATGGGAAACTAGTTGGAGCAGCTTCTTTGGCATTATCAACAGGAAATAATAATGGATTCGAATTCTTGATGTATCCGAATCCTGTAAACGATGTTTTAAACATAAAATCACAAGAAGACATTGAAAATATTGAGGTTCTTGATTTAGTTGGTAGAACAATTATCTCTCAAAATAATGGAACGAACAGGTTTGATGTTTCTTCTTTAAACAATGGCGTTTATATTGTGAAATTAACTTCAAGCCAAGGAGTTTCTACACAAAGAATTATCAAAGAATAATTGAAAAGTGAATTAATAGTGAAAAAAATTCCTTTACGTTCTTACGAATGATAGGAAGTTTTTTTATGCAATTGGTTTTTATAGAACTTCAAAAGACAACATTAGTATCAAAACTAATTATTAATAGCCTTTAGATAAAAATTGGAAGGTATTAGATAAGTAATGAGATATAAACCTCATCATCATGCAATATTTTTGTAGCAGATAAGAAATAAAAAATACTATTCATATGGTGCATAGTGAGCAAGAGGTAATGTCATTAGAGACAAAAACAAAGATTCATAATTCAGGAGTTGTCATTTCTCTAGTTTTAGAAGAATTAAAACATGCAGTTCCTGTGGCAATTGCTTTGGTAAAAGGAGGCGTAGATATTATTGAACTTACTTTGCGTACGCCAGTAGCTATGGATGCCGCTCGTGCTATTATAAATGAAGTTCCAGGAGCCGTTGTTGGTTTTGGAACCGTATTAACGGTGCAGCAAGTTAAAGAGTGTGCTGAAATTGGAGCGCATTTCGCGGTTGCACCTGGTTGTAATCCGCGAGTTATTGAGGCTGCAAAAGAATATAATTTATCGTTTGCTCCCGGTATTGCAACTCCGACGGATATTGAAACGGCTTTGGAACAAGGATGTAGAATGCTTAAATATTTTCCAGCTGAAACCTCAGGAGGGATCAAACATTTAACAAATATGACAGCACCATATAAGCATTTAGGATTGAGTTTTCTTCCCTTAGGAGGAATTAATCCATCTAATGTAGCTAGTTATTTAGAATCTCCTTTAGTAGGAGCCATTGGTGGATCTTGGATTGCGACCAATAAAATGATTCGAGAAGAAGCTTGGGATACCATTACAAATAATGGTTTGGAGATAAAAAAAATAATTAATAATATTAGAAAAGAATAGAGATGAATACAGTAGTTACTTTTGGAGAAATTATGGGGAGAATTGCAGCTCCAGCAAATTTAAGATTAAGACAAACACGTAATTTCGACATGACTTACGCAGGTGCAGAGGCTAGTGTAGCTGCATCTATTTGTAACTTTGGCGGAAAAGCACGTTATGTTACGGCACTTCCAAAACATGCATTGGCTGAAGCTACTTTGGATTCGGTAAGAGCTGTTGGTATAGATACACAATATGTGTTAAGAACAACAGAAGGAAGATTAGGTCTCTATTTTTTGGAAACAGGTGCTAACCAACGACCAAGCAATGTAATTTACGACCGAGCTAATTCAGCAATAGCCATTACACCGGCTTCAGAATACAAATGGGATGCTATTTTTAAAGGGGCTTCTTGGTTGCATCTAAGCGGTATCACACCAGCACTTTCTAAAAATGCAGCCAAAGCAACATTGATTGCTGCACAAAAAGCAAAAGCTGCTGGAGCAACCGTTTCTATTGATTTAAATTTTAGAGGGAAACTATGGGATTGGGATGCTTCAAAATCGGCTAAAGAACTGGCACAAGAAACCATGCGTACTATATTGCCTTTTGTTGATGTAGTTATAGGTAATGAAGAAGATTGTCACGATGTTTTAGGAATTAAAGCGGGTGATACTGATGTGAATTCAGGGAAGTTACATACAGCGCGCTATCCTGATGTAGCTCGACAGGTGGTAGAACAATTTCCAAATGTGAGTAAAGTTGCGATTACCTTACGTGAAAGCTTGTCTGCATCTCATAACAACTGGGGAGCTATGTTGTATGAAGCAGCTACGGATACAGCTTCATTTGCTCCACTAGACATTGATGGGAATTATCAGTCTTATGAAATTAAAAACATTGTAGATCGTGTTGGAGGAGGAGACTCTTTTGCTGGTGGGTTAATCTTTGCATTCACAACACCGGAATTGTCTGAGTCTAGCATTGCTGTTAAGTACGGGGTAGCAGCCTCTTGTTTGAAACATTCAATAAAAGGAGATTTTAATTTTTCAACTCGAAGTGAAGTGGAAGCATTGATGGGAGGTTCTGCCTCTGGTCGTGTTGTTAGATAAAATTAAAAGGAGAATCTTTTAGATAATTTAATACATAGTAAGGTAAAACAAGATATGCAAGAAGGTAATATGTATTCCAATGAAGATAATTTTTGAGAATAAGTTGATGTAGAGAAATAGTATTTTTACTATTATGAAGCATGTTGAATGTTATCCGGGCTATTGAAAAAGAAAACAAACGAGAATCAAAGATCATATTTATAAAATCGAGCTTATTTTACAATATAAAAGAAGATAGAATGGTTATAGAAAAAATCGAAACATTTATATTAAGAGACAAGCTTTCACAAAGCTTTTTCTTTTCGCAATGGGAGTATTCAGAACGATGCATTTGTGTTGTAAAAGTAACCGCTTCCAATGGTCAGTATGGATGGGGGGAAGGATATGGACCAGCAACTGTACTAGAGGTGGGAATACAACTTTTAGAATCCACAGTTATTGGGGGAAACCCACTAGAGAACGAGGTGATCTGGAATAAAATGTATCGTAAAACTTTAGATTTTTCTAGAAGAGGGGTTTTGATGGCTTCTATAAGTGCCATAGATATTGCTATTTGGGATTTGAAAGGTAAAATTTTAAATCTACCTGTTTCTACTTTGTTAGGTGGCGCTCATAGAGATAAAATTCAACCTTATGCAACAGGGTTCTATTTTATGGATCACGACAATCCATCAAGAGACTTTGAAAAGGAAGCAAAATTGTATCTCTCTCAAGGCTTTACGGCTTTCAAAATGAAAGTAGGTTTAGGGATCAAAGAAGATCTAAAAAATGTGAAGTTGTTAAGAGAACTTATTGGACCTGATTCTCAATTAATGGTAGATTCCAATCATGCTTATACTTTAAGAGAGGCTACAGAGCTAGCACGAAAAATAGAAAAGTATGATATTGAATGGTTTGAGGAACCTATTTCTCCAGAATTTTATGAGCAATCTAATGAATTGAGATCAAAAACGTCAATTCCAATTGCTGGAGGAGAATGTGAGTATACTCGATTTGGATTCAACCAATTGATAAAAAATAAATCGGTAGATATTATTCAGCCAGATATTTGTGCTAGTGGCGGATTGACTGAAGCAAAAAGAATAG
>CEWR01013675.1_pt1 | contig 10407 bp, 6 predicted proteins | sample 356321 | NCBI WGS metagenome assembly CEWR01 (sample SAMEA2621551, study PRJEB7988) | marine metagenome | biome: marine biome (ENVO:00000447); feature: mesopelagic zone (ENVO:00000213); material: "saline water (ENVO:00002010), including plankton (ENVO:xxxxxxxx)" | depth 790 m
AGCATAGGCGTCCTGCTCAAATCCGCTGGACTGCGCGTCACTTCGGTGAAGATAGATCCCTATCTCAATGTCGATGCTGGGACCATGAGTCCGTTCGAGCACGGAGAGGTCTTCGTGCTCGATGACGGGGGAGAAGTCGACTTAGACCTAGGTAACTACGAGAGATTCCTAGACATAGCTCTGACAAAGGACAACAACATCACCACAGGTAAGGTGTACGCCACAGTAGTCGAGCGCGAACGGAGGGGAGACTATCTCGGCAAGACCGTACAGGTCATCCCCCACATCACCGATGAGATTCAGGAGTGGATTGAAAGGGTCGCGCACCAGTCTAGTGATGGTAACAACGGTACTCCCGACGCCTGTGTGATAGAGTTGGGGGGGACCGTTGGTGACATCGAAAGTGCTCCTTTCATCGAGGCTCTCAGGCAGTTCCAGTTCAGAGTTGGCAGGGATAACATCTGCTTTGTCCATGTCAGTCTGGTCCCTGTGATGGGGCCGGTCGGCGAACAGAAAACCAAACCGACTCAGCACACCGTGAAGGAATTGCGCGGGCTGGGAATCATCCCCGACATACTCGTTTGCAGATCGGCAAACCCACTGCACGATGATACGCGTTCGAAACTTGCCGCATTCTGCCATGTCTCAAAGGAGGCAGTGGTGTCCGCTCATGACTCCTCGAACATTTACCGAGTTCCTCTCATGTTTGAGGAACAGGGTGTCAGTGAAGTATTAGCCGAGCGTTTCGGCTTCGAGCTAGTCGCAGAACGTCCTCTGCTCGTTGAGTGGAAGGCGATGGCAGACCGCGTTGACAACGTCGAAGAGGAGATTCACATCGCTATGGTGGGGAAGTACACCGGCCTGTCGGACTCGTACCTGAGCGTCATCAAGGCCCTGCAGCACTCTTCCTATGCAGTCAATCGAAAGCTCGTCATCGACTGGATAGAATCAGCCGACCTAGATGATGCGACTGCTGCCTCCGACTCCGAGGCCCACGCGAAAGCATGGGAACTCCTCAGGGGTGCAGACGGCATTCTTGTCCCTGGAGGGTTCGGAGGCAGAGGGATAGAAGGCAAGATCAAGGCAGCTGAGTTCGCGAGGAAGAACTTGGTACCGTACCTCGGAGTTTGCCTAGGTCTACAGGTAGCTACCATCGAGTTCTGCCGCAACGTCCTCGGGATGGAAGGGGCGAATTCGACAGAGTTTGACGAAGACACCCCTCACCCGGCTGTAGTCTTCATGCCGGAGATTTCCAAGACCCATATGGGAGGCACCATGCGTCTGGGGACAAAACCCACTCCGTTCCTTGTCGATGATTGCAAGATGCGTCGGCTGTATGGCGGCGCCGATCATGTAGATGAGCGCCACCGCCACCGTTACGAGGTCAATCCCGAACTAATCGAACAGATTGAAAGTGCCGGCCTAAGATATGTGGGCAAGGACGAGACTGGGCAGCGTTGCGAGATAATGGAGCTCGATGACCATCCCTATTTCGTCGGGACTCAGTACCATCCCGAGTTCAAATCGCGCCCGGGCAGACCCAGTCCGCCTTTCCTCGGCCTAATGAAGGCAGCATGTGGGCTGGAGATTTAGTCAACCGACACCGGCAAGACTCTGGTAGTCCTGTAACCCTGTAGGACCTTCATGTAGCGCTTGGCCGCGAACTCCGCATCGAGTTCGGCATCACCGGTCTCAATACGTAGCCTCCTGACAGTCAACAATTTGGCTGGAGTCACAACCCCAATTATACTGTCTATGCCGACCGCACGCAGGACCTCCGGAGAAAGTTGCAGGTTACCTCTGCCAATCAGGAAACCTTGGCCTCCCATAGGGGAAAGCAGTAGTGTAATCGGTCCTGTGTGTGATGATAGAATCTTCAGCAGACCTGCTTCATCTAGGTCGGTCCCGATCTGTTCTGTGCCCCTGGTAGCATCGATACCGAGATTGGTCAACTCAAAGCCGTTCATCTCTCCGATGGCCCGCAATGTCCCTCCTGAGCCCCAGATGACGAGTCTCTCGTCATTGATGATGAGTTCTCCAATGTGATCGGCCAGCCCCTCTGTAGTATCCTCCTCGCCGGTAGTCTCGATGCGTTGCTTGGAACCTTGCATCCAGCGCGGGCTGGCGGGTGTCATCGCCTCGGCGTACAACTGCACTACCCACTCACCCTTCCGATAGCGCTCCTCGTCGAGATCCAGCACCTCAGTACTAGCCAGCAGCAAATCGTCGTTGAGCCATGCAGAAAGTACCTCTGCAGCGGCCCTCGGAGAGGCGGCAAAGCAGCCGGAGTGCATCTTGACTCCAGTCGGGACTCCGATTACGGGAGTCTTCGAATGACCGGTTGACTCCAATGCGGCGACGATGTCGCGTGTGGTGCCATCGCCACCAGCGTAGACCAGCAGGTCGATGCCACCCTCGAGTAGAGTCATCACCGCTGCAGTGGTGTCGGACGCGGAAGTTCCACCTGAAGCCGAGTGAACTATGCTGATAGAGCCGATTTTGGCTCCCTCGGGGAGCCAATCGGTGCCCATACTGCCCTCACTAGTTAGCCACTCGATGTCATCGAAGTTGGCTCTGTGGAGCTTTGAGAAGTGCTCAAGCATCAGGGTCAGTCGGGGTCCCGAGCGGTCCTCTGCCCCCATGGATCGCGCCAACTCTGCCTGACCGTCTGAGCCCTTCAGACCCAGCCTGCCGCCGAGGCCGGCGTCAGGATTAGCCAACAGCCCAAGACGCACCATGGGCATGCCAAAGGGCGCGTGTTCTTATCGCTTCACGCTTCCGCGCCAGACTCATGAGGGTCGTAGTGGCGCTTGGAGGCAATGCACTTCTGAAGCGCGGTCAGCCGCTGACGGCTGAGAACCAGCGCCGCAACGTAGCGATAGCTGCCGAAGCGGTGGCTCCACTGGCACACGACTACCAGCTTGTCATCTCCCACGGCAACGGCCCACAAGTCGGGCTGTTGTCATTGCAGTCGGCGGCCTACGAGGAAGTCGAGGAGTACCCGCTCGACATCCTAGGAGCCCAAACCGAGGGGATGATTGGCTACATGATCGAACAAGAACTCGGCAACCTGCTTCCGATGGAAGAGCCGTTGGCGACAATCCTGACCATGGTTGAGGTCGATCCCGAGGATCCTGCCTTCGACAACCCGACCAAGCCGATAGGTCCGGTTTACAGCGAGCAGGAGGCTAAGACGCTGGCCGAACAGAAGGGGTGGAGCGTTGCTCCTGACGGCGAGTATTGGAGGAGAGTGGTGGCATCCCCTGAGCCTCAGAGAATCTTCGAGATGAGGCCGATTCACTGGCTGCTCGAGAATGGCGCCACCGTAATCTGCGCTGGCGGTGGAGGCATACCGACTGTGTACAAACCGGACGGGACACTCGAGGGTGTCGAGGTGGTGGTTGACAAGGATAGAGCCAGCGCGCTGCTCGCCTTCGAGCTCGATGCGGGTCTGCTCATCCTCGCTACTGACACCGATGGCGTCTACCTCGACTGGGGGACCGAAGATGCTCGCAGACTCGAGAGAGTCACGCCTGAGCAGATAGAGCAGTACGAGTTTGAAGAGGGCTCGATGGGGCCCAAGGTGGAGGCGGCATGCGACTTCGTACGTCGCTCAGGTGGCAGAGCGGTGATAGGGGCCCTCACGGACATGCAGGGCATGGTCGCTGGCACCGCTGGTACCCAATTCGTACTCGAATGATTCAGGCCTACGGCCTGTTTTTCGCGATTGGCTTCATATCCGATGTGCCTCGCCAACGCGCTGAGGGCACCTTAGATGGCGATGATTTCGGTTGATGTCGGCGCCGCTGGCATCCATGAGTACACTTCGGGAATCACAGTCGGCGAGGTCATCGTGAATGTCCACGGCAAGAAGTCCGGTGCCGTCGCCGCCCTAGTCGACGGCAGCGAGCGGGATTTCTCGCACATCCTCGATTCCAATTGTGGCGTCGGGGTCATCGCCGGGGACTCCGAGGAGGGCCTGTACATCCTGCGCCACTCTTGCGCGCACTTGCTAGCCCAGGCCGTGACTGAACTGTTCCCCGATGCCAAGCCGACCATCGGCCCGCCGATTGAGACTGGCTTCTACTACGACTTCCACATGGACCCGATTGGTGACGAGGAACTCAGGGCGATTGAGAAGAAGATGAGTCAACACGTTCGAGCCAACCATGCAATCATCCGCGAGGATCACGGCAACGACGTGTTGCGTGAGATGTTCGCATCGAACCCGTTCAAACTTGAGATAATGGATGACAAGATTGGTCACGACGTAGGTTCGTCTGCTTACCGTCAGGGTGACTTCGTCGATTTGTGCCGTGGCCCGCACGTACCCAGCACCTCGCATCTGCGCTGGTTCAGGTTGTCCAGCACCAGCCAAGCCTACTGGAGGGCTGACAGTAAGCGCGAGTCCCTCGTTCGGATCTACGGTATGTGTTATCCGAGTAAAGAGGCGCTGCAGGAGAGGGTGCGCCAACTGGAAGAGGCGGCCAAGCGCGACCACAAGAAAATCGGCAAGGAAATGGAGCTCTATATGATTGACGAACTCATCGGCAAAGGGCTACCGGTGTGGTTACCGAACGGTGAGACCATCAAGTCTGAGATTGAGCGGTTCGCGGTCGAGACTGAGGAAGCCTATGGCTACGTCAGAGTTACTACCCCGGTTCTCGCCAAGCAACAACTGTTTGAGGCCAGCGGGCACCTGCCGCACTACGCCGACTCGATGTACCCTCCAATGGAGATGGACGACGGGACATACTACCTGAAGGCGATGAATTGCCCGATGCACCATCTCGTGTACAGCAACAAGAAACGTTCCTACCGCGATTTGCCCTTGCGCATCGCCGAGTACGGTACTGTCTACCGAAACGAACTCTCTGGAACTCTCACCGGGCTACTGCGCGTCAGGATGCTGTCGATGAACGATGCCCACATCTACTGCACCCTCGACCAGGTAGCGCAAGAATTCGCTGACAATATCAGAATGGTGCAAGACTACTATGCTGCCTTCGGCTTCGAGAGTTACCACTTCCGGCTCTCTCTTTGGGACCCTGCTAACTCTGAGAAGTACATCGACCAGCCCGAGAACTGGGCTGCCACCGAGAATTATCTCAGGAACATACTGGACAGCCTCGGCGTTCCATACGTCGAAGCAGTCGACGAGGCTGCATTCTATGGTCCCAAGGTCGATATCCAATTTACTACCTTGATAGGTCGCGAGGAATCGATGTCAACCATTCAGCTCGATTTCGCTGCTAAGGAGAGGTTCGCCCTGACCTACAAGGACGAGACCGGTGCGGAGAACGGCGAGGTCTTCGTCATCCACCGCGCACCGCTGTCGACGCACGAGAGGTTTGTCGCCTTCCTGACCGAGCACTGGGCAGGGAATTTTCCGACCTGGCTCTCTCCAGTTCAAGTCCAGGTCATTACCATCTCCGAGAAGCACAAGGAGCACGCTGCTAGAGTGTATGATGCCCTGCACGAGGCAGGGGTCAGAGTCCGCATCGACGACTCGGACAGCACCATTGGCAAAAAGATCCGTGTGCACCGGACGCTGCGTCCGGCCTACATGGTAATCATCGGCGACGAAGAGTCGGCCAACGGAACTGTCTCCATCCGGGGGCGTAACAACAACCAGCGCAACGGGGTCGTGTTGGACGAGTTCGTAGCGGAGATTTTCGCCGAGATAACCAATCGCAGCACTGAACTCGGCATCGTGCCTCCGAAGTGAGGGGCCGTCATGATCGTGAACATCGCCGGCTACCGCTTCGTCAATCTACCTGACAGAGACGAACTCCGCGAACCGATGCTGGAGCGCTGTCTTGAACTGGGGCTCAAGGGAACTGTCCTTCTGAGCCCCAACGGAATCAACTTCTTCCTCGCGGGCACCCAGGAAGCCACCGACTCTTTTCTACAGCACCTCGAGTTCGATGCTCGCTTCGTAGGCATCCCAACTAAGGTCAGTCACACGGACTACCAACCATTCCGCAGGATGCTTGTCAAACGCAAGCAAGAGATAATTGCTCTCGGAAGGGATGACATCAGGCCAGCAGAGTTCACCGGTCCGCACATATCGCCCATGGAGTTCAAGCAGATGCTAGATGAGGACGAGGATGTCGTGGTGCTCGACACTCGGAACGACTACGAGACCAGAGTAGGCACATTCGATGGCGCGATAGATCTCGACATACCCTCGTTCAGAGATTTCCCTGATGCAATAGGGTCCTTGCCTGATGAGTACAAGTCGAAGACGCTGGTGATGTATTGCACCGGAGGTATTCGTTGTGAGAAGGCATCCGCTGTCATGCTCAAAGCCGGGTTCGAGGATGTCAGGCAGCTCGAGGGTGGGATTCTCGGGTACTTAGAGGAATGCGGCGGCTCCCATTGGAGTGGTGACTGCTTCGTGTTCGACCAGAGGGTTGCTCTGGACCATCAACTCATGGAGACGGAGATAGTGATGTGCTTCAGGTGCCGGGAGCCTCTTTCCTATGAAGAGCAGAATTCAGAGCGGTATGTAATCAATCAGTACTGCCCATACTGCTTTGAGAGTGGACGTTAGACTCGGCGGTTCTGCGACTCAAGCATCTCACTGGCGGCCCCTAGGGCTTTGTGACAAGAGTCGATGTCACCCTGCTCCAAGGCGATAGATGCTTCAGATACTGTCTTCTCAGCAGCCATCCTGCTCGGGTCAGTCGGACCTATCCCAGCGGAGTCGAGTCTTCGGCGCAGGGCCTTCCACTCCTCGTCGACGAAACGAACGAGTTCTGTCGCCTCTGACACCTTGTGCTCATGAGACTGCAGGTCCGAAGTCAGGAGATTCATTACCTGTGAGGCATCCTGCCACTCACCAGCATCTGCCATCGCTGCAACCTGTTTGAGCCTAGCCTCCCACTCAGATTTTTTCGCGGCAGGTAACCTAGCCTCAATCTGCTTACTCTGGCGTAGTGCCCGCTGCACCTCCTGCATCGCATCAGAGGTTGCTCGCACATCCCTCAGAACACTGTCAGCAAGACCCTTTGCAAGAGCAGGATCACCCGAATCCATAGCCTTGCGAGCCTGCTCCAATCGGTCCTTCGTGACTATTTGGATGTCGCCCTCGGCCGCCGCCACCGCGTGCTCGGCATCGCTCATCGACTTGACTGCGGCCTCCCCGGAAGAGCCGAGGCTCTCGAGATGTTCGGGAATCGATGAGGCGATGTGCAGAGCCTCTTTGGGCTCCTCTGCCTGCAACGCCTCCTCGGCCGATCTGAGTATTTCTCTCACTGCATCGGCCTGATGGCCAATGTGGTCTCCTATCGCAGCCACTGACTCGGCGATCGCGTCTGCTGCCCTCTGCCAGTACTCCTCAATCACCGCAGCCTTCTCCTTAGCGCGCCGGTACAATAACTCGGCCTCACGAGGTGAACCCATCTTGGCCTCCATATCGCCGGCCTCGAAGGCCTTCCTCGGACCGAGTGCGTCGAGAGTGACCTCTTCGGCACGCTTCACGGACTTGAGGGCATCAGAGCGTATGGCATCAAGATCGATTGCGACTGCCTGAGTTCGTTCCATCTCGATCTCTGCCTGCGCAATCAGATCCATTCCCCTAGAGGGGTCCTTCCAGCCCTCCTCTCGGGCCGTCTTGAGTAACGAGGCCGACTGTTCGAGGCCCGAGCCTCCTTCCCGGAGAGAGAGAATCCGTGTCTCCATCTGGTCGAGACTGCTGGCAAACTCGGCCCTAGCCTCGTGATCGTCGTCCTTGGCCCGAAGATCAGGGACCATCGTCACCAACGATGCCGTGATGACGACTGCCCACAGAACCGCATCGCCGCTCATCGAAACCAGTATGGAAATGGCGATGGCGAGTCCAGCAATGCTTGTCAGACCCCTCCATTTACGAATTCCGAGGCTGCCACCGAGTAAGTGGCTGGTGTAGCGCCAAAGGAAGGCGGCTATCGCTGCCAGCATCAACGATGCGATCAACTCATCTCCCTGCCCGTAGTGAATCCCAGCTAAGGCCAGAACACTGGGCCAAGCGATGTTTGCCGCTGTACCCAGTCTAGATCGCTCAACAGGCCCGTAGTCTATCAGATCAGGGAGGAGCAGTGCCGAGGCAAACAGCACTAGAACAGGGCCTACCTTCGGAAACATCTCGGCCCCACTGGTGACTGCGGGGGCAAGCCACCAGGCCCCTCCGCCAATTAGCACGAGTGTGCAAAGAAGCGCTAGTCTCTCGACCCTGAGTCTGTGCGCCAAGAAGGTCTTCTCAGGGTAGTCGGGAAGCAGGACCATGTCCTCTCACCCTGAGTTGGGGGTCAAGAGGTGTGCGGATACCTGAGTGGCGCTCACGGCCTCTGTGATTCGGCACCCCAAGTGCGGTGAGCGAGCCATGCGAACAGCATCAGCACGCTCAGCACGCCCAACAGTACCTGCATTGGCATCTGCCATTGTGACACAACGACATAGTCGTTGTCTATCTCTAAAACACCCTCACTGCCCGCACTGTCGCTGGACCAAACAAACCTGAGGTTGATTGGGTCCGTGTTGTTTAGGTTCAGAATCAGTTCGGCGCTGAAAACTCCGGGTCCAGCCGGGTCGGCAGCACTGACTACTACCTCATCAGAGCAGACAGTTTCCGAGCACAGAACCCCAGAGCCGATGTCTGCTCCTGTGTTCTGCATAGTGACAATGATGTTGACCGCTTCGCCCTCAACGAGATCGCCAATAACATGGTGGTCTAAGACTGAAGGGGAAACACCGAGTGCGGGTGAGATAGCTAGGCCGAAGGAAATCTGCTCCATGTTGTCTAAGGAGTCCCAGGCTATGATGTGGATGAGGTAGATTGCTGGTTCATACAGAGGCAGCGAGAGTTTCTCAATCTCGCTCCAGAGGGCTGTCTCGACTATCACCTGTCCATCCACCCTGACCTCCCAGGATACATCGTCGATTGCATCTAGGTCGTCGAAGGACTCGGTCAAGGAGAGGATAATATCCTCACCCGCGCGTGCGGGAGACTCGGGCGATATCAGAGTACCATTAGAGATGATGTTCGGGATTATCGTCGGACCGGATCCGTCAGAGATGGTGATTGTCCACTCTCTCGTGACGATATTCGAGGCGTCGTCTGTAATAGTGAGAGAGAGGTTGTACTCACTTGACTCCTTGGCCTGATGGCGGTCTGTCACATTGAGGTGCATCCCATTGACCTGTTCGCCTTGGAAGAAGCGATCCATGAACTCGAGGTAGTCGACGCCCGTGTGCCTCCACCCCGCGGACTTATCGGATGTGATGTCGATACTGACTGGCAGACCACTCGAGTCCGAGGTGCTGAAGGTGAAGTAGAACTCGCTGCCCGAAGTCACCTCAATGTGAGTCTGCTCGCTGTCCAGCACGGTAGTGTTGCCATCGACTTGAATCTCAAAGGTCGCCTCCCAAGTAGGGTCGGTGCCGTCAATCACGATGTTTTCGTACCAGTTGCTCGAAGAGGAGAAAGAGTCCATGCAGTGCATAACGACGCTTGCAACTTCGCCGTCGGAGTAATTCAATTCGGATGCCGTGAACCGGAGTTCTTTGGTGTCGGACCGAAGCATCATGGTGCCGTTGTTGTGGACCGTCCACCACTGCTGAGTATCATCGAAGACGCTGTCGGTGCATACTCCTGTGTATTCGGTCGGAATCGAAAGGGGAATCAATGAATTTCCAGTCTTCCTCTCAGCTATCGCGTTGGGAGGCATGTTCTCACCCAGAGTGATGCGGATGTCTGAAGCCACAGGGGCCTGATGGCGGAACACCGTGAAGTCACTTGGGCTGCCCTCAATCACACTCTGCATGGCGCTGTATCGGAACTCCCACTGATCGGGGAGAGTGATTCTGAGGGGGATCTCCTCTATCACGCCGCCCACGCGTGGGATGTCGAGAATCCTGGTCAAGCGGCTGTCAGTCATCCCCGTTAGATCAGCACTCTCCATCCAGCCCCAACTGCCGTTGCTGTCAATCGATCCGTTTACAGGCGGGATTACGATGATTTCGACCTCCTTCACCATCTGTAACGGAGAGTAATCGACGATACAACAACCCATCATCTCGGAGTTAGTCAGATTACGGGCATTCTCCACCAGTACAACGAAATCGGCAATCTCGGGTATGCTCAACCAACCATTACCATCACCTAGGTGCTGGTCAATCTGGGCGCGCACTCCAAGTGCCCTGTCAGGAAGTAACTCGACGCCGTAGTCATCCCGCAAAGAGACGTTTGCGTTCCATGAGGCCGAGATATTCGAAGACGTTGATATCGGCCCCGAGATGTCAAGTTGAGAGTTGCCCAAGACGTCGTCGTCCTGCGGCGGCAGCGGGTCGGACCACACCCAAGTGGGCTCCTCAGGATCCTCTGCGATATCCATAACCCGCGGGAGATGATCAGAAGCTATTTTT
>CEWR01000303.1_pt1 | contig 10406 bp, 5 predicted proteins | sample 356321 | NCBI WGS metagenome assembly CEWR01 (sample SAMEA2621551, study PRJEB7988) | marine metagenome | biome: marine biome (ENVO:00000447); feature: mesopelagic zone (ENVO:00000213); material: "saline water (ENVO:00002010), including plankton (ENVO:xxxxxxxx)" | depth 790 m
TAGGGTTAAAACTTGATTTTTCTCTTCATTTTTTATTTCTGATTTGTCATTACCACATGAAATTAACATTAGAGTAAAAACAACAATTAGTGATCTTTTGAACATATTTTTTTATCTTTTTATAGATTATATTTTTCAAAATTAACTATTTAGAATGAATCTAAATAACTTTATAAATTAAAAATACGCCTAAAAAAAATATTAATAATTTATCCTTCAAAAAGTTATTCAAACAACCTAAATTCTCTAGTAACAAGAATAATTTCAGAGTTTCTTTGATGAACATATTTGGATCTTAGATTTATATTTAAGTTTTGTACTTTTAATACACTAAATCAAGATTTTTATTGCTTTTGCGACTCTTCATACCAATAGATTAAGATTTTAAACCTTGTGGATGTAAGTATCTATAATATACAATCGGTACAAGCTATCTAAAATAGTAAGGGTTTGATTATCTTTTCTTTCTTGTACACATTCTTAAACTTTTTTACATTATAAAAAAGCAAAAACTCTATATCCAGTTCTTAGGAACCAAGAGCTTTAAGATCTCTCCATTTATAAGGTATAGGTTGGTCAGCTTGAACTGATGGTGGAGTATCTAAACCGTTAAAAAAGTCAGAAGCCATTTGATTAAATATTTTCGGGCTTTCAATAGATACGACATGACCGCATCCTTTTATTAATGACAATACCGCATTATTTTGATAGGATGTAAATTTTTTGGCCGAACTCAGGAAAATATGATCTTGATCCCCCATTACAATCAAACATGGCCTTGTTAAGTCTCGCTTAAAATATTCTTTGATTAACTTGAAAAAAGGCTTGTACAAATGCACCCATTTTAAATATTCAACGGTTGTCATTCGTTGACTTTGTTTCCGAAAAATATAACGACTTAATCTGTGGTTTTTTCTTGGCAATACAATAAAACTAAACAAGGAATAAAAGACTCTAAAAGGTAAAATATAAGTCAGTAATTTTCCAAAATGCACAAAAGCATACATGAGTTTACTGCCATCAAAAATAGCACCAGCCATTACCAGTCTATCGATAAGTTTCGGACGCAGGATATCAATTTTTTGAAGAATCACTGAACCTATGCTTAAAGACATGAAATGTGCTTTAGTAATGTTTAATTCATCAATTACATTTAAAATATCAGAAGCTATAATATCAAAATCATAAGCGGTGTAAGCTGGGGTCATTTCTTTTGAATACCCGTGGTCTCTTAAATCCAACAGGAGCAACCTGAAATCTTTTGAAAAATGTTCAATTTGAAATTTCCAAGTACGAATAGATCCGCCAGCACCATGAACAAAAACAAGCCACGGGGCTCCCTCCTCTGCTCCAGCAATTTCATAATGTAATAAATCTCTGTTTAACTCTTGATTCATGGACTTAATATATAATATCAATTTGTTTTTTTACAAGCTATTGCCAATAACTTATAAATTTTACAAAAATAGAACATCTTTACAAATTAATGAGATATGAAATACAAAGAAAAAATAATTTTAAGTCTTCATCAGTAACAATAAAATACAAATCCTATTTTGAATTATCCTAAAAGGTGTTTTTAAGATTTTATAGTGGTTTTTTCATAAAAAAAAGCCAAATAAACTTGGTTAAAACCGTTTATATTACTCAAATACTTATTCATATACAGTAAAATCGTTATAATTTCTCTTGTAAGCGCTTATAATCCTTCTTACATCCGAATTATCAGTTTGATAAAATATTTCATTTTTACATCTTTCAAAAGATATTTTTCGCTTATTGGTAAATGCATAACCTATATATTTTCCATTTTTTATAAAGACCACCCCTTTTTCTCTCGGCTTTCTGCCTTTAAGAATCAAGATTTCATTTTTAAAATCTCCTTGAATAGTCTTTAAAGCCATCATTACCCTAGCATTATACTGCTCAACATTCTCTCTTTCGCAACAAACACCTTTACATTTTTTAATGCCATAACTAAAACAACTCCCTTTCCCTCCACGTTCAATAGAGCAATTTTTAGGACATAATTGAAAATCTATAATGAGCTTATCCAGATATGACCTAACATCTCTTTCACTGTAAAATTTAGCTATTGGTGCTTGAATCAGCTTAGAATCATTAAACACCAATTGAATAATTCCATTTTGATTTTTATAATGGGTTAAACCTATGGTTTCTTTACTTCTCTTTTGTGCCCTATTATACAAGGGGTAATGTTTTTTAATTTCTGCTGATTCTAGAAGAAAAGCGATCAATTCATTTCCAGTAATAAAATAGGTTACATCAGCTACATCTTGCGTCATTTTTCGCTCTTTATTCGAAGAATCTCTGAAGTGACTCATTACCCTTTGTTTAATATTCTTTGCCTTGCCAACATAAATTATCTTACCATCAAGGTTCTTAAAATAATAAACTCCTGTTGATATTGAAAGTTCATTAAAAGTTTTAGTCTTCAGGTTTGGGGGTAAGGTACCTTGTTTATTTTTGGCATTTAGAAAAGAAGAAATAAGTTCTCCATTCGTATCTGCTGCTATAGCTCTTTTCAATAATTCTACTGTTGCCTCAGCATCACCTCTGGCTCTGTGTCTTCCATTAATTGGAATCGCTAATTCAGCACAAATATTTCCAAGTGAATATGATTTATAACCAGGAAATGATTTTCTAGATAGCCTCACAGTACAAAGCTTTTTTCTCCTAAATTCACCACCAAGCTCTTTAAATTCTTTACGAATTAAACCATAGTCGAAATTAACATTGTGTGCAACAAAAATGGCATCACGGGTGATGGTCAATATGTCTTTAGCAATCTCATAAAACTTAGGTGCCTCTGCAACCATTTCATTAGTAATAGCTGTTAAACCTGTTATATAAGATGGGATACTGCATTCGGGATTTACAAGAGTGGTGAATTCATCGATTACTTTGTTACCGTCAAATAAAAATATAGATATCTCTGTTATTTTATTTGGAGAACCTCCAAAACCTGAGGTTTCAATATCTACAATAGCATAATTCACTCAGCAAAGTTAATTAAGCTTACAATAAACTAAAATAAAATAGTGCTTAAAGTACGAATTGTAGTTTTTAGAATCAGTTTAATAGATAAACTGTTCTTTTATTGTTCTTAAACATTACACAATTACATTTGTTAATTTAAACATGCATGAACCTCTCTTCTAAGATGGTTCAAGCATGTGTTATTTTTTTGTAGATATGAAAACCTATTCTATTTAGGCGCTCTTTACAAATGGGATAACAATATATATGTTATTGATTTTTAATTGAATGCTTAATGTATTTTTCAATAACAACGGCCGTAACAATAACCATATAAAACTGACCTACTAAGCCTACTAAAATAGTTGCTTTTTGAGCTATAGGTATTACTGGTATAATTTCACCATATCCAATAGTTAATAACGTAATGTATGCGTAATACATAATGTTATCCATCCTTAATTCAAAAGAGCCTCCTTCTAATAATGCTCCTTGAAAAGCTCCAGGAAAAACTAACTCAATACACATAAATAGAAAAAAAGCTAAAAAACCTAAAGAAATATATCCACTCATTAAGCCCATAATAACATTTTTATCTACTATTAAAGCAGTCCAAACTTGTTTAACAATGTTGTATGTAATAATGATGTGGAAGATAAAATAAATAGAAAGTCTTAACAATATGTATTCATCACTTTGGTTCCTACTAATTAAGTTCGCTCCAAAAGCAATTGCCGAAGTTCCAAACAGGATGATAATAAACCACATTAGTAGTTTTGATTTTGAAATCAATAAAATACCAGCCCCAATATTTACTAGAAACAGAATAGGTAATAAAATGTTTTCGTAAACATCACTAGGCACCAATAAAGATCCAAAAAGAATAAGCAGTTGAGTGATTAAAAAGAAAATAAATCTACGTTTATATAATGTTTCCATAATTTATCTTGGTCTCTTTAATCTTTTAGTAGCTCTTCGTTAAAGGTATAATCTTTATAGTTTACTCTAAATAAAGCACTGTACATTGCAGGGATAAAAATTAAGGTTATTACGGTTCCAAATAACAAACCAACCATTATACTAACGGCCATACCTTCCCACATTTCACCTCCGCTTAAATACAAAGGAATTAAGCCTAAAATAGTAGTGAAAGTAGCTAGCAAAATTGGTCTAAACCTTTGTAAACATGCAGTAATAATAGCATCCTGAACACTTCGTTTAAGCTCGTTTTCTTCAATCTCCATTCTATCAACTAAAACAATGGCATTATTAATAACAATACCTGCTAAAGAAATTACTCCTAAAAAGGGCATAAATCCAAAAGGTACTTGAAAGATTAATAACCCAATAACAACACCAATAATTCCTAATGGAATAGTTAATAAAATCATTATCATTTTTCTAAAAGAATTGAATTGAATCGTAAGTAATAAAATAATAATAAACCCTGATAATGGTAAGTATGAAATTACAGATCCCATACTTTCTGCCGATTGTTTAGCGTCTCCTCCAAATTCATAATCATAACCTTGAGGCCATAATTTCACTTGTTCTTCCATCCATGGAGTAATTTCTTTAGTAATTAGTGATGCATTTCCTCCTTCTTTAAGATTACTTGTAATGTTAATGGTTTTTCTTAAGTTCAATCTTTTAATTTTTGAATATTGCCATTGCGGAACAATATTAGCAACTTGTAATAGTGGTACACTTCTTCCAGTAACTTGTGCGTAAATATTTAAGGTTTCTAATGAAGCCAAAGATTGTTGCTGACTAGCATTACTTCGCATTAAAATGGGGATAGATTTATTATCCTCTCTATATTCTCCTGTTTGGAAACCTTCTAAAACAGTTTTTAAAGATGTTGCAATATCTTGGCTAGAAACACCAGCTATTTGAGCTCTGTTTTGATCTATTTTTATTAGAAACTTTTTACTTTTTGGACCCCAATCATCTTTAATATTATTTGTTCCTGTAATATTAGAAAGTTTAATCTTTACAGATTCCGAAATTTTTGCTAATTCATCAGGGTTAGGCCCAGAAACTTTAATTTCAATTGGATTACCCCCTCCTCCAGCACCTAAAACACCAACTTTAATAGCTGCGTTAGGGAAATTATTGAATCCATAATTGTTTAATTTTTCAAGCATTGGTTGGTTCTCTAAAAAAGAAGAAGTATTTACCAAAATATGAGCATAGCTTGAGTTTGCTTCGTCTTGAGAATAACCTAAATCATAAGATTCTGGTCCTTGTCCAATGTAAGAAGACCAATCTGATATTCCAGTTTTTCTTGTATCATTAACCAGAAGAGAGTCTTTCATATACAACTCTATCTTTTTTACAATCTCGGTAGTTCGCTCAATTTTTGTTCCTGTAGGAAGGTTAATATCTACCGTAATCATATTTCTATCACTATCTGGAAAGAATAAAAACTGAACATGACCAAAACCATATATTGATAAGGCAAAAGCTAAGAAAATAGCTGTTATTACCTTTCCTTTATTTGCTAAGGCTGATAAAATAAGGTCTTTATAATACACTTTTAACTTATTGATAACACGATCTATAAAACCTGGTTTTACTTCTCCTTTAGGTTTTACTTTCAAAAATAAAAAACAGAACATTGTAATTACTGTTAACGCAATTAACCATGAAGACAATAATGCAATAGTAATAACAACAAAAATTGGACCTACGATATCTCCCATAGATGTAGGAGACATAAAAAAGGCTAAAAATGCTGCAGAGGTTGTTAATGTTGAAATAAGTAATGGCATAAACAATTCTGAACACGCTTCAATAGCAGCTATTTTTGCTTTAGTGCCTTTTTCCATTTTAACCATTACTGTTTCGGCAACAACAATGGCATTATCTACCAGCATTCCTAAAGCCATAATTAAAGCTGCCAATGTAACTTGGTTTAAACCAATATCCATTAAACCCATTATCATTAATGTCATAATAATAACAATAGGTATTAGGCTTGCAATAACCAAACCTGTTCTCATTCCTAAAAACAAAAGCATAACAGCTAATACTATACCTATTGATTGTAATAGATTAGTTATAAAACCTTGAACTTTATCATCTATATATGTATCTAAAGATGAAACTCTTACTAATTCTAAGCCAATAGGTAGTTTTTGTTGCCATTCGCTAACTACTAAGTCAACTTCCTCTCCTAATTTAATTACGTTAGAATTCTTTTTTAAGTTGATATGAATAGATAACGCATCTTTACCATTTAACCTCACTTTTTGTTGTGCAGGACTTATGTAACCTTTTCTTACCGAAGTAATGTCTCCTAATTTTACTGATTTAGCACCGTTACCAACAGAAATTAGCATTTCTCTAATATCTTCTACAGAATTAAAGTTTCCTGTCGGTTCTAAAATAATTCGCTCATCAGCCAAATTAACCTCTCCACCTGAACTTAAAATGTTAGTAGATGCAATTAATTGTTGCAGCTTTGATGCTGAAAGATTGTACTCTTTTAACCTTGTATTATCAAACTCTACAAATACTCGTTCTTCTTGTACTCCTCCTAAAACAACCTTAGCCGCATCAGGCAAACGAATTAAATCATCTTTAATATCATCTACATATTCTTTCATCTCTAAATAAGAATATCCATCTGAAGTTAAACCAACAACAATTCCATAAACATCTCCTATTCCATCATCTTGTAAATTAGGCTGAACACCTTGAGGCAATCCTCCTATTGCTCCAATTTTTCTTCGTAATCTATCCCATACAGCTTGTAATTTTTCTTGTGGCACTTCATCTTTTAAACTCACTATAACAACAGAAAGACCTGTTCTCGAAGTACTTGAAACCTCTTTTAATTCAGGTAATTCTTGAACTAGTTTTTCTATTTTATCCGATACTAATTGCTCAACTCTTTCAGGACTTGCTCCTGGAAACAAAGATACTACCGAAGCCACTCGAACAGTAAAAGGTGGCATGCTATCTCTTGATAAACTTGAATAAGTTACCAGTCCCATAATAATAATAGTAACCAGTACCATTAAGGTTATTCTATTTTTTTCAATCGATATTTTTGCTAAATTCATAGGTGATCTATTTATCTTTCAGTAATTAATTGGAAACGGTATTCAAACTTTTTAATTAAAAATTAACTACTTTATTCTTACCTCTTGCCCATCTAACATTGTTTGCAAACCAGCAACTGCAATCTTTTCTCCTGGAGATAATCCTGACTTTATTTCAAACCCTTCTGCTGTTAACTGACCAATAACTACTTTTTTCTTTTTTACCGTTGTTACTTCTCCTTCTTCTATTAAAAAGACAAACCTTCCGTTACTATCCTCTCCTACTGCATGAGCTGGTACCACTAATACTTTTTTAGCAGTATTCTCACCTCCAAAATTAAAAGTAACATCTGCTGTCATTCCACTTTTTATCTCATCAGTAAGATCAGCTATCCTTACACTTACCGGGTATGTAGATGTATTAGCATCAAGAGCTGGTGAAATTTCTGTTACTTCAGCAGAAAACGTTTTATCTTTAAAAGAAGTAAAATGCACATTTACGCTCATTCCTTGCTTTACTCGATTAATAATACTTTCTGGTAATCCTAAAGAAATTTGCATATTAGTACCCGAGTTTAATATTGCAACAGTTTGTCCTGGACTAACATTTTCATCAATCTCAGAAGTAACAGTTGCAATAACTCCATCTTCAGGAGCATATAAGTACCCGAAGTTTATTTGCTCTTTTTGGATCTTCACATTTCTTTCTGCTGATTGATAATTTTGTTGTGCTGTTGCAAAAGAGTTTTTTGCTGATTCAAAATTGCTTAAAGCAGAACTCCCTTTCTCATATAATGAGCGAACTCTGTCTAAATTAAGTTTAGCAGTATTCATTTGAGATTTTGCACTATTCATTGAAGATTTAGCATTTTCATAACTCAACCTTGCTTGCTTATTATCTAACTTAGCCAACAGTTTTCCTTTCTTTACTTTTTGACCTAATTTAATATCAAGTTTTGTAATTACTCCAGTACTTCTAAAACTTAATTTTATCGTTTTATCTGTTTTCGAAACGCCACTAAATGTTCTATTTTTTTCGCCACCCAAAAATCCAACTTCTTTGTATTTAACTGGACGAACTACTTTTTCTACTTCTTGTTCTTGTTCATAACAAGAAAAAAGTGTAATCATTAAAAAACTTAATCCTAAAATTTTGATTGTATATTTCATTTCTAATATGTTATGGTTCTATTTATTTTCTTTAGTCGCTATAAAAGTTAAAAATCGTTGACGAAAGCTCTCGTTATCTTTCTCAGTATTTAATAAAAAGTAATACCCTAAAAATCGTTCTAATTGTAATGAACTTATTAGGTAATTATTTACAGCATTTGCTTTCATAAATTGAGCATTTAAGTAATTATTCTGCGCATCAATTAATTGAACAATATTAATTGCTCCATTAGAATAAGCACTTCTTGTTAAATCTAAAGCCTCTTCTGCAGCAGATTCAGAAACTGTTGAAAGTTTAATATTTGAAATTTGATTAATTAAATTTAACACTCCATTTCTTACATTGGCAGCAATTGCCAACTCGGTATTGTTAACTCCTATCTGTAGCTGATCTTTTTGAATAGCTGCAGTTTGTCTTTGTATATTTTTTGTATTCTGATCAAATATTGGAAGAGTAACATTTATGCCAACATTATAATAACCATCTGGTATCTCAGGAAAACCTAAAGGGGATGTACTTCCTTTACCCCATCGGCTAAAACTTCTATTGTACTGCCCTTGCAAACCTACTGTAGGGATAAAACGACCCGACCCATTTAATTTCATATTTCTTTCGGTAGCCTCTAAGTTATAGGCTAATGATTTTAACTCTGGAGCATTTACTTTAGCTTCTTCTATCAAAAAAGCGATAAAAGGTTCACTTAAAGTTGGATCATCCAACAACTCAAAAAACTTGTCATAATCATAGTCTTTATAAATGCCTTTACCTAGCTCAATATTTGCAATATCAATTTCTTTATTAACTGGATTGTTTAACAATTGGTTTAAACCAATAAAGCCTTGTTCTAAACTATTAACTGCTTGAACCATTGCCTGTGTATTTTGTGCCAACGCACTTCTAAAACGCAAAACATCTGATTTACCCGATTGACCTGCATCAAAATTCTGCTCTGCTAACTGAAGATTTTTCTTTGTTAGGTTTAGGTTTCGCAATTGAATTCCTGCATTCGCTTTTAATATTAATAAACTAAAGTAAGTATTAGATACATTGTAAATAAGATCTAATTGAGCTGCATTATAGGTTTCTTGTTGTGCTTCTTTTAACTTTTTTTGAATGGTAATATTGGTGCTTGCAGCATTAGAATAAAGGGATTGTTGTAAGGTAACATTACCTCCTAAAGAAAATTCAGAGTTTTGACCATTACTTACTTCAGCCATATTTGGGTCAATATGAGTTCCTGTTCCATTTGCAGTAAGCTTAGGCAAATAGTTTGATTTTGCCATCTTAAGATTTTGCTCCGATAGCTCTATGTCTTTTCTACCAGATTGTAAGGATAAATTATTTTTTAAAACTCTATCAATTACATCTAATAATGAATACTGCTCGTCTGATAGAGCGTTTTTGAGGTCTCCTACAAAGTCAGTACTTCCTATTAAACTATATTTAATAGATACATTAACCATTTCGGCAGTATTAAAGTTTACCGTTAATCGCTGGTCATAATCAATAAACACCGACATTTCAGAAAGAGGTTTCCCACTAATATAACTATCTACTGTTAAAGCTATTCTTCGAAAAAACTGATTAATATTATCTTTAGATTGATTGGTTGCCATTAAACCCAATTTAACATCTCCAACTCCTGTATTAGAAAATGAAGGCAGCTTTTTCTCTATAAATGAATTAGCCAATTGCTTTATTTCGTCATCTTTTAGAAAAAAGCCACCAGCAAGATATACAGCATCAATTCCTTCTATATTTCCTATAATATCTGAAACACTTTTATATGGAATTAATTTATATTCAGCCCCTATAGATTTTAGTTCTTTATCAAAAGTGTTTTTTAGTGGTAAAATATCTAAAAAATGTTGTTCTACAACAATTCCCAACTTCTTAAAATTGGTTAATTCGTGTAGCTTTTTAATATCTTCTTTATAAGATTCTGATTCAATAAGGTAAGTGAAATTGTTAATTCCTGATGTTGCTTTATTAAAATTTATGTCTATTAAATCTTTATTAACTGCTCCAAATAAAATAGTAGGCTTTTTATATTCTTGAACTTTATGGATGATGGAATTATTAACTACTCCAAAGGCTAAAATAATATCCGTATTATCGTTAATTAATTGAGTATAATTTTCTTTTGCCTTCTGCAAATTAAAATCATTCATCAATAAACTTTCTTT
>CEWR01080467.1_pt1 | contig 10401 bp, 7 predicted proteins | sample 356321 | NCBI WGS metagenome assembly CEWR01 (sample SAMEA2621551, study PRJEB7988) | marine metagenome | biome: marine biome (ENVO:00000447); feature: mesopelagic zone (ENVO:00000213); material: "saline water (ENVO:00002010), including plankton (ENVO:xxxxxxxx)" | depth 790 m
GGTTTAAGCCAGCTGGAAAGCTGGGATCCCAAGCCAGGGACCGCCACCGGAGGCCCCTTCCGTGCAATATCGACCTCGGTACCTGGTGTGCAGATCAGTGAACTGCTGCCCAGGACGGCCGAGCAGATGCATCACCTGGCCCTGGTTCGCAGTATCAACACCAAGAACAGCGACCATGGTAAGGGAAGTTACATGATGATGACCGGCCGTCGGCAGACGCCGGCAGCCGACTTCCCCAAGCTCGGTGCCGTGGCTGCCAAGGCACTGGGAGCCGACAGGTTTTCACTTCCTGGACATATCCATGTCGCCAATGGGAGTGGTGCTCGGAACAACGATGCCGCTTACCTGGGACCGATGTTTGCCAGTGTGACAGTTGGAAGTGGTTCTCCTCCGCCAAACTCTGCCCGTCCCGAGGGGCTCTCGGAGGGTGCAGACAAGAGCCGAAATGACTTCCGCCGCAAGGTCAACGAGAATTTCTCCCTCCGCCGCAAGACAGCGGTGACTGATATTTACACGCAGAACTACGAGCGAGCACTTCAGCTGATGCAGCAGCGAGACGTGTTTGATATCTCCAAGGAACCAGAGAAGGTCCGGGACCAGTACGGGAGTCACCAGTTTGGACAGCACTGCCTGATGGCTCGCCGCCTGCTTGAACATGGAGTGACATTTGTGCAGGTAACCCACTCCAACTATGACACCCACAACGAGAACTTCAACTTCCACCATGAGCAACTGGGCGAGGTAGATGGTCCCTTCTCCACCCTGATCGCGGACCTGGTGGACAGGGGCATGTGGGACAACACGCTGGTGGTCGTGCTCTCCGAATTCGGACGAACACCGAACATCAACAAGTACTATGGCCGTGATCACTGGGGTACAGCCTGGAGCGTCTGCCTGGGAGGGGCCGGGATCCAGCGCGGGGCGGTGATCGGCAAGACCAACGATGGCGGTACCGCGGTGAGTGAGAGGGAAGTGGACCATGCTCACCTCTTCCATACTTACCTGCAGGCGGTAGGGGTCGATTCGTCAGATACGTTTGATGTTGGCGGACGGCCAGTTCCAATCGCTGACCCGGCATACGAGCCGATCAAGGAATTGCTTGCATGAGCCAGTCTGAAGACACGGCACAAGCGGATGAGCAGGCCGAAGAGAAGCCTGCTGGAAAAATTGATCCCAAGGCAACGCATGTTGCCATCCAGTGGAAGTACGATCGACCGCTGATCAATTGCCGCTTTGATCCCCAGGCACGCTATATTTTTGCCACCTCGGAGGATCGCACGATCCAGCGCTGGGAGGTGGCCAGTGGGATCCGGGTGGGCATGTCCGGCCACGATTCCTGGGCCCGTGGTATCGCCTTTTCCAGTGATGGCGAGACGATGATCACCAGTGGCTACGATGATACGCTTATCTGGTGGAAGACGGCTGAAGCGGAACCAAAACCTCTTAACTCGGTACAAGCCCACAAGGGCTGGATCCGGGCTATCGCGGCCAGCCCGGATGGCACCCTGCTGGCCAGCGGTGGCAACGACAAGGTCGTGCGAATCTGGAATCTTTCCGACGGAAGTCCAGTGCGAGAGATGACTGGCCATGAAAAGGACATCTACAGTATCCATTTTCATCCGGATGGCGAGTTTCTGATGACCGGTGACCTGGCCGGCCAGATCAAGCAATGGGACGTTGCCACGGGCAAGATGGTACGCAATTTCGATGGCAAGGCACTTCACACTTACAACGGAGGCCAGCGGGTTGACTATGGTGGTGTCCGCAGTATTTCCTTCAGCCCCGACCTAAAGACCATGGCGTGCGGGGGACTTCACAAGGCAACCAATCCGCTCGGGGCAGTCAACGAACCGCTGGTCCTGTTATTCGACTGGGAAACGCAGGAAATCAAGAAGTCTCTTGTTGGTGAAGGAACCAAGGGAATCGCCTGGCGAACGGTCTACCATCCCGATGGTTTCCTGATTGGCGCTTCGGGTGGCAGTGGTGGTGGTTTCCTGATTTTTTGGAAGCCGGAGGAGGAAAAGGAATTCCACAAGTTCACACTGCCGGACACCGCCCGGGAAATGGACCTGCATCCCGATGGAGTTCAGATCGCCACGGTTCATTATGATCGACACTTGCGGATCAGTAAGATGGTCCCCAAAATGGAAGAGAAAAAAGGCTAGGGGCAGCAGACCAGGAGAGGGAGAAGAGTTCATGTTCAGGCATGCCGTTCTGACTGCGATCACGATTTCCCTGTTTGGCGGAGTGGATTCTCCGTCGCAGCAGGCCGCGGCCCAGGTGGTGATGCTTCCCACCTATCGCACCTTTTCTATAGGCGGAAGCGTGCTGGTGCCGGACCGTGGAATGGCACACCTGGGTGGCATAAGTACAGCCCGTGAATCTCGAGTGAGCCGCGGAATCCCTGGTTTCGGCCCGTTGTTTGCAAACCGGGGCATTGGCCGGGAAATGGGACACGCCGGGGCCCATGTTACGGCGACAATTATTGACAACCGGGAACTTGACCAGCAGGTGCTTTCTGCCGCCGCGCGTTCCCTTCCAGCTGTTTCTGCCGAGGACGTCGCCATTGCGAGGAAGGCTGCCTTTCTCAACCAGCACCTGGGCAGCCGGCCCCGGCCTTCAGGGCAGACAGCCGGCCTCGAGGGTTTGCCGGAAAACCACATCTCGCGAATTCGCCAGCAACAGCAGCAGGCAGATCAGCAACAGCAGCTCGAGGGCCTGGAATTGATGATCCAGGCCCAGCAGATGGAACTGGCCGGCAAGCCGGGTGTGGCCAGGATCTACTATCAGCAGGCTGCCCGCCGGTTGACAGGGAGTCGCCGGCAGCAGGTGATAGAGCGGGTCCGGGCGATCGAGGCAATCAGGCAGACCAGCGGTGGCCGCTAGGAGGCTAGTCGTCCTGGTAAACCGCATCCAGCTCGGCGGCATTCGCCTCCAGCATGTTCTTGAGTGTCATGAACTCACCACCGTGGTTCATGAGCTGGGCACCCTGCGCAAAACGCTGCTCAAGGTTCTCTCGACTTGTTGCCGGGCAACCCCAGGCAATTCCCTGCTCGGCAGCGACCGCGGCAACTTTCTCAATGGCACTCTCCACCGTCATCTCCGTTTCCATCTTGGAGAGCCTGAGGCCAAGGTCGCCAGGGCCCACGAAGAGACCGTCGATTCCCTCCACGGCAGCGATCTCCTCCACGTTCTCGACTGCTAGTGGTGTTTCTATCTGTATCACCAGGAAGGTTTCCGCATTTGCCTCGTCGGTGTACCCGGGGCCGCCAGCCAGCACAAAGTCGGTGTCCATCCCGGCGCCATCCAGCCCACGATCACCAATCGGCGGAAACTTGACTGATTGCACAAGATCCCGGGTCTGTTCTGCAGTGGAAACGTGGGGGATCATCAACCCGCTCGCGCCGTCCTCCAGGTATCGGTAAAGGCGTGTCTTTTGCTTCGTATCTGCGCGCAACATGCAATCGATATCGAACAGGTGGAAGAGTGCCAGGAGCGCCTGGAGTTCCCGTCGCTCGAAGGTCCGGTGTTCGGTATCCAGCCAGATACAGTCAAACCCGGCATGGGCGGCATGGCGAATATAGGAAGGAATAAAATGGCCCAGGGCACACATCCGGACAGGTTTTCCGGCTCGTAGTTTTTCCATTGTTTTACTCTGTCGCATCAATCGTCTCCTTCTGGATCAGGATGTTGTCAGGCTGTTTGAAATCTGTTTACGGGTGTTAAGCAGTGGGCGGATCTCGGCCGCAAGGAAAAAGGAACCGGCTATACAGATCACGTCATCGGGACCTGCCAGCTCACGGGCCTGTGTCCATCCAGTGGCTGGATCCGGGCATTCAAAGAGCCGTGGGTTCCGGCAGTCGAAGTTCCTGGCCGGGTGCACGGCAAGCCAGCGTGTCGCCTGTTCTCTTAATTCCGCAGGTGATGTTGCACGCGGATTGCTGGTGAAACGTGTGAAGATAACATCATCAAAGTGGGGAAGCAGTGCGGCCAGCATTCCTTCACTATCCTTGTCGCGACTGCAGGAAAACAGCAGGACTCGTCGCTTGGCCACGATTTCCGTTTCCAGGTGATTGGCGAGAGCTTTCACCGAGGGAAGATTATGGGAGACATCAAGTAACAGTTGTGGCTGCCCGGAAATTAATTCTAAGCGGGCCGGGCAATAGGCTGACGCCAGCCCCTCCCGAATCAACTCCTGCTCGATCGGCCACCGGTCAGCAACCTGGGCGATCGCCGCCAGGGCCACGGCGGCGTTCTCCAGCTGGTGCCGCCCGGGGATACCACAGTGGAGGTCGCTCCAGGAGATCGTACGGCCTGCAATCGTGCCGGAAAAAGAAAACCTGTTTCGGGCATCCATCTGGACATCGAAATCCTCGCCAATCGACAGGAGCGGTGCGCCCTGCTGGTCTGCGATCTGCTGGATGACTGCTCGTGCGCCGGCATCACGACTCCCGGAGATGACGGGGGTCCCAGGCTTGATGATGCCTGCTTTCTCCGCCGCGATCTCCTCGACCGTGGAGCCGAGCAGGTCTGTATGGTCGAGCCCGATATTGGTGATCACCGAGACTTCTGGTTGGCAGATGTTCGTGCTGTCAAGTCGTCCCCCCAGCCCGACTTCCAGGACGGCACAATCGACCTGGGACTGGTGAAAAAAGAGGATTGCCATGGCAGTAGTAATGTCAAAGAAAGTCGGCCCCTGTTGCTGGGGAGATTCGCTGTCAAGTGCCTCGACCACCGGCTGCACCTGCTCGAGCAATCGTAGCAACTGTCCCTGTTGGCAGACCTGGCTGTCCACCACGAAACGTTCTTCCAGGCGTTCCAGGTGAGGAGAGGTGTAAAGTCCAGTGCGGTATCCTCCCAGCGTGGTAATTTGCTGGATCATGCAGGCCGTGGAACCCTTCCCCTTGGTGCCGGCCACGTGGATGCAGGGGAGTGCGGCAGCGGGGTTTCCCAGCCGCTCGTTCAACTGGCGCATCCGGTCTAATCGGAATTCACCCCGCTCTACCGGCGGAGGCCGACGCTCATAATCGATACGATCGTACAAAAACGCCAGCGCGGCAATTTGATCCGCTGTTTCGAGCTGTTGGCCCATAAAATTTTTTGGATCAATGGTAGTAATGTAATGCAGAATAGAGAGTACCCATCCTGTTGTCGCCAGGACAAGAGGATCAGGTAACCTTATTTATAATGAACTTCGCGGATCAGATAAGACCTGTCACGAGATGGCGTGCGTGATGCTGCTGAACCGGAACGTCAGCGGAAACGTAAACAGACAGGGCATGCCGATTCTGGAAGGGATCCGTTAAGACAAGCTCTTTTTCTGGAAAATGACCATGGACACACCCGAAGCAGTTGATTCGGAGCAGCAGGAATCCCCTGATGACGTAAGTGATCAGCAGCAATCCCCCGCGCCTGCAGAAGGTGCGGAGGGTGAGGTGATCATTGAAACCCGGAGCCTGACAAAGGTCTACCGGGACTTCTGGGGACGACCCAAGGTCCGTGCCGTCAAGGCGCTTGATATGCAGGTCCGCCGGGGTGAGATCTTCGGCCTGCTTGGACCCAATGGTTCCGGCAAATCAACGACGATCAAGCTCTTGCTCGGATTGCTCTTTCCTACCAGTGGGCAGGCACTTGTCTTTGACAAGAATTCGACGGACGTGAGCAAGAATGAAAGGATCGGCTACCTGCCCGAGGAATCCTACCTGTACAAGTTTTTGAATGCAGAAGAGACGCTCGACTTTTACGGGCGCCTGTTCAACATGTCGGCAGCCCAGCGACGTAGTCGTACCCAGCAGCTGATCGATCTGGTCGACCTGAACTGGGCAAAGCGACGCCAGTTGAAGGAATACTCCAAGGGAATGACGCGGCGAATTGGTCTGGCCCAGGCACTTATCAATGACCCCGAGCTGATCCTGCTTGATGAGCCGACAACGGGGCTGGATCCCATCGGTACTCGAGAAATGAAAGACCTGATCATCAAGTTGCGTGACCAGGGCAAGACGGTCCTGATGTGCAGCCACTTGCTGGCGGACGTGCAGGATGTCTGTGACCGGATCGCGATTCTCCACCAGGGAGAATTGAAGGAACTCGGGCGAGTCGACGATTTGCTCTCCGTCCAGGATGTGACCCAGATCCAGGCCCGTGGCCTGACTCCCGAGGCCGAAGAGGAGATCCGCCAGGTGATCGAGCGTCACCAGGGAGAACTCGTGACGATGGAGAATCCCAGCACGACGCTCGAGGACCTGTTCCTCAAGATTGTCCGTGAGAGTGATTCCGCATCGACGGCTGAAATGACCGAAAAGTGATGATGAGACAGCTCCGTTGAATTTCCCGGTACCGGGCAGGATGAATAGAGCATGGTTGTTGACCCCAGTGAATTTATCACCTTCAACGAGTGGTTCCCGCTCGCGATCTGGAGCTATGCGAAGATAGTGCTGCTGCTCTTGTCTGCTGGACTGGGCATCTGTTTTGCCATCGCAGTCGTAAGGCATGGCCCGACCGAAGCGACCTACATTATCTCCCGGGCGGTGACCGGTTTTTTCTCGCGAGATGGTGTACAGGTCTCGCCCCGTCGAGTGATTGCCCTGGCGCAACTGGCCATCAAGGAATCACTCCGTCGTCGCGTGCTGGTTGTCTTTGGAGTTTTTGTGCTGGTGATGTTATTCGCTGGCTGGATGCTGGATGTGGAGAGCGATAATCCGGCCCGGCTCTACCTGGGCTTTGTGCTGACAATGAGCAACTACCTGGTGCTCGCCCTGGCAATGTTCCTGAGCGCTTTTAGTCTGCCCAACGATATCAAGGACCGCACGATCTACACGGTTGCCACCAAGCCGGTGCGTCCACTGGAGATCTTCTGGGGCCGCGTGCTGGGGTTCATTACCGTGGGAACCATCCTGCTGGTCGTGATGGGCGTGGTGAGTGGGATCTTTGTCCACCGTGGCCTGGACCATCGTCACCAGGTTGAGACGACCTCGGCCGATTTTGATTCCGAGTTGAAACGGCACAGTGGTGAGACCAGCCGGGATGCCCACCATCGTCACGATTTTTTCGTTGACGAGGAGACAGTCATTGGCGGAGAGATCATCGGGACAACCGATCCGATCGTGAAGGAACATCGACACCAGGTGACGCTCAAGGAGGATGGCTCCCTGCAGATTGGTCGACCGCAGGGGAGCCTGCAGGCCCGCGTGCCGATCTATGGAAAATTGTTTTTCCGGAACCGGGAAGGACAGGCAGAAGATGTCGGTTTGAATGTAGGCAAGGAATGGACCTATCGCAGTTACATCGAGGGGAACACACTGAGTGCCGCGGTCTGGAATTTCTCTGGTGTTGATGAGGCTAAATTCCCCGAGGGGTTGCTGCTGGAAATGGACATCCGGGTTTTCCGTACCAGCAAGGGTGATATCGAGGCACAGATTCCAGGGGAGATAATCCTGCGGAATCCGAACCCGAAGCCGGATGCCGATCCAACTCGCCAGGCGTGCATGCCGATCCCGTTTGCAGCGACAGAATTTGCTGCCAGCGAGGTATTTGTCGGGCTGGACCAACTCAAGTTCCAGGATGTCAGTGGCCAGCTGAAGCCGCTCAACCTGTTCGAGGACCTGGTCGATGAAAATGGACAGCTTGAAGTCTGGATTCGTTGCCGGGAGAGGGCCCAGTTCTTTGGCATGGCCCAGGCCGATGTTTACCTCAAGGCCCAGAATAACAGTTTCTGGATGAACTTCGCCAAGTGTCACCTGGGACTCTGGATGCAGATGGTCCTGGTAGTCCTGTTTGGCGTCTTTTTCAGTACCTTCCTGACCGGTATCGTTGCGATGAAGGCCACGCTGGCAACCATCGTGCTGGGCATGTTCAGTGGCTTCCTGGCCGATGTCCATTCAGGAGAAGTTGCCGGGGGTGGTCCACTGGAGTCTCTTTTCAGGAACACGACCCAGCAGGGAGTAACTACGGACCTGGATGTCAGCGAGGGAACCTCGGCGGTGATGAAAACGACTGACAGGGTCTACTTGCGGTCGATGATGTTGATATCGGGTCACCTGCCAAATTACCCGGAATTTAATACCATCCGAAAGGTCGCTTATGGTTACGACATTAGTCATCATATTATTGCCCGTCACATGGTGATTACCTTTGGATATTTCCTGGTACTCTCGGTGATGGGATACTTTGTTCTCAGGACAAGAGAGTTTGCAGCATGAACCGAAATAGTCCATTCGTTCGCAAGGTCATCTACATCAGCGCGATCATGCTGTTGTTGTTTCCCCTTTTCGTTCTGGGGCAGCCTGGCTCGACATCCAGCAGCGGAGGAAAGCTCTCGCGATTGCGGGAATCTTACGGGCTTTCACAGGCCCAGCTTGGCGACATTGACCCGGTCAGTGTTTCCATGCAACTGGCGACCTTTGGAATGCGCGGCGTGGCAGTGAATATTCTCTGGGACAAGGCAGCCCGTTATCACAAGACCGAGGACTTCGATAACCTCAGTGCCACGCTCAACCAGATTACGAAGTTACAACCCCATTTTCTTAAGGTGTGGGAATTCCAGGCCCATAACCTGTCGTACAATATTTCTTCGGAATTCGATGACTACCGCCAGCGTTATCACTGGGTCAAGAGAGGAATTAACTTCCTCATCGAGGGCACACACTACAACCGTGACCAGCCCCGGATACTGCAGAACGTGGGCAATTTCATTGGTGACAAGATTGGCACGCCGGATGAACGGATCCAATTTCGCGAACTGTTCCAGGAGGATATTGATTTCCACCAGTCGCTTTCCCTGGAAGAAGGAATCGATACTTTCTCTCGTCGCTCCCTGGGGCCAACCGGAACCCCGGATAACTGGCTGGTTTCCTGGCAGTGGTACCAGAAGTCGGAGAATGCCGTCGACCCGCTTGGCCAGAGGGCCCTGGGGAAGGCTCACCTGCTCTTTTTTACGCTCAAGCCAAAGACACTGATCTCCTTTGCGATAGCGATCGAGGACGAGGGATTTCTTGATGAGTTTGGCCGTGAGGCTTACCGCCGTGCCGCCGAGGGATGGAACGTACTTGGAAACAAGGAAATCCAGACCCCCGTCGGTATCGCTGTTCGCATGAACGACATCGAGATTCACCGTCGTGCAGTGCGGGACTACCGGAACGATATTATTGCGATGGCACCGGCGATCTTTGAAGAAATACAGCTGGAAAGAGAAAAGCAGCTGACCAAAAACGAGCAGGAAGCCATGGCCTTGCCTGCAGCGATGCGCTCGATGGATCAAAGACGCCAGGCCGATGATGCCGCGTTCAAGCTGGAGATTACCAACGAGGAAATCATCGAACGATTTTCCGATGACCTCAAGCCACGTGCCATGGAACTGGCTGCCGAGGCTTCCAAGAAACTGGAACTTGCTTATGCCGCCGAGTACTGCCGTGGCACGGTGAACTATGACTACTTCAAGATGCGATGCGAGGTCGAGCAACTCAAGCTGGCAACGGATGCTCGTCAGGCGGTCCGTCAGGCGGATGAGTTTTTTGTCAATGCGGAGCTCGAAAAAGCACGTACGCGGTATGAACGTGCATGGGTGATGTGGGGAGAGATCTTCGAGCGGTTCCCCCAGTTGATGGATGATCCAGAAGCTGAGATTCTTCGCCAGTCGGTAGGTAATTACGAGAGCCTGTTAGCACAGGTCGAGGAGACGATTCCTGCTGATTTCAAGTTGCGAAAACTCATCAAGATGTACGAGATGGATCGACTGCCCGAGGGATTTGATCCGACGGGCGGGGCGAGGTCCCAGTAACCTGCTGGCAGGGAAAGGGAATCCCCGATGCATGCTCCACAACGGATTGTCTCCCTGCTTGCAAGCGCCACCGAGATCCTGGCCTGCCTTGGGCTCCTGGACAAGATCGCGGGAATAAGCCACGAGTGTGATTACCCGCCTGGCGTGGCCGTCAAGACAGTGGTGACCCGGTCAACATTGGCCAACTCGCTCTCCAGCAAGCAGATTGATGATACTGTCCGCCAGCAGCTGGAAGCGGGAGAGGCACTCTACCAGCTTGATGTGGATGAGATCTGCCGGATCGAACCGGACCTGGTGATCACGCAGGCACAGTGTGATGTCTGTGCAGTTCGTTACCAGGATGTGATGGCAATGGTGGAATCCCAACCGGTTCTCGCTGCGACATCGGTGCTGGCACTGAATCCGAGCAGCCTGGAGGATATCCTGGAGGATATTGTTCGAGTGGGCCGGGCAGCAGGGTGCCTGGACCGGGCAGAACAACTGGTTGAAAAACTGCAGCAGCGAATGCTGGTGATCCAGCAGCTGGTGATGGAGAAACAGAAACCGCGAGTCGCCTGTATCGAGTGGATCGAACCGATGATGCTGGCTGGGAACTGGGTCCCCGACCTGATTTCCATGGCCGGGGG
>CEWR01044305.1_pt1 | contig 10400 bp, 10 predicted proteins | sample 356321 | NCBI WGS metagenome assembly CEWR01 (sample SAMEA2621551, study PRJEB7988) | marine metagenome | biome: marine biome (ENVO:00000447); feature: mesopelagic zone (ENVO:00000213); material: "saline water (ENVO:00002010), including plankton (ENVO:xxxxxxxx)" | depth 790 m
CGTCGAAACGATCCTCGAAGAAAGCGTCGCTACCTTGAGATTGAGCCATGTCGGCGTGATGGTCTTCCGTGTTTGGGGAACATCGCTACCGGACTTCAGTGCTTGCGGACGGAGGCGATGGCACCGGTCCACTCCCGGAGACCTCGCGGCCCCTCCAATTGCACCTTGAGGTTGACGAGTTCGGTGAAGTTGATGTCCTCGATGCTGACGTCCGGATACCTGCGTTTAACGTAACCCCACAGGTTGAAGTAGTTTTCATCTTTCTCGAAATCGCTCTCTTGCTGGCGTTGGGGGCCGTCGGAGGGCATAGCCAGGGCAGTGTGCATTGACAACAAATGACTGAATGTTGAAGAATCCTTTGAAGCACAGGCTCCACATCCAGCACCTCCTTGTGCGACTATGGGAACAGGACAGCGGCAAAACGGCTCGCCTCTGCCTGAAAGAACATGAAGCAAGAAATTGGCCTCGGTTCTCCAAAGTTGAAAAATCCTTGCACTTCCCCAAGTACAAAGTGAAGGTGCCGCTTGCATTCCACAGGCTTCATCCTCTATACTGCGCAACCTCGGAGTCTGAGACATTATTCCCATCATCTAGCCCACCTGAAATGCCCCACACTGCCACCACTCCTGCTCCCGACGCTGCCCCGGAAACCCGTTGTGGGTTCATCGGCCTCATCGGACGTCCCAACGTGGGGAAATCCACCCTGCTCAACCGTTTGGTCGGCCAAGCCGTTTCCATCATCACTCCCAAACCGCAAACCACCCGCAACCGTATCCGGGGCATCCGCACAGAGGAGTTGGTGCAGATGGTGTTCATTGACACCCCCGGTATCCATGAAGGCCCCAAAAAGCTCAACCAGCGCATGAACCGCTACGCGCTCGAAACGCTGGTGGGCAACGACCTCAACATCTGGCTGGTGGAACCCTTCCCGGAATCCAAAGCAGCGCTTCCCAAAAACGAGCAGGCGCTTCTGGAACAGTTCCGGGGGCGTGAATCCCACACCATCGTGCTGCTCAACAAGTGCGATGCTGCGAGCAAGGTGCAGGTGATCCGGAGCATTGACCTGCTGGGGCAAGCAGGAGCGTTCCTCGGTATCGTGCCAGGGTCAGCCCTCAAGGATCAGAACCTCGATCCCCTGCTGAGCTTGATCCGTGCGAATCTTCCAGGATCGCCGTTCTTTTTCGAGAGCGACCAGGTGACGGATGCGACCGAACGTTTTCTGGTGGCCGAATTTGTACGCGAAGCGTTGTTCCGGAGACTCAAGCAGGAAGTGCCCTACGCGACCGCCGTGCGGGTGGAGCAATTTGAGGAGTCTGAACGTCTCATCAGCATCCACTGCCAAATCTGCGTGGAGCGCGACTCGCAGAAGGGCATCATCATCGGCAAAGGCGGAGCGATGCTCAAGGAAATCGGCACCGCCGCACGGTTGCGGATGGAGCGTCTTTTGGGCCGCAAGGTGTTTTTGGGCCTGCATGTCAAGGTGGTGCGTCGCTGGACCGACGATGCGTTTCACCTGCGTCAGTTGGGCTACGAATAGGGGGAACGTGCGAACGTGGCAAAAGGTGGGTCTTGGGGCAGGGAGTGTGGGGAGCGTGGTGGTGGTGGCTGTGTTCTCCTTGGAACTCGCCGGAGGGCTGGCCTCCTTGCTAGCTGCGTTTTGGGGGATTGTGGTGATTTTGAAGCGCAACGTTTCTCTGAGAGACACAGCCGCACAGAATCCGGCAGTCACCGAGGCGCTGGATCCACAAGCGTTCCGACGCTTCCAAAAAGTTTTCAAGCAAGAGGGCACCGGAACACCTCCCCCGGAACCGGAAGCCACCGTGATCGGCTCGTTACGGTTGCGCCCTTCCGGTTCGGAAACGCCTGCTGTTGTACCAGATTACGATCCGGAGAACTCGGAATTTTCCGGGGTGCTTGCAGAAGAGGAGCAGGTTTCCGTGTCCGTGAGTCGACAAGGCCGCAGCAAAGCAGAGCGTTCACGTCCGCTCCCGCATCCGTACCAAGCCGCCGCCCGCAAACCTCCCGAAAAACCCAAAACTCCGACCACCGAACCTGCGGAAGAGACTCAGCAAAAACTCGTGACGCTCCTGTCGGCTCCGGCCTCGCAAGACCAACCGCCCGCAGAAAATCAAACGAGTGAACCGGAAGGTGCGAATCTGGAGCAATTTTTGGATGCCGACCTGCCAAGCTTCCCACAACCCCCGGAAGCCACGAATTCCCCCACCCAGTATCGTGACGGGGAAAGCATTGCGGAGAACCTTCAGGAAAACTATGGAGAGTGGTATCTGGACGATTTGGGTGCACAGCTTGCCGAATCCTCTGGATCCCAAGAAAAACAGGCCGAAGCCGAGGCTCTACTGGAAATGGCACACTTGGCACGGGAGGGCGAACACTGGGAAGACACACTCGCCAGCCTCAGTGCGCATTTGCAAATCCTCCGGGATTTGGGAGAGCCCCCTTCCAATCAAGCCCTGCAACTGCACGCGCAAGCCGCATTGCAGACCGGGGCGGTTTCAGCAGCCCTGAATTCGCTTGGGCAGGTTTGGGGCAACCTCGCCCCTCCGGAGCGAGAGGAGTATGCGGAGGTGGTATTGGAGTTGACGCGAAACTTGGTGCGCGAACAGCAGGATGAGCAGGCCTTGCCGCACCTTCAGGCCTTGGAATCGCACTTTCAGAAAAATAAGGATACTGCACGGCTGGACATGCTGTACGATCTGCTGGAGCAGGTTTACGAGCGTGGAGGCGATCCCCTCTTGCTGGTGGTCGCCTACAAACAGCATCTGGAGGTGAAGCGGACGCTGGACGACCATCCGGGACAGGGGCGGCTGCTGGATTTACTGGGAACCCACTACTACCAGCAGGGGGATCGGTCCGCATCTCGTCAGTATTATGAGGATCAACTCAGGCTGAAAAGCCCGTAGTTTTGGTGCAGAGCAAGGCTCCGGAGGTTCAGTAGGTGCAGCCTTGCGGGGGAGCGGTTCTGAGCGAGAAACCGTTGTTGATCGCCTCGAATTGCAATTCGGCCAGCAGTCGACACCCCCGGATGCGGCGCTCCCGGACCACATAGTACTCGTTGATACGTGGAGAGGTGTCTGACTCCAGCGCGGCGAAGGCGTGGATTGCGTCCACAGTGTTCGTCTCGGCAAGGGTCAGGTAGCGTGGTTGGCGACTGCGGCGCCAACTCTCAAAATAGGTCAGCCCCCAGCCCATCTGCCGGTCACCGTTGGTGAGGCGACTGATGAAAGAGGAGATCGGAAACTCCGGATCGGGGTTGCTGCACCCCATCCAGAGCGCGATCATCACAAGGAGAAAATTAAATCGAAATCGCATGTTCAAAATCCTTCTAGCTTCCGTATCGGCATGTTATGAAAAATCTTGAGTGGAATTGTTCATTTCGGAATGGCCATGGGACGTGGTCAGGTTCAGGCTGGAGACTTGGTGGAATTCTTGCAAAAGTCTGAAGAATTATGGTTCACCACCCTTTGGTCAACACGAGGCTTTTGATGCACACACCTGAAAACCCCGCAATTCCTGCCCTCCGGAGGAAGCGATGCGGCTGCTGAACCCGAAACAAATCTGGGCCGTTGGCGGCGGCAAAGGGGGCGTCGGCAAGAGTTTCATCACGGGCAACCTCGGAGCCATGCTCGCCCAGCGCGGCTACCGTGTGGTGCTGGTCGATATGGATCTCGGCGGCGCCAATCTCCACACTTGGCTAGGGGTCAACAACCCAGATCGTGGGGTTTCTGAATTTGTGGGGCATTTTGTCGAGAACGTGGACCAACTCCTCATTCCCACAGGCATCAACAACCTCAGCCTCATCAGCGGTGCCCGGGACGGCATGGAAATCGCCAACCTCAAGCACACGCAGAAACTGCGCTTCCTGCGAGCGCTCCAGCGGCTGGAGGCCGACTGTGTGCTGCTCGACCTCGGAGCCGGCACGGCTTACAACACCATCGATTTCTTCCTGCTCGCCGATACTCACCTGTTGATCGTGGTTCCGGAGCCAACGTCCATCGAAAACGCTTACCGCTTCATCAAGAATTCCTTCTACCGGAAACTGCGCTCAGACAGCAACGAGCAAGGGTTCCGGAATGCGGTCGAACAGCTTCTGCTCTTGAACAACCCGCAGGGCATCCGCACCCCCAAGGACTTGATCAACTACATGCGTCGTCAAGGGGGGGAACTCGGACGCTTCATCGAGCGGCAAGTGGAGGAGTTTCAGCCCAAACTGATCCTCAATCAGGTGCGCAGCGCGCAGGACATACGCATTGGCTCGGCGATGGAAAGCGCCTGCTTCAAGTACTTTGGCATCCGTCTCAAGTTTTTAGGACACATCGAACACGAGGATGCGGTGTGGCACTCAGTGCTGCAACGCCGCCCCTTGGTGATGGACCAACCCAACTCTGGAATCTCCAAACGCCTTTCCGTCATTTGTAGTGCCATCCTCCAGCAGCGCTCCCAACGCCCCCGCACCGTGGAGCACACCTTCGCAGGCGAACCATGACCGGACTCGATATCGCCCGTTCGCTTGATCCAACCGCTCTGCCTGAGACGCATTACTCGGTGCTGGGGATCGAGCCCACGGCAGCTCCAGAGCAGGTTCAGGATGCCTACGAACAGAGCATCGAGAAAATCCGGGCCGAATCACTGGCGGCGTACTCACTGGTTGCTTCCGAAGAAGTGGAGCGCCAACTCCAGCAGGTTAGCCGCGCCTACATGGAACTGATCAACCCGCACACCCGCAACGAGTATGATCAGGAATTGCTGACGAAAGCCATCACTGTTGCCGAACCGGAACCTCCAGAGCCGGAGTCGGCAAAGGTGGTTCCCCCTGAAAAAATGAGCCACCGCAGAGAACCCAGTTCCAAGGTGGTGTTCCTCAACACTGCCAACCGCTTTTTTGGCCCCCCTCAGAAAGGAATCGCCAAACCCGACTCCTCGATGTCCGCAGTTCCAACGCCCACCTCGGCAGACAACAGTTCCGCATTTGTCGGACAAGTGCATCAGCGTCACTCAACCTACCAAAAACTCAATGCCAAGGTGGACTCAGCGCGCAAGCGGGTTCAAGTGTATCTGGAACACCGGGAAGCGGAAGGCATCCCCCTCCATTTCGACGGCCCCACCCTGCGGGACATCCGCAATCTGGCGGAGGTGACGTTTGAGGAACTCACCGCCGTGACCTGTGTGCGGCAAGTCTATTTAGAAGCGTTGGAGTCCGAAAACTATGAGGCGTTACCTGCCGAGATCTACCTCAAGGGCTACCTCAGTAGCTATGCAAGGGCATTGGAGCTTCCGGAGTCTCGTGTCCAGGAGGAGTACCTGAGCCGCTATCGTGCCAAGAAAAAACGGCGCTGAGGAAAACCGGAGTTGGAAATAAGCCGGGTTCTGTCTCCGGGGAAGCCCCGGATCGTGATCATTTCTCTGGGACGGACTGTTACCAGCCGCCTCTAGCATCCTACCCAACCGCCGGACGGGCCGCCCGAATGCGGTTCTACATGGACTTGCAGCAAGTGGGGTTTACACTGCCACCGCTGTCACCAGCAGCGCGGTAGGCTCTTACCCTACCTTTTCACCCTTACCTGTGCCCCAAGGGGCCATCGGCGGTGTCTTTTCTGTTGCACTTTCCGTCGGCTCACGCCGCCTGGCCGTTAGCCAGCACCCTGCCCTGCGCTGCCCGGACTTTCCTCCCGCCTTGCGGCGAGCGATCACGCTTCCAACTCCAGAATCCTCAGTTTAACCCAGTCTTGGGAAAAACCGTAGCGAATTGTGGCAAGGAGGGATGGACGGGCTTCCTTGCCTTCCAGAACCAGCTTGCGTCTCACAGGCAGATTTGGTCTGCTGTTTCCAGTTCTCTCGTTTGCAACTCTTGGAGACTCCTGTTGCGTCGCCTGCTCCTGCTCGTCCTCTTGCTGCTCTCGCCCGCATTGCTAGCCGCGGTCGAAACCGCCCCGCGCATTTCCGACCGCGAGATCATTGAAGGGCTTGCGGAAATCAAGGGTGACATCAAGCGTCTCGATGCCGAGATCAAGGCAATCCGTGTTGAACTTCGCACCGAAATCAGGGGGGCGCTCCGAGTTCTGCATTGAGTTCCAGCGCATGAACGAGCAATTTGATCGGTTTTGGAACCTGATGCTGGTGATCGTCGCAGGCATCATGGGACTGATCGGCTTCGTCATCTGGGACCGCAAGACCGCCCTGCGTCCCTTGGAACGGCGAGTCGCACTGCTGGAGGAACAGCGTGACACAGATCCGCAAATCGCCCGTGTAGTCAGCGCCTTCCGGGAGTACGCCCAAAGCAATGACCAGTTCGCCGATGCCTTGCGCCGCTCCTGCTGCTTTAGCCTGACTGCTTCCGCATTGTAATTCCTTGCCTTCGGCGGTGACTCCGGCGGTTACCACTTCATTTCACTTTTTCAGACCTCGATTTTTAATGAACAACGAATCTCTGCGCAATCTCGCCATCATCGCCCACGTTGACCACGGCAAAACCACCCTTGTTGATCAAATGTTCCGGCAGAGCGGACTCTTCCGGGAGAATCAGGAGATGGAGGAGCGGGTGATGGATCGTATGGATTTGGAGCGTGAGCGTGGCATCACAATTGCGGCGAAGAACTGTGCGATCGAGTGGCACGGCATCAAAATCAACATCCTCGACACTCCTGGACACGCCGATTTTGGCGGTGAGGTGGAACGCGCCCTGATGATGGTGGATGGCGCGATCCTGCTTGTGGATGCCTCCGAAGGACCGTTGCCGCAAACACGGTTTGTGCTCCGCAAGGCTCTCGAACACGGACTCCGGATCATTGTCGTCATCAACAAGATTGATCGACACGATGCCCGCGCCGAGGAGGTGCTGGACGAAATCTATGACCTCTTCATTGACCTTGACGCGAGCGATGAACAGATTGATTTTCCGGTGCTGTACGCCAACGGACGTGCCGGCATCGCCCAGCTTGCCTTGCAGGATTCCGGGACGGATTTGAACCCGCTGATGGATTACATCGTTGAGCACTTGCCCGCGCCCATTCACGATCCAGAGGAACCGTTCCAAATGATCGTCACCGACCTCAGTTATTCCGATTACCTCGGACGGCTGGCAATCGGACGCATCGCGCATGGCGTTCTCAAGCGCAACGAACCCTTGGTGTGTCTCGGCGAATCCGGAGTGCCAAAATCGCTGCGGGCCTCCAAGCTTCAGGTGTATGAGGGCATCGGCATGGTGGAACAGGAAGAGGTTTTGCCCGGCGACATTCTGGTGCTTGCCGGCATTGAGGACGTTCACATCGGGGATACCATCTGCACCCGCGAGCAGCCAAAGGCGCTCAAGCGCATCACTGTGGATGAACCAACGGTGGCCATGCTCTTCGGCCCCAACACTTCACCGCTCTCCGGACAGGAGGGCAAGCTGGTGCAGTCCACGCGCATCCGGGATCGCCTCAAGCTCGAAACCTTGCGCAATGTTTCCCTGCAAATGGAGGAAGCCCCCGGCGAGGCGTTTTTGGTGAAGGGGCGTGGGGAATTGCAAATGGCCATCCTCATCGAGGTCATGCGGCGCGAGGGATTCGAATTGACCGTGGGGCGTCCGGAGGTGATTTTCCGCGAGGAGGAGGGCAAGCGACTGGAGCCGATCGAGGACATCTTCATTGACTGCGAGGAGCAGTTTCTGGGCATCATCTCGGAAAAGCTCTCGTTCCGGAAGGGTAAGATGGTCAACCTCGTCAACCACGGCTCCGGACGGGTACGCGTACAGTTCCATGTTCCCACGCGGGGGCTAATCGGCTACCGCTCCGAATTCCTCACGGACACACGCGGCACCGGCATCCTCAACGCCTACCTACTCGGCTATGAATCCTTCCGGGGTGATTTCCTCACACGTCTGACCGGATCGCTCGTCTCCGATCGAAGCGGCGGGGCCGTGGCCTACGCGCTCTTCAACCTTGAACCGCGTGGGCGCATGTTCATCACACCCGGCACCAAGGTTTATCAGGGCATGGTCATCGGCGAACACAACCGCGACAACGACATCAACGTCAACCCGTGCAAGGAAAAGAAGCTCACCAATGTGCGGGCTTCCGGAAAGGATGATCATGTGCAACTCACACCCATCCTGCCACTCACGCTGGAGCAAGCCATCGAATTCCTCGCCGAAGACGAATGCTTAGAGGTCACGCCCCAATCCGCCCGTCTGCGCAAAACCCACCTCGTTATCCAAGACCGCGAACGCCACGCCAAGCAAAAGAAGGGCTGAGAACACCACGTTTTTCAAAATATCTTGACGTTCTGGCAGGAGCAATAGACTTTGTCAGAATGTCAGGCTAGTAGCGATCATAGGTTGAAATTGATAGGTTTCTTGCCGGCTCACCGGATTTTTATGTTCCACAGAACGCGGACGGCAGTTTCAAAAGATACCAGTCCGCTGCGGAAGCAATGGGCGACACTCTTGAGGTGATGAAAACTCTACAACCGACACATGTCGTTTTCAACGGCGCGGTGGGAGCCTTGACGGGGGATAATGCGTTGACTGCGAAAGTTGGCGGAAAGTCATCTTTATCCATTCACAGGCCAATCGCGATTCCCGTCCTCACCTGATCGGTGGTCACGGTGATTTGGTCTGGAACTGTGGTTCATTCGGCGATACTCCCGGCACGAACTACGAAACTTGGTTTGTTCCCGGTGGTTCTGCGGTTGCAGCGCTGCATGAGTTTGTGCCGCCAGGCATTTTTGTTTATCTGAGTCACAACCTCATTGAGGCCGTGATGATGGGGGCGGCATCTCATGTTGTGGTTGAAGGCGAATGGAACAACGACCTAATGGAGCAAGTTGCCAAGCCGCACAGCATGTAAAAATCAACCTGCACTCGCGCCGGAGCAATTCACTTCTCTAGGCCCGCTCGCCATTCCTGGTAGTTCAGGTAAACGGTGGCACCAAGGGTGGCAAAGGGTTCCGGGGGCAAGCGGGTGGGGGGGGCTTCGTTGAGGTGATCCTCAATGTAGGAGTTCTGGACTCCAGAGGCGTACTCCGCCGCCAAAATTCCGGCGAGTGTGCCTTTGGAGACACCCAATCCGTTTTGGCAACAGGCGGCAAACAAGCCATCCTCAAGCTCACCAAACACCGGGACTCCGTTCCAACTCAAGCACAAGCGTCCACCCCAGCGGTGTTCCAGTTCCACATCCTTGAGCATCGGGAAGCGGCGCTGGAAACTGCGGGTGTGGTCTCGCACTGCCCGTCGGACGTCGCGGTCGCTGGCTTCCATGGTTGCATTGAAGTGGAACTTGTTGCGCATCAGGATGCGATGCCCCCCCACTCCAGAAATCTTGCGGACCGAGGAGCCAAACGGATTGGCCGGGGCCACGCCCCAACTTGGTTCCCCGCCAAGTTTGCGGACTTCCTCTACGCTGAGGGCGCGGGTCATCGAGGCGTAGAGAAAAATGTGCATCAACCGCTGCTTGAGGAAGCCAAAACTTTGCAGATGTCCGTTGACGCTGAGAATCACCTTGGACGCGGACACCGACCCCTGTGGAGTGCAAACTTTCCAGACACCATCCGCACGCTCCATCGCAATCACCGGGGAGTTTTCATAAATATCCACCGTCCGGGAAAGCCCTGCCGCGAACCCCCGCACATACGCCGCTGCTTGAATCGTAACCGTTTTGGGAGTGAGCAAGCCACTCAGGTAATACTCGCTTCCGGTGATACGTTGCATGTCCGCCGCATCCAACCAAGTGGACTCTTCCCCCATTGCTTTGAGATGCTCGACGTACTCCCGGTTATGCTGATCTCCGGATGCGCTGGCCGCCGCATTGATTTTTCCGCAAGGATTGAAGACCTCCTGTGAAAAGCCGTAGTCCTCGGCAACTTCAGCGGCAAAGGCAATGGCGTAGCGATTTTTTTGGGTTTGCCGGATGTCCTGCTGCACCGCTCCGGCATAGCTGTCGGTGCTGATGTCGTGGGGCAGGTCGATCATGAAACCGGAATTGCGTCCGGAACTGCCTTCGCCGATGCGGATGGAGTCCAGCAAGACGATACGTTCCTGCTCCCGGAGTTGCTGAAGTCGCCGCGCCGCAGACAACCCCGCAAACCCTCCGCCAATCACCAGCCAGTCGGCAGTGAGGGCTTGCTCCAAAATCCGAGGCGGCTCCGGTTCTGGCAGAATTGCGTACCAGCCGGAAACCCCCGGATTGCCGTGGCGGGTGTTGCTGACCTCAAGCTTCAGCGACATTGCTGCTTTCCGGATTCGTGGCCATAGGGAAATCGGCGTGGTCAGGTTTGGGCCTCCCTCAATTGCCCGCAAGGATTTCGGAAATTTCCGCTTGTAAGGTGTTGATCACTTGTTCCAACTCGCTTTTTTCCTCAGGAGTCAACGCTTGCAGCGGAAGGCGGGGGGGGCCGGCTCGCAACCC
>CEWR01035068.1_pt1 | contig 10389 bp, 8 predicted proteins | sample 356321 | NCBI WGS metagenome assembly CEWR01 (sample SAMEA2621551, study PRJEB7988) | marine metagenome | biome: marine biome (ENVO:00000447); feature: mesopelagic zone (ENVO:00000213); material: "saline water (ENVO:00002010), including plankton (ENVO:xxxxxxxx)" | depth 790 m
CATTATGATTGGCAAAGATGAGTTTCTTAAAGATCCACAATATGCCACTCGTTCTGGGAGGCGCTCCGCAGCACCTTATTTGGATTCATTACTCAAAGAATGGGTTGGGGAAAGGACAAGGGATGAGGTGATGAGGGAGGCATCGGAAACCTGGGGCCTGCCAACAGCCCCGGTCTTGGCAATATCTGAGGTTTTAGAGGACCCTCAATTTCTACATAGAGGTCTATTCACAGAAATCGATCACCCAATATCAGGTAAAGCAAGTTTCCCAACTTTTCCTTTCAAAACGAACCAGATGATACCCGATGTATCCCGTGCCCCCTTGTTAGGTGAACATACCTCAGAGGTTATAGGTTTTTGAGTGCCAAAAACGGAAGCACACAGGGTAGTCTAGCCGGCCTTAGAGTCCTAGATTTAACCAGGGTCTGGGCGGGACCATTGGCGACTCGTATATATGGGGATTACGGGGCCGATGTTATAAAAATTTCCGACCCAAGAGTCCCCTTAATAAGCCCAAACGGCCTTAACTCCAAGCTCAATAGGAACAAGAAAAACATTGGCCTACGTCTTGATAAATCGGATGGAAGGGAAATATTTTTGGAGCTCACGGCAATATCCGACGTCATCATCGAAAATTTTCGCCCACGGGTAATGCGTAATTTGAATATAACTTACGAAACTTTGACCAAAATTAACCCACATATCATCATGTGTTCTATGCCTGGTTTTGGGCTTGAAGGACCATATTCTGAATATCCAGCTTTCGGCACTACGGCTGAAGCCTTGGCAGGTATACCTGGACTGATAGGTTATGACTCTTCCCTACCTATTTCCACAGGTATCGCGTATGGTGATCCGGTCTCTGGTTTGAATGCGGTGGGAATTCTTTTGACGGCTCTTAGACATCGAAATATCACCGGTACGGGCCAATTTATCGATATCGCTTTGGCAGCCAGCCCAGCTTGCAATTTGGGAGAGTTTTTTGCTGCTAATTCTTCAAATGGATATACCCCGACTATTAATGGAAATAAAAGCGAACATTATTCTCCCCATGGGGCATACCCAACTAGAGGAGAGGATCAATGGATAGCCCTTTCTATAACTAATGAAAAAACCTGGAAAACTTTGGCAGAAATCATAAATAACCCAATTTTGAGTTCAGAAGATTATCATATTTTCGAAAACCGAAAAAAAGACGAAATATTAATCGATGCTCACATCTCTGATTGGTTTGCCTCTAAAGAGGCTGAAGAGGTCATGTTTCGACTTCAAACTAGAGGAATTGCAGCCGGTGTAGTTTCAAGTAACAGACAGTTATTATCAGACCCACATTTAAACCAGCGTGAATTTTTCGCCGATATGGATGAACCCCTATTTGGCGTAAAGCGATATGACGGGCAATCAATTCGAGGTAATTTCATAAATAAATCAGGTTGGAAAACCACAGAAGAGGTAGGTGGAAGCAGTAAAGAGATCTTGATGAAATTGCTAGGGTACACTAATGATGATTGTGAAACATTAGGAAAACAAGGCACAATTTTGTTCCAATAAACTGTCTTAAGCAGGAGAAATTTATAATGGCTGACCATCAGGTTAATTCCCCCATGACCGGACAAGTTATCGAAATATCGGTTGAAGTCGGACAATCCGTTGCTGAGGGAGATCTCTTAATTGTTATCGAATCCATGAAGATGGAAAATGAGATATTTTCTGAAGTAAATGGCACGGTAACTTCCATTGAGGCCGAAGAGGACCGGAACGTTAGTGAGGAAAATTTACTTATGACAATTGAAATCTAACATTAATGACTCAAAACCATATGTGTTTTAACTGGAGAATCCAATGCCAATAGACCCGAATAGAGAAACTTGGAAACCAGGCATGCCCTGGGAAAGGGCTCTTGAAGACATAGACTACATAACTGCTCTAGGTCAAGAAATGGGGGGTGCCGAAAGGATAGACCGGCAACACACTGGTGGTCGATACACCGTCAGGGAACGAGTCGAAAAAATGTTGGACAAGGGAAGTTTCATAGAGTACGGACCAATGATTGGTGCCGCAGAATATGACGATGATGGCAACTTAGTCGAGTTTTCTCCGGGTGCTTACGTTATGGGGCTCGGTGAAATAGACGGACGACCTGTTGCGATTGGGGGAGACGATTTCACTATATCGGGTGGCAGTCCACATAATATCAGGAAGCACCCAACCGATTTCATGCAACCACTCGCCTCACAATACGGCATTCCCTACATCCAACTTGTAGAGGGAGTGGGACATAGTGCGAAGTCGGACGAAGCCAAAGGGCATATGGGATTGCCAGATGGTGCCCTCTGGTGGAGAGGAATCGAACTCTTAAAAAAAGTACCGGTAGCCGCAGGAATTATGGGCTCTGTGGCAGGAGCACCGGCCGCCTTTGCTTTGATGTCTCATTTCACAGTCATGGTGAAAGGACAATCTCAAATTTTCCCTTCCGGTCCACCTGTTGTCAAAAGGGCAATCGGAGAGGATCTCGACAAAGAAGAGTTGGGTGGCTACAAAATGCATGTCCATGAAAGTGGACAGGTCGATAATGTCGCAGATTCCGAAGAAGAAGCCTTTGAACAGATCAAACAATTCATTTCTTATCTCCCAAATACCACAAATGACGTTGCTCCAAGAGTTGAAACAGGCGATCCTCCAGATCGAAGACCTGAGGAGCTGTTAAACATCATTCCTCCAAATAGAAAGAGATCTTATGATCCTAGGAAATTGATTAAATTGGTTGTCGACAACGGTGATTTTTTCGAAATGAGGAGACATTGGGCTGGAGCACTCATCACAGGGTTCGCACGATTGGATGGCTATAGTGTTGGGGTAATTGGCAGCGATCCTATGTTCATGGCAGGTGCAATGGACGGCTGGGCTGCAGAAAAATATGCACATTTTGTAGATCTTTGCGATGCGTTCAACCTCCCTGTCGTTATCTTTTTGGACATGCCAGGTTTTATGCTTGGTTCCCACTCAGAAAGAAAAGCTACCATGAGGAGGGGGGTGAGAGCTTTAATAGCAAGTGCAGAGGCAGAGGTTCCTAAGATTGAATTTAATGTTAGAAAAGCCTATGGGGTAGCGGCCGATGCAGCTCATAGTCTTGGGCACCCAAATGGTTTGAATTTGAGGTTTGGATGGCCTGCCGGGGAATGGGGTGGAATACCGATTGAAGGTGGTGTCGCCGCCGCTTATCGAAGAGAAATAGAAAATGCACCGGACCCAGAGGCCCACAGGTCAATGATAGAGGAGAGATTACTGAAACTCCGATCGCCGTTCAGAGCTGCTCATAAGGGTGATGTAGTAGATTTGATAGATCCAAGAGAGACTCGCCGCCTTGCTTGTAGATTTGTGAAATTAGCTCAACCTATGTTGGAGAAACTAGCTCAAAAACCTAAGAGAGCTGTCAGGCCTTAGGTCAAAATATGTCCTCTGAGTATTTTGCAGACGATCTGCCACTAAATGGAATAAAGGTTGTGGAAACAGCACAGGGCGTTTCCGGCCCGTATGCTGCAAAGCTGTTGGCTTCCTTAGGTGCTGAAGTTATCAAAGTAGAGTTACCAGGGGGAGATTGGAGTAGAAAGACTCCCCCCTTCTTGTCTGAAACTAATCATACAGAATCCAGTGCACTGTATCTTTACAACAACACAGGAAAAAAAAGTGTGGTCCTTGACTGGAGAAATTCAGAAGGTCTTAATGATCTGGAAAATCTGATTAAATCAGCGGATGTATTTATTGAAGACTGGGATATATCGGCCAGAACTGAATGGAAATTAAGCCCTGAATTTTTCATAGAGAATAATCCTCAATTAATTGAACTTTCTATAACTCCATTTGGTTTATCCGGCCCTTACAGCACCTACAAATCCACTCCGTTGATACAACTAGCGCTTGGAGGCATACTCAACCTGATTGGAAACCCGGAACAAGAGCCATTAATGTTGCCAGGGCACCAACCGGATTATCTGACCGGAATTAACGGGAGTAACGCTGTACAAATTGCCTTATGGGACAGGGACTTTTTTGGGGAGTCAGGTAAGTTCTTGGAATTGACCATGCTGGAAACTCTGGCCAATCTACATCAAGCTCCTCTTGATATGGATGGAGGTATCAGGCGAAGAAGCGGACATCGACAATCCCCCCTTTCATCTAACGGCTTTCCGCCAGGGGTATGTACAGTTTCTGCGAAAGACGGATACATGACCTTCGGGGGAGGAAGCCCTGCAATTTGGGAACAGCTTTGTCTAATGCTTGGTCGATTAGACTTGTTCGAAAATGAGACTTTCAGCAATGTTTTTGAGAATCCTGAATCAGGTCTGATAGTCGACCATATCATGGAAAACTGGATGGCAGATAAGACAAGAGAGGAAGTGTTTAAGGAAGCATCCTCTGTCTGGATGCTGCCAGTGTCCCCGGTAAAGAAAATAAATGAAATCCTCGAAGATAAACAATACGCCAGCAGACATGCTTTCCAAAAAATTATTCACCCGGTTGCAGGAGAAGCAACTTATCCGTCTCCAACTTTTACTGCTAATGGAGAAAAACTAAAGGTTTCGAGATCTCCTATGCTCGGAGAACACACAAAGGAATATCTTTGGTAAATATCATATGTCAGCAGTAGATACTGTCTCCTCAGGGGCCCTAAGACATTTACGAATTATTGACCTTACAAGAGTTTGGGCTGGGCCACTTGGAACACGTACTTTGGCCGACTTTGGCGCTGAAGTAATAAAAGTGAGTGATCCTAGAATTCCCTTAAGTAGGGTAGGAAAAGTCAATGATAAGTTAAATAGGAACAAATTGAATATTGCTCTAAGGCTGGACAAACCTGAAGGAAGAGACGTGTTCCTTGACCTAGTCTCCGTTGGAGATGTTGTAATCGAAAATTTCCGCCCGAGGGTCATGAGAAATTTGGATATAACTTACGGCAAGCTCCTTGAAGTTAATCCAAACCTACTGATGTGTTCAATGCCTGGATTTGGGCTCGCTGGGCCTTATTCAGAATATCCTGCATTTGGATCAACTGCAGAGGCGATGGCTGGTATAAATTCAATGATTGGTTATGTTCCAGACAGACCTTTACAGACGGGTTTATCTTATGCGGACCCGGTTTCGGGTCTAAATCTCGTCAATGTTATTCTGGCCTTTGCTCGGAGGAGAAGTGTAACTGGGAAAGGGAATTTCATAGATTTAGCTCTTGCAGATAGTCCATTAGGGACACTTGGCGAGTTTTTTGTTGCAAATTCTGCCATCGACTATAAGCAACACCCAAACGGTAACCGTCATTCACAATACGCCCCCCACGGGGCTTTCAGATGTTTTGGAGACGATCAATGGATAGCCATATCAATTACAAACCATTTCCAATGGGAGCGATTGAAAGTTGAGATCGACGATAGTCGGTTAGAAAACCCTGGCTACGGTGATCTTTCAGGTAGGAAAGCTAATGAAGGAGCCATAAATAGAATAATGGAAGAATGGACTTCAAGGAAAGATGCAGGTGAATTAATGGAACAATTGCAACAGAAAGGGGTCCCAGCAGCTAAAGTGTCAAACAATCTAGATGTCTTAAATGATCCCCATCTCAATGAACGAGAGTATTTTTCATACCTTAAAATTTCAGAAGAAAACATCGAGAAATATGACGGGCAGGCGATACCGGGTAATCAGAAGGAAAGATCTAAATGGTTTCCAATGAGGGATCTTGGGGAAGATTCCAACAGTATTGTAATGGAATACCTTGGTTATTCGAAGGATAAATACCTATCTCTGTTGGAGCAAAAGGTCATCTCTTAAAGGAAGTTTTGTAAATGTCTAATTATTCACATGTTCTTGTCGTAAGTGGAGGTATGGACTCTGCCACCCTAGCCCACATGTGTGTGCAAGAAGGCGGTTCACCTTATCTGATCACCTTCGATTACGGTCAAAAACACAGAAAAGAAATTGAATACGCGCGATTACTCGCAGAAAATTTGGGTGTATCCCACCAAGTCGTTGATATATCAAATATACAAAATTTACTCGGAGGGTCGGCCCTTACTGATGATGGCATAGAGGTACCAGAAGGCCACTACGCAGCCTCTAATATGGCAATAACGGTTGTGCCAAATCGGAACGCAATTTTCCTGACAATAGCCTACGGCGCAGCTGTTTCCTTCGAATCTAAGTTTGTGGGGGCAGCTATGCATACTGGTGACCATACTATCTATCCCGATTGCCGGCCTGAATTTGTAGACATTTTTGGTACCATGCAAAAAATTGCAACTGAAGGAACGGGTGATGCAGACCTCAGTCTTTGGACTCCTTTCATTGACAAAAGCAAAGCAGAAATAGCCCAAATCGGGTTAGCTATGGATCTAGACTACGAAGAAACTTGGAGCTGTTACAAAGGTGATCGGCTGCATTGTGGCAGATGCGGTACATGCGTAGAGCGGAAAGAAGCTTTTGAATTAATCGGAGCTACCGATCCAACCCGATACCAATAGGGTAAGTTAGTTTCTTATAAATTGAGTATTCCGACTCGAAAACAATGACTTTTGCCGTTTTATTTATTTCAGCGGTTTATACTACCTAGAATAGCGAATGGCTTTGAATCAATTAGGGAAACTCGTTTTTTGAATCGTCGAACTTGGGTCAGTGCAACAGCAACACGTAATTACGCTATTAACGATCCTCTTTTGGATTGGCTTCACTATCACGGAAAATCAAAAGGCTTTAGACCGGACACTGAATACGCGGATTACGACGAAAGGACCGATTTTAGGCTTTTCATCATGAATCAAGGAAATCGATTCGAATCCTCCGTTACGAAATACATTTCTGAACTATTCCCTATACATAGAGTAAGAGAACCGATGGAATCTAGTTCCGATGACAGTGTGTTCTCAAAAACTTTATCCGCGATGCGTTTAGGTTCCCCAGTTATCTACCAGGCTGTCCTTAGGGATGAGAAAACCGAGACTTATGGGATCGCCGACTTTCTTATAAGAAGTGATGTTTTCGGGGAACTATTTTCTCGATATAGAGGAGATGAATCCACCATACTAGGATCCCCTCTCTTAGGAGATGAGTCATGGCATTACCGAATTCTGGATGCCAAATTCACGACCCTCAGATTTTCAGCGGCCGGCAACTTATCGACTAGTGGGTCTGCCTGGGCCTATATGTTGCAACTTTTCATATATAACAGGGCCTTGGGTAACATGCAGGGATACACCCCTCCTAATGCCTATTTACTGGGCCGCAAATGGTCACAAACGGCCAGAGGGGAAACACTTCGGGGAACCAATTTTATGGATCGTCTTGGGGAAGTTCCTATGGATTATTTTTCTGGGAGCAGAGGAACCCTTGAAGATGTCGTAGCTAATGCCTGTGAATGGATACGAAATGTGCGAACTAATGGCCATTCATGGGAAGCACTACCTACCCCATCCATTCCTGAATTAAGGCCAAATATGAGTTCCACTGCTGATCAACCCTGGCATCACGCAAAAGGCGAGATCAACGACTCCTTGAAAGATTTGACCACCCTCTGGGGAGTTGGGGTAGAAAAAAGAAACACGGCAAATAGGGAAGGTATCTTCAAATGGGACCATGAAGGTTTAAAGGCTGAAGACCTCGGCGTCAAGGCGAAAGGGAGTGCAAAGACCCTACAAGCAATCCTAGACGTAAACAAAATTGAAACTAGTCCCGTCGAGCCTTCATTTATTGAAGACTTGGATAACACGTGGCGCCAGCCCGCAAAGGTTGAATTTTTCGTTGATTTTGAAACAGTTTCCGATCTTAATGATGATTTTGCAAATACTCCAGAAAGTGGTGGTACTCCTTTAATATTTATGATTGGCTGTGGGCATTTGGAGGAAGAAAAATGGGTATGGCGATGTTTCACCACCGAACGTCTAACCGAAGAACATGAAGGGCTAATCATAGATCAGTGGATGGATTATATGTACCAAGTGCAAAACCGTCTTGATCCCGGCGGATATAGCCCTACTGTTTACCATTGGTCCCATGCAGAAGTTTCAACTTTTGACTCGGCTTTTAATTCAGCAAAAAACCGGCATACTGACAAAGAGTGGCCATCCTTAAATTGGTACGATTTTTTAAAAGAGGTCATAAAAAAAGAACCTGTAGTTGTAAACGGTGCCTTTGGGTTTGGGCTTAAAGCTATAGCAGGGTCTTTAAATACCTTGGGTTTAATAGAAACCTCTTGGGAGTCGGGACCAACTGATGGCCTGGGTGCGATGGTTGGAGCCTGGTGGGCCGATGGCCAAGCGGGACAACACGGACTCTCGATGACTGAAATCCCTATGATTCAGGAGATTTCGGAATATAACGAGGTAGACTGCAAAGTAATGATGGAAATTATCTGCTATTTGAGAAAAAATCACTGAATATTTCGTAAGATTTGGGACATCCAAGGTTTCCTTGTAATATAGCCTTGAACCACTAAACCAAGGGGAGATTGACATGACTACTCAGACTGCATTTAGACCCCCAGTAATGGGCATGACACACATGGTTTCTGCCGGACACTATTTGGCAGCCTCGGCAGGTTATCGGATATTAGAAGATGGGGGAAACGCCGTCGATGCCGGAGTCGCCTCAGGGATAGTCATTAACGTGACTCTACCGAACGCCACTAACTTCGGGGGTGTAGCTCCGATAATGGTCTACATGGCCGAAAAGAATCAGACTAAAACTATAAGTGGACTTGGTCGTTGGCCAAAGAAAACCTCTCTGGATGACTTTAATAATCGCCTAAATGGTGACATACCTAAAGGAATTGATAGAACTATTGTGCCTTCGGCTCCTGATGCCTGGCTAACTGCTCTCGCAGAGTATGGAACTATGTCTCTTGAACAAATACTACAACCTGCCTTGGAACTTACTAAAGATGGTTTCCCTATATCAAATACAGCATCCAGTGTTTTGAAACGACTTGCTGACACTGTTGATCGCAATTCGGATCAATGGACATCCACTTTTGAATTGTTCTCACGTGAAGGTAAGATTCTTGAAGAGGGAGAGATTTTAAAACAACCGGACTTAGCCAGGACTTTCGAGCGTTTAATAGAGGTAGAACAGGCCAACAAAGACAAAGGTAGAGAAAGAGCCATACAGGCGGCAAGGGACTTTTTCTACAAGGGTGATATAGCAAAGGAGATAATAGAATACAGTGACAAATTTGGCGGCAATTTATCCCTTTCAGATATGTCTGATTTCCATGTAGAGATAGAGGACCCCACAACAGCCAGATACAAGGATTATGATATTTTGACTTGTGGCCCATGGTCACAAGGCCCTGTCACTGCCCAAGTATTACAAATGCTAGAGGATGACGATATATCCGTTATACCCCAAAATACTGCGGACTATATTCATCTCCTATCACAGGCTTTTAACCTGTCTTTCTCAGATCGTCATGAATTCTATGGCGATCCTGATTTTGTTGACGTACCCATCAATGGTCTCTTGTCCAAAGAATACACAAAAACTCAAAGAAACCGGATTTCGATGGAAACTGCATTTTCTGAAATGCCAGATCCTGGTAACCCATGGGTTTTTGAAGACAGAATCGGGCGAGAAAAATTAGGCCATCCAGATATCAACAGAGATAGATTGGAACAAGACACCTCTTATACATGCGTAGTCGACAAATGGGGTAACTCTTTCTCGGCTACCCCAAGTGATGCGGTTTTTGGTTCTCCTATCGTCCCGGGATTGGGCCTGATGATATCCTCTCGAGGGACACAAAGTTGGCTCGACCCGGAACATCCCTCTTCCGTTGAACCTTGGAAACGGCCTCGTTTAACTCCTAATCCTGCGATGGCTTTCAAGAAAGGAAAACTTTTTATGCCCTTTGGAACCCCCGGGGGCGATGCACAATGCCCAGCCATGGTACAGACATTCCTAAATATTGTTGAATTCGGAATGAATCCCCAAGCGGCTATAGAAGCGCCTCGTTTCGTCCCCTGGAACTTCCCCAACTCTTTTTGGCCACATGCCTATCATCCTGGATTGATTCATTTGGAAGGTCGAATATCAAGAGAAGTTGGACAAAACCTGTCCAGGCGCGGTCACCATGTCGAATATATTGATGATTGGTCGGCTAGCACTGGGGCTATGTCATGTATAGTCGTGGACCAAGACACAGGGGCATTAAGTGCAGGGGCGGACCCACGAAGGGACGCTTACGCGATAGGTAGATAGTACAAATCTGTGACTGACACGCATGACACAGGTATTCTGGGTGGCCTAAGAGTCCTAGAGATAGGCCTCGGGGTTTCTGCTCCGTACGCGGCCCTGAATTTTGCCAAATTAGGCGCGGAGGTTGTGAAAATAGAACCTCTTGAGGGAGAT
>CEWR01021595.1_pt1 | contig 10385 bp, 9 predicted proteins | sample 356321 | NCBI WGS metagenome assembly CEWR01 (sample SAMEA2621551, study PRJEB7988) | marine metagenome | biome: marine biome (ENVO:00000447); feature: mesopelagic zone (ENVO:00000213); material: "saline water (ENVO:00002010), including plankton (ENVO:xxxxxxxx)" | depth 790 m
CTGAATCTGCTGACCGGCCTTTGCCGGGACATGAACATGGCAATGCTTTTCATCTCCCACGACCTTTCCGTTGTACAGCATATCGCCGATCGCGTCGCCGTGATGTACCTTGGCCGCATCATGGAAACCGGCCCGGTCGAGACACTTTTTCAACAGCCGCTGCATCCCTATACAAAAGCTTTGATGAGTGCCATCCCGCTGCCGGATCCAGCCCGCGAACGAGCTCGCGAGCCGATCGAGATCGAAGGCGAACCACCCTCGGCTGTCGACCCGCCGCCGGGTTGCCCGTTTCACACGCGCTGCCCGATCGCTGTAAACGCCTGTCGGGACGCAGTACCCGCCCTTGCAGCACACGGTGAACAGCACGCCGCCTGTATCCGAATTTGACCGTCACCGTTCACCCTCGACCCGGTAAATAACATGCAGACCAAGCCGCGACGCGACGAAGATTTCGACCTTTTGCGAACCCTGAAAACCGACGAGGACTTCACAAAGACTGAGCCCTGGCGCGTCTTCCGGATCCAGGCAGAGTTCGTCGAGGGCTTTGAATCTCTCGCACGCGTCGGTCCCGCGGTTTCCATCTTCGGCTCGGCCCGGACCCCGGAAGACTCCCCGTACTACGCCGCTGCCCGCGATTCCGCCGGTCGTCTCGCCGAAGCCGGGCTCGCCGTAATCTCCGGCGGCGGGCCCGGCATTATGCAAGCCGCCAATGAGGGAGCTCACAAGGCGGGCGGCGATTCGATCGGCCTGAACATCGAGCTGCCACACGAACAGAATGCAAATCCCCACCAGACGTTATCCCTGGATTTTCACTATTTCTTTGTGCGCAAAATGATGTTTGTTAAGTACTCCATCGGCTACATCATCTACCCCGGCGGTTTCGGGACCATGGACGAATTGTTCGAGGCCCTGACGCTGGCACAGACCGGAAAAATCGAACAGTTCCCCATCGTACTGTACGGTTCCGAATACTGGCAGGGCCTTGTGGACTGGATACGTCACGGCATGCTCGATGCCAGCTGCATCGGTGCCAAAGATCTTGACCTCATACAGGTAACTGATGACCCGATTGAAGCAGCCGAAATCATCATCGATTCTGCCCGGACGCAGGGCTATCTCGCGTGATCCCAGGCCCCGCCATCCTCGCGGACTGTGTCCGCCGCCATATAGATCTCGACGCGCCGGTCGCGGCTACCAACCGGCAGTTGCGGCAGGCCATCGCAATGGCTGTCTGAAACATGATGCGTAACACTTTCGGCGCCGTTATCTGAACCATGCAAATCCTCATTTATTCCAATTCCGTCGAGGCCGTTGAACAACTGCAGACATTCTGCCGGGAACTGGAGTTTCCACAACCACGCTTGCTGGGTGCCACCGATATCGATACGAAACTGGCAGACCTGGTAGCTGCAGACGCCGCACTTGCAGACTGCACCATGGAGAACGATGTCAGCGACCTGAGCGAGCCTGTCATCCTCTTTTACAGGCCCGAGAAGCCGGCGGTGGCGGGCATGATTCGGAAATACAAAGACGCCGGGCAATGGCCCATATTTGCGGTACTCACACCGCCGGCTTTGGAATCGACCGTGGCGACACTCATCCCGCAGTTTATCGAGGACCGCGCCAGCGAACAGAAATGGCGTGAGCGCAAAATCCGCGAGTAGCTGTTGTCCTTGGCATTGCGTTTGCGAATCAGCCCGTGGTCATCCGGGTTGTATCATCGATTGCGGAGGAAGTAATCGCTGTTCCAGTACTTCGCCAAGCTACAGGCAGCAACATGTCCATCCATAAACGCACCACTAAATCTGCCTGCGTGGCGAGGCGTGGGTGTCCCGTGGGTATAACCCTCCGGATATGAAAAAGCAGCCCCAGAGTGAATGGCGAGGTACGCAGAACCGTAGCCGAGGGTATCGGTAAAGAAGATGAATTTTGAAGGTCGATCCATCTCGTGAATCTTCCTTCCAGTTAGACCCTCACTGTCAAACCTCCAACTGGTGGCATCCAGATTGATGCCCAACGCTCGTCCGTGTTCCAGAACCCCCGGCCCGTAACGAATCCAGTTGACGGTAGAATAGCCCTGCTGGCCATGAATAGAGGGGCACCCCATGATGCTGGCCTTGGTGTTTTCGTTGGTTCCCAGATATTCGGCAAGAAATCCATCGCCATCTTTCACTCCACCCTTGTAAGGTCCGCTCTTGAACCACTCGGCGTGTACCCACATCCGGCGGACATTGCTATAGCTCACTCCGTCCTCAAGGAGTTCGCTGTGGCCAACGCTGTAATGTTCCTGGTAAGGGGGGGTTAACTCGTCATTGTCTGACAGGTACCCGTGCAAGGCGGTCGTGATCTGGCCCAGGTTGCTCCGGCAAACAGCAGCTAATGCACTTTCCTTGGCGCTCCGAAGCGACGGGAGGAGCAGCGCAGCCAAAATCATAGTAATGGTGATCACTATCAACAACTCAAGAAGGGTAAATCTTTTTCGACCAGGCATCGGCACACATTAAACCATAACGTGAAGTTTTCCGGACACTCCTCCGGCGCAACAATCTGACAAAACGCGATACAGTGGGCGTTCAATCGGCAAATGGCAATCCGTGCAGCTTTCGGACAGCGGACGGCTATGCCTGCGCCATCACGGGTGACACACTCGCCTGGGCATGAATTTTTGCGAAGTCCGCGCTACCATCGTCATCGAGCAATTCCGTGTGGCAACCCCATTCATCGACGGGTTGATTGCCTGCCATGTAGAACTCCCACATCTGCTCCGTCCTGGCGAAATCAATCCGGGTCCCACAGGGACGCGTGACCCGGATCAGGTGCTTGGGGATCGTATGATCCGCTTCCTCCACACGGTATTTTTCCAGCGCTGTCTCATCGAATTCCACACCCAGCCCCGGAACTTCCGGTACGCGGGCATAGCCACCGACAATGGGAATACGCTCTGTACACATATTGTGCTCATACAACTCGTGGCAAGTGATTGTCGGCCACTGCGCCGCTTTAAGAACAGCACTCAGATGCAGCGAAAGCGCCGCCGTCAGTCCGGTGCCCACAAACTGCAGAAAAAGCGGCATCTTCAGTTCGCGGCAGGTGTTGCCCTGCCGCATGCATTCTTCGACCCCCATGTTGAGTATCCAGCCGTCGCATACCCCCCCCAACTCAAGGCTGTCGCGCTTCTGCATGAACTGATAATGATGCGCGATCGGCCGGTCGACCTGGCTGCGCAGGTGGCGGTTGCCGGCACCGTCGTCGCGGCGGATCGGGTCTTCCCACATCTTGATTTTCGGGAACAGGCTTTCCAGTTCCCGCAACACCGGGATCGCTGTACCCGCATCGTTGAGAAATTCGTTCCAGTCGCCGTCGACGCGAAAGTCATCCGGCGTGCCTTCACTGATCAGCCGGATCGTCTCACGCACATCGAACCACGGCCGCATCTTGATCTTCATGCAGACGTAGCCGAGTTCGACTGCCGTCTTTGCTTCATCGGCATACTGTTGCGGTGCCATGTCGTGGTGCCAGTAGGACATGGCGCAGCAATCCCGGCACTTGTCACCGATCAGCCGGTAGACCGGTACACCGGCGACCTTGCCGGCGGCATCGAAGAGGGCCATCTGCAGGCCGGGGCCGAGACGGTCGTCCCACATCGTCTCGAACGTCGTCTTGCCGATGACGCTGTCAGTATCGTCAACCTTCCCCCAGGCATAGTGCTGGACGGTTTCACCCCAGCCGACAATGCCGGATTCGGTCTCGACACGAATAATTTCGAGCTCCGACCATTTGTGCAGTTCGGCGCGCTCAAGGTCGCGGCGCTGGGCGCCGCCGAAGGGAACCTGGGCAATTATACGTTCGACATTCTTTACCCTGTCCGGCATCATTCCTCCTTCAATAGTCAGTTTCGGATCAACGTTCCTGCAACTGTGCCTTCATTTGCTGCATGTTATCCTTCCAAAAAAGAAGCTGCGACGCGGCAAGTTCGTCGGCGTCCGCTTGGCGCAGTGTCATGGCATAACGTGCCGCTGCACGTTCACAACATTCATCCATGGCTTCACCGATCGCTTCAAAGTCGTCCAACATGCGCCGCTTAAACGCCGGCGGCACCCTGTCCCAGGTTTGATAAAAATACTCCACTTCCAGCACTGCGAACTGCGCCCGGGTTCTCAATCTCTGCACTTCGTTGATCTCTGCGAACAACTCGAAGCGGTCACGGTTACGACAAACCTGTGGCAGTAAGGCTTCACACGCTTCGGCGATGTACGTATAGAAATCGTTCATCGTATCTCCCGCCCGCTCATCGCTCTGCTCGAAGAGGTAATACAAATCACCGATACCCCCATCGGGCAGCCCGAAAAACTGAAAGCCGAAACGTTCGTCAAAGTCCCTCATTTCGCTGGCATCAAGGGGCGCCCAGCCGGCGTCACCGAGGGTCGCGATGCCGTACCAGTCGAGTTCGGGATGCGCATTAATGCTGGCAAAACTATGACCGCGTGCCCAGCTCGATCCGATCAGCACGTCAGCACCATGCTCGCGACAGGCTTCCGCCCAGAAACGGGTATTCATCTGGCCGTGGACAAAGCGCGGCGCCATCTTGCCATGGCAGGAAACCCGGATTCCCGAAACCCCTCCGCACTTCAATCCGAGTTCCTTAAGCCAAGCGAGCCGGGCGTCGGCGCGAAAGCGCTTCGGATATTCGGGGTTATCAACCAGACGTTCATACCCCTCACGCTCGTCCGCGGGAAGGTCTTCGTAAAACGTGAAGTTTGCCCGGAAATCGACCGGCAGCTTCCCTTCGATCTCGCCGTTCGGACGTTTCAGCCATTCGCGACTGATATGCTTCTTGTGGTGTACCTCGAGGTACTGAAAATCGCGCTGCGGATTCATGTACTGCCAATCGATGTAGTACGCCCCGCGATGCAGCTGCTCACCCATTGACGCATCCAGCGTCTCGACCATGTCCGACCACAGCATGGGCGTAATGCCGCCAGCCAGCACATGGTCGCACACCCGGCGGCTCCAGTCGGCGAACAGGCTTGACGGCGGGCGGCCACCCAGTGCCGCCTTGCAAAGGTCACAGACACCCACGTGAAAAGCTTCGTCAAGACCGACATGAACGAACGGGGCATCGGCATGCAGCGCCAGCATTTCATCCAAAAAATCGGCAACCAGAGTCCAGGTCTCCGGCTGCGACGGGCAGGCGGTCGTGGTATCACCGGCTTTCTCCTGGAGATGTCGATACTCGGGGCGATTCAGTATGTACTGCCAGTGCGCCAGCGTTTGAACGAGCGGAATCACAGAAATGCCATAGACAGCCGCGGCATCGACCCATTCCCGGATATCCGCCTGGGCCAGGGCGCCCTCAACCGCAAGCTCGGGATGGCGCTCGAGCTCGATGTAGTCTTCGTACTCGATGAGCACGGCATTAATCTTGAACTCGGCGAGCTGCGGCAGGATAGCGTGCAGATTATCGAGCCGCCGCCGCGTGGCTTTCATATCCACATGATAGATGCGCCACCGCAAATCGGGCCAGTCGTGGATCGACAGGCACGGCAGGCTCTCGGAATCATGCCTCAGCAGTTGCTTCAGCGTCTGCCATGCATACAGGAGACCGGTATAGGTGTTCGCCGTCGCGCCAATACCCGTCGCGGTGATCTCGAGCCGATAGGCTTCCGGGTTATCGTCGAGCGCATCAGCGACATCCGGCGGCTTTCCCAGGCTAAAGTGCCAACCAGCGGCCTTACCCTGATCCGTCGTCAGCTCACGGCCCGTCTCCGCCGCAAACTCAGCAATTGCGATTTCCGCAAGCTTGGCAGCATTCGCGCTGATTCGGAAGTCCGTGACTGGCAGCAGATCGAAGCTGCCTGCAACAGACATGAGATAGCGCGGGCGGGGTAACAGTTTATAGGTCATGAGTAAATCAGCAAGATGGTGAATTCATCAGCAGCTAAAGCAATCGATACGTCGATTACCCCAACACACGCACCATAGTGCGGTCCATGAGATTCCGCAATATCTCCGGGCTACGGATCACGTTGCGAGTTGGAATTTCGCGTGGAGATTGCAAATTGACTATTGGCTCAAGCCTCCAATTCAATCCGTCAACTCCGATCATATGTCGAACAATATCCGAATCAGCATATTAGCGCCACCTATCGCGACTGTCGAACAAGTCCCCCACGGCAAATCCTCGGTCGACTGGATGCACGAGCACTGGCGCACACGGCTGAGTGACGTCACACCGGAAAAACCGGATCTGCTGGCATTGCCGGAGACGTGTGACGAGTTCTGCTTCCTGTCCAACGACGAGCGCCTGCAGTATCTCGAGGATCGTGGCGACACAATGCTCGAGTTATTTGCGGATCATGCGCGCAAGCACAGCTGCTACGTCACCTACCCGGCGGTTCGCGAACTGCCGGACGGCACACGCCGCAACTCGACACAGCTTTTAGACCGCAAGGGCGAAGTGGTTGCCATCTACAACAAAAACCATTGTGTCATCGAGGAGACCACTGAGGCCGGCATCCTCAACGGTTGCGAGCCTTGTATTGCCGAAACCGATTTCGGGCGCGTCGGTTTTGCGATCTGTTTCGACCTCAATTTCGATCTGCTACGCCTGCAATACGCCGAACTGTCACCGGACCTCCTGGTGTTTTCATCCGTGTATCACGGCGGCTTGATGCAGCAGACCTGGGCCTACATGTGCCAGACGCATTTTATCGGAGCGATTGCAGGTCTGCCGAGCGGCATTATCAATCCTGTCGGCGAGACGATCTCCCATACAACCAACTACCGTGACCATGTATCGAGCATCGTCAACCTGGACTGCACCGTGGCGCATTATGACCACAATCGGGAAAAATTTGCCGAGTTGCGCAAAACACACGGGGCCGGCGTCACGATATACGATCCGGGCTTGCTCGCATCCGTCCTGATTACCAACCACATGAACGACACAACGATTGACCAGCTGCTCGACAGCTTCGGCATCGAGCGGCGCCGCGACTACATAAAACGTGCAATTGCCTTTCACACAGCACCGGCCCATCGTGAGACGAATGTCTGAGTCGACGATCGGTGACGCTGCTGATATACGGCGTCTTGCATACTGCGAAATTGGCATGAAGGCAAGCGCGAAGGAGCGATCGCCAAACCTCGACCAGGCAAGTGGCGGTTGTGTTTCAGCAAATTTAGAGCGCCGGCGCACCTGTCTATTGTCGGTATATTCGACAAGGCCTCTGGCATAATTGCTGCGCCATATGTTTCGAGTCCTAACCTTTTGCAAATGCGCGGGCAGCAAAACCATGGCCGCAAATCTGAAAGATAACCTGAGACAACTGATTTCCGGGCCGCAGGCGATTCTTCTGTGCCTGCTTTTGGCTACTGACTTGCTGTTTATTTTCTTTCATTGCCTGCAACTGGCAATCGATTATCCACACGACAAAAACTTTCGGCTGAACTGGGCCCGCGGTTATCCCGAGAATTTTCAGTACATCAAGTTCTTGTGGGGCAGCGGCCTGTTGTTCTGGATTTTTATCTGCCGCCGTCGTCTGCCATATCTGTTGTTGAGCGCCGTGCTCGCATACTTGTTGCTGGACGACGCCAACGAAATCCACGAAATCATCGGCGAACGACTGGTCATGGCGTATCCGAACGCCGGTTTTTGGGGAATACATCCGCAAGACGTCACCGAGTTCCTGACGATGATCGCCCTCGGTACTTTAATGCTGCTGGTCCTCGCACTGTCGTGGTTTTTGTCACGGTTGTCGGATCGCCGGGATGTGGTTCGAATTGTCGTGCTGATCTTGTGTATTGGTTTTTTCGCAGTAGTCGTTGACTTCGCTCACGCCATCGTCGGAAACAACCCAATGTTGGACGAGTTATTTCGAATCATCGAAGAAGGCGGTGAAATGATCTCTGCAACTCTGCTGACAGCATCGATTTTTTTCATAGCCTTCCGTGACCAGGTCACGAAAGCACGAGATGAACCTGAACTGCAAGGTACCCCGTGAGTGCTTTCGACCGTGGCAAGATCCTGCAGTTACTACGCCTGCCACATGGTCAACTGCTATGTGTTCTGTTGATCACTGATTTCTCATTCTTCGCATTGCATATTTGTCACAGCCTCGCCGGCATCCCTCCGGATGGTGCAGTCGCAATCTCGCGGCCGCGGGGATTTCCTGAGACCGTCCAGTATATCAAGTTCTTTTGGGCTGCACTCCTTTTCCTTTTGATGTGGACTCGACATCATCGGTTGACGTATATCCTGTTTGCGGGCGTGTTCCTTTACCTGCTCGTCGACGATGCCTGTGAAATTCACGAAAACATAGGAATCTGGTTCGAGGGCAAGTATCCGGACCTGGTGTTTCTGGCCACCACACCCGAGCATATCGGTGAAGCGTTGGCACTGATGGGGTGCGGTTCGGTCGTACTGATTGCGCTGGCGATCGGATATTTGCGGGCGCCGGTCAGTGAACGACCGCTACTGAAACCGTGCCTGTGGATGCTGGGTATATTCGCTTTCTTTGTTTTTGTCGTGGACACGCTGCATGCGCCATTCTACGGTGACAGGTGGTATATCGACCGCATGTTCCAGTTCGTCGAGGAAGGTGGCGAAATGATCTCGATGAGCTTCATACTGGCGTATGTTCTGGAGTTGTCGACCAAATCTTCGCCCCCCACCCCGTAATACGAAACTTCCCGAACAAGCGCTCAAGTGCTGCAATGACTAATTCCTAGCCTCATCGCGCTTCACACGGGCAGCCCCGCCCGTTGCATACAAGATTGCGACGGCTTTGCATTACGTTTCAGCCGCTCGCGAATATACGATCAGTCGTCCCACTCGGATGGAAGGCCGAGTACCTGCTGCAGACGTTGGGCAATGCTGTTCCAGTCCTGCCACATTGCCGCGAAAAGCTTCTGCTCCGAACTGATCGGCGGCGTCTGCAGCCGCACACGGTCGCTAAAGTCTCGCATTTCATCGAAACTCCGGGCATGGGCCAGGGTGCTCAGACGCATATAGCTGGGGAAAAACCCCGTGAGATCGACACGGCGGCCGGGATCATCGATTTCTTTAACGTAAAACAAGAGCGACTGTCGCTCGTACGATGCGTTGATCTCGTAGAATGAGATACACTCGGCATCCACCGCCTTGACGAGGTCCGCGTCGATTTCGCGGAACGCCGAGATCTCCTCAATGAGTTCCGGCCGGCCAATTCCCACGATCTTTTCCAGCGACTCGAGCCTGGTCAAAAAATACACCAGGCTCTGCTCGCCGATGATCGCCAGTGCTTTGTCCACCGTCTGAATCAGCGCTTTGTCATCCGGCCGCTTCTGAAGCTCCGCTACCAGCAGCTTAGTGCCCAGTGTCACGAAACTCAGCTCGCGGGCAATGCTCCACATTTCCTGATTCGAATAAAAGTTGATCCGCTGCCGCGGTACCTGCGCCAGCATTTGCTGATAATCGGCCAGAAAAACCTCAGCGTGCTGCTTGCGGATGGTATCGGCATCGAATTTTTGCCATTTCCCGAACAACGCCGAGAACGCGGGCGGTATCTCTGTCTTAAAATAGTACGCTGGGGCGTGCTTGCTGCCGTATCCGTCCCATGGCTGGGAGACATGCAGGCGGCAACCGGCAAGCACCAACACAGCGAGCAACCCGACAATTCTGATCCCCATGCGTTCCGGTGTTCCCAAATTCCGTCCTGTCACGAAAATCCCTCCCCTATTTGTATGCACCGTTCTCCCCCCATAGCGCCATCAAACTACGGCTGCTGTTTCCAGCCCAAAAAAAACAAACGATTGTATTCGGCGTTCAAAAATCAACCGACGCTACAATATCCTCAAGTGTCTCTGTGTCCGAATCAAAATCAAGCCTATCCTAAATTCGTGTATAAAATACAAGATCAGCGTTCTCGACGGCAGCATATACGTGAAGGTACGGCGCTCGCGGCAACAGAATGTACAAATTCAAAATCTCAGCAAAACCTGCCCTGCCAGAGTTCTGGGCATAATCGTCACAATCTCTCCGAGCATGACCGATCAGGGGTGATACGTCTTGCCGCGGGCCGCAAAGCATTGATGTATTCCCGGAACGCCCCCAGCGTACCGTAAAATCCCCTGCCGCCGATAGTTGAAGGCGTTCGATGGCATAGTATATTCGCTTCCCGTAACACTGTACAGGTGGAACATCCACTGCAACGAACGGTCACATACCACATTCTGCTATTCCACAACGCATAACCGCGAGAGTGCCACATGATCTACTTCAGATTTTGCCTGCTCGTGTGCCTTGGTGCCACCTTTACCATGGCACAGGACGAGGATGAAATATATTTCAGAGAGCAACAGAGTCCACGCCCCGAACCCGAAGCCGACTATGTCTGCAAGCGCGC
>CEWR01150374.1_pt1 | contig 10380 bp, 8 predicted proteins | sample 356321 | NCBI WGS metagenome assembly CEWR01 (sample SAMEA2621551, study PRJEB7988) | marine metagenome | biome: marine biome (ENVO:00000447); feature: mesopelagic zone (ENVO:00000213); material: "saline water (ENVO:00002010), including plankton (ENVO:xxxxxxxx)" | depth 790 m
ACCGGAAAAAGAGCCGGGAAAAAAGACCGGGCCGGAGATCCGCAAGGGAGTCAGTGAGCTGGAGATGGCACGGGCTGCCCAGGAAATTTCCCGTATGAAAACGGAACTGGAGAGCCGCACGGCGGATCTCCAGGGAAAAATTCAGCGCCTGGGGACAGAGTCAGAGAATGCGGAGTTGCCCAGGGAGGCAAAGGAGAGCTTTTCGGCAGCTGCGAGCAAGAATGAGCAGGCCGGCCGGAAAATCCAGCAGGGAGACTTCGCCGGAGCGGAAAAGAACCAGGCTTCTGCGGTGGAGGAGCTGGAGAAGGCCCGGGAGGAAATCACCCGCCAGTTGAAGGAGGCGAAGGCCAGGAATGCCCTGCAGACGGCGGGTCTCGAGCAGGAGGAGAGGCGGCTTGCACGCAAGGCGTCGGCCTCTTCAGCTCAACTCGGTGAGCAGGCACAGAAGAGCTTTTCCGAATCAGCCAGGGAGGCTCTGAAGAGAGGGGCCTCGCTGATGCAGAAAGCATCGCAGGCGATGAGGCAGGCCCAGGAGTCGCTCAGCGAGGCAGGCCGGCAACAGGCAGGGCAGTCTGGCCGGGAGGCAGAGGCTGCTCTTGAACAGGCAGGCAAAGAGTTGCAAAAGGCAAAGGATGGCCTCGCGAAACGTTCCGAGGATGAAAAACGGCGTGACCTTACCAGGAAGCTGTCCCGCAAAACGGAAGAGGCTGCGGATGAGGCTGGCCGCCTTGAACGGAAGCTCCGACCTAAGGACGAGCAGGAACCCGGACGTCTCCAGGAAATATCCAGGTCCCTCGAGCAGGCTGCCCGGAAGATGAGGGAATCGGCCCAGGGGCGGAGGGAGCTGAGCCGTAAGAAGCAGGAAGAAGCCCTTGAGCAGCTCAAGAAGGCTGAAGAGGCTGTTGAAAAGGAGAAGAAAGAAGAGCTGGCCAGGCTCGAGCGCCGCAAACGGTTTGAAAAGGCGGCCCGGGAGCAGGAAGAGCTTTCGCGGCAGACCTCCCAGGCTGCAAAACAGAGCAAGTCATCCGGGCAGCAGCAGCGCTCTCAACAATTGGAAGAAGCGTCCAGCGACATGAAGAAGGCTTCTGAAAACCTGGAGAAAGACAATCCGGAAGAAGCTGAGAAGAACCAGGAGGATGCCCTGGCGAAGCTGGAGCAGCAGGAGGAAGAGCTTCGCAGGGAGGAGGAAAGCCTAGAAGAGTTAAAACGTGAGCAGGAGCTTGTTTCGATGATCAACGAGTTGACCGAGACAAGGGATGCCCAGCTGGAAATCAATGTCGGGACGTCCAGGGCGCAGGAAGGCCGGCCCAGCGGGCGATTGAGTCGCCGCAGAAGGGCCTCCCTGCAGCGCCTGCTTGAACCACTCGCCCAGGGCGAGGGGGAGCTGGCGCAGAAGGTGACCTCGTTGATCGGGCGCCTTGAGGAAGAATCCTCAAAGGTTTTCAGTTTTATGCTGAACAATGTCAGCGCAGATATGCAGCAGGTCCGGGATCTTCTCCTGGAGCTCGAGACGGATTCCTTTACCCAGTTTCTCCAGAAGGAAATAGTTGTCGATATAGAGCGGATGATGGCCTCCCTGCAGGAACAACTCGACCTGATGAAGCGCCAACAGCAGCAACAGCAACAACAGCAGCAACAGCAACAGCAGCAACAGCAGCAGGGAAGGCAGCCCCTGGTGTCGATCCTGGCAGAATTGCTGATGCTCAAGAACCTGCAGCTTGAGATCAACCGGCAGACAGAGCAACTTGAAGATTTCCGCCAGAGTAACGATGGCCAGGGTTCAGAACAGTGGGCGCGAACTCTTGAACGCCTCCATCAACGCCAGGGCAATATCGGGCGTCTTGTCAATGAGCTGGCAGAGGATTTCAAGAAGGCCCAGGAGCAAGCCGGCGGTGCTCCGGGAGCCGAGGAGAAACCTTCGGATGAAAGCCCGGAAGGGGTGGAGCGGGAAGGACCGGAAGCGGGTGAGGATACAGATGAGTAGGCGTTTAGAAGGGGCTGCTGTTCAGGCGGCTCCCTGGTTAACAGGCGCGCTTTAGCAGAGGTAGAATTGGACGCACTGCTGTCGTATGAGCATTTCTGGCTGGTGGTTTCTCTCGCGTTCATCGCGGCAGGACTCTTCGTTTCTATCTGCCGAAAGGCGATGGAACGGTTTTCCCGAAAAGCCCTGCTGGAGAGATCTGTCGACTGGAGCCAGGAGCGCGTCGAACGCTTTGCCCGGTTCAAGGAAGATTACGAGGGCACCCTGGGGAACCTCGATGTCGTCCTTCGGTGCATTATTTCCTGTTGTATGCTGCTGGATGGCTTACCAGGGGATGGTTTTCTGTTGAGTGGGGAAACAACCCTTCTTCTCGGGAGCCTGGTTCTGAAGATTGCCGCGGTGCAGATCCTGGTCCTGGAGCTCCTGGCATCCATCATTGGCAGGCTCTGGCCGGAGGCCTGGCTGGCGCGTTTTTCGCGGCTCATTCGATTCCTGCACTCCTGTTTCGCGCCCCCCCGCTGGCTGCTGGAAGGGATCCTGCGGCCGCTTGCCAGGATTTTCGGGCGCAGCTCGCACAGGGACTCGGCCTCTATCCTGGAGGAGGAGCTGCTCTCCAAGGCGGAAGAGGTGGAGCGCGAGGGCTTGCTCGAGTCCGAGGAGATCGACATGATCGAATCGATCATTTCCTTTGGTGACGTTTCAGTTTCAGAGGTTATGACCCCCCGCACGGAGATGATCTGCCTCGACCTGGAAGACTCTCTCGATTCAAACCTCGAACATGCCATCGAGTCAGGGCTGTCGAGGATTCCCGTCTACAGCGCAAGCAAAGATAACATCGTCGGCATCCTCTATGTGAAGGACCTTTTGAAGAGCCTGTACGGCAAGGAAGATATCAGGCTGGAAGCAATCGTGCGCAGTCCCTACAGGGTAAGTGGATCGAAGAAAATTGATGAACTGCTCCAGGAATTCAAGCAACACCGTCTTCACATAGCCATTGTGCTGGATGAGCACGGCGGCACGGATGGGCTGGTTACGATTGAGGATGTTATCGAGGAGATTGTCGGCGAGATCAGTGATGAGTACGAGCAGCAGGAGGAGCTGGAGCCGATCCAGCGATTGGAGGAGGGACTGGTCAGCGTGGATGCCGCGGTACACATAGATGACCTCAACGAGGAGCTTGACCTGGGGATTCCTGAGAATGACAACTATGACACCATTGGTGGTTTTATCTTTTCGAGTATGGGCAGGATTCCCACCATCGGTGATACGTTTGAATTAAACGGTGTGCATTTTAAGGTAACCAGTGCGGACGAGAGGCGTGTCTACCGGCTGGAATTACATCTTTCCAAAGGAGATGGGCGTGTCGCTGACGGCCCCGGATAAATACGCTTCCCCAACCGCGGAAGAAGCCGGATTCGAGACCGTGTAGCTGAGAGGTTGTACCCAGTGGTGAAACGCAAGACCCTAGCTATCCCCATTCGCTGCGTAGACTACAGCAACACCAGCCAGATTGTATCCCTTTTCAGCCGAGAGGAGGGACTCCTCGAGGGGATTGCAAAGGGTGCTCATCGATCGAAGAACTCATTCCAGGGGCCATTTGATCTCGCCGCTATCTATGACCTTGTCTACCTGAAACCGAGGAATCCCGGCTTGTCGATCCTTGCTGAAGCCGAGGTGGTTGATGGCTGGAGGGGGCTTCGTGCCTGCTGGAAAAGATACATAGCTGCCAGCCAGCTGCTTGAGTTCCTGCGCGGCGTCAGCCTGCCAGCTGACCGTAATCCAGAGCTTTTCGATCTTGCGGTACGAACACTGACGCTCTTCTCAACCGATTCCGTGGAAAACATTCCCTGGTATATGCTTCATTTTGAAATCCGCGCGCTTCATTTGCTGGGATTCATGGGTTCTGTTGATGCCTGTGCAGTCTGTGGTTTACCGTGGCCGGGGGGGAATCGTCCCGCCTATTTCAATCCGCTGGCGGGAGGACTTGTCTGCAGGAAGTGTAACGAGAAATCCGAGACAATCCCGGGTGGATCAATCACCTTGCCGGGTAGCGGGGTCCTGTTGTTGAAGGACCTGTCGGAGCTGCCTGCTCCTCCCGATTCCAATGGCGTGGAGAAAAAGAGTTTCAGACAGGTACATTTGTGCCTGGCACACAGTTTTACAGCGCTGTTGGAACGTCCGCTCAAGATGTTAAGATATCAGGCCAGTTGGCTGTAGCTTTTCCGGCAATCTCTTTTTGCCGGGTTCTCATGGAAGGAAGCAGTAGATGATTTTGACGGGTCGTTTTCTACCAGGCCTGCTTTGCTTATTGTTGGCGCTGGGATGTGCTAGCTCCCAGATTCCGGAGGTCGATGACAGCCCTCGAATTGATAACGGGGCAGGTGAGACCAGGTGGACAGCTGAGAACGGCTGGCTCCTCCCTGCTTCCGATGAATGGGGGGCTACCGCGCGGGTGCGCCTGGAGGCCCTGAAGGCCTTTGAAGCCGGGGCCTATGCAGACGCATTGGCGGCTCTCAGGTTTCTTGAAGAGTCCCCTGCGGCAGCCAAGATGCTGGACCTCCGATTTTACCTCGGCGAATGCTGCTACCAGCTGGGGCGCTACGAAGATGCTCTCGAATACTACAGGAAGGTCTACCAGGCGGATTTCCCTTCGCCGGAGTTTATTGACAAGGCCCGCAGACGGGTCTTTGAAATAGCCCTGGCCTATCTCAAGGAGAGAAAGACCAGGTCCATATTGAAGGTTTTCAAGGTGGCTTCTCCGGATTACGGGATCGACATACTGCTGGACCCGGCCGATGGCCTGGTCACAGAGAACCCCTATATCTCCTTCGCAGATGATGCCTACATGGAGGTGGCTAATTATTACTTTGACCAGGGGCAGTATGCAGAATCGGTCCTGCTCTACGACAGCATCGTGAAGATGCTCGAGAGTGAGTGGAAGGAGCTGGCTGAATACAGGTCTGCGCTGGCGGAGTACCTCCAGGTGCGTGGTGCAGTCTATGATGAGAACAAGCTCCTGCAGGCCCGCCGGCGGTTTAAAAACTATCTTCAGAGTTTCCCTCGCGGCGAATACTGGGAGGCGGCCAGGGCGAAGCTTCGTGAGATCAATGAGCTGGAAGGGGAGAAAAACCTGAAGATCGCCAAGTTCTACCTCAAGGAGAGCGAGCTGCGAGCCTGCGAGATTTATCTGCGGGTCGTGCTTGATAATTTCCCCAACTCCCTGGCCGCGCGCGAGGCCAGGGAAATACGCAGTCGGATCGAAAAGACATCAAGCCAGTGACCAGGCATCAAATAGGCATTTTGTTCCTGTTATGCGTAGCCGCTCACCTCTTGCAGGGTTGTGGTTACCGGCTTGGAGTACAGACGCCTCCGGGTGTCTACCGGATTGCTGTGCCGACTTTTACGAACCAGACCTTTCCATTAAGAAGAGATATAGAGACCGAGCTTACCTCTGCCTTGCGTGAGGAGATCCAGGGGCGAACGGGATTGCGTCTGGTGGCTGATGGGCAATCGGATATGACTGTTTACGGCTGGATCCGGGAATTCAGGGAGAAGGTCCTGGCCGAAGGAGAGCTTGACGAGAAGCTGGAGTCGCTGGTTTCCATCCGGATCGACCTCAGGATCGAGGACTATGCCAACAGGACGGTTCGCGAAGAGAAGGTGGTGGAGACACAGCCCCTTTCAGCTTCCCGTGGGGAGAGTATTGACGCGGCGCGAAAACGCGCCATCGACAACCTGGCTGAGAAGATTCTGCTCAAGGTGGAGCCCTGGTAGGAAGGTCGGCAGGTAGAGGGAAACAGGATGGGACTTGAAGATTCTGGAAGACTGGAAGGCATGACCGGCGCTGCTCTACCAGCTGAATTTGAGCTCGAGCTTGCACGTGGTGGACCGTGGAAGATCGGTCCACGGCCGGCGCTGATGGGCATCCTGAATTGTACCCCCGACTCTTTTTCCGACGGAGGCCGGTATGCAGATGCCGAGGCGGCCGTCAGTGAGGCCCTGCAGATGTTCGAGGATGGGGCGGATATTATCGATGTTGGCGGTGAGTCCACCCGCCCGGGAGCTGAGCCTGTTTCTGCGGAGGAACAGCTGGGCCGGATCCTTCCCGTTATCAGGGGAATCAGGGAGCGCTCCGAGGCGATCCTGTCCATCGACACCAGGGACCCCGGGGTGGGGCGGGCTGCGCTCGAAGCGGGCGCCGACGTGGTCAACGATGTCAGTGCCTGCGAAGATCCCGGCTGGATTCCTGTTCTCAATGAATATCAATGCCCTGTTATCCTTATGCATATGAGAGGTATACCGTCTGATATGCAGGAACGTACCCGCTATCCCGATGGGGTGATGAACGAGATCTGTGCTTTTCTCCAGGGACGGATGGAAGAGCTCGGGGCGGGGGGGATTTCCCGGGGGCGTATCGTTCTTGACCCCGGAATAGGTTTTGCCAAGGAGCCTGGGCACAATATCGAGATCATGGAGGGGCTTCGGCAGCTGTGCGAGCTGGGGCGCCCTGTTCTTTTTGGTGCCTCGCGAAAAATGTTTCTTTCGCGAATGATTGGTGACTCAAGCGATCATGGAAGGGAGCCAGCACAGCGGGATGTGGCGACCGTTGCGGCTAATACGATAGCGGTACTTGCAGGGGCCCTGGTCCTCAGGGTGCACAATGTCCCCTATACTCGTGACCTCCTCGATGTTGTCGAGGCCATGCAGCTCGGGTCGCCCGGGACAGCGGCGGCCGAGGTGCTGGAGCGTTCCGCTCGGGGAGGTGCCTGAGTGCCGAGTTTCTTTGAAGGTTTCTGGAATGCGGTGAGCTGGGTCAGGCTTGAGTACCTGGTAGAGATCCTGGTGATCTACCTGGTCATCTACGCTTTCCTGCGTTTTATGGAGGGCACCAGGGGAGAGGGGATCCTCAAGGGAATCGCCCTGCTGATGCTGACCTTTCCGATCCTGCTTGCGATTGTTGCTGAGCGTTTCGAGCGATTTGACCGCTTGCTCGTGATCATTCGGTTTTTCGGAGCGGCTGCTATTCCCGCGATCGTGATCGTTGTCCAACCCGAGCTGCGTCGTGCTCTTGTCCGTCTCGGCCAGACGAGGTTGTTCGGGCTGTTCCTCAAGCGGGAAACCAAGGGCATTGTTGAAGAGATCGTTCGAGCTGCGTTTCGTATGTCGCGGAGAAAAATCGGCGCCCTGGTTGCCATCGAGAGAGAGGTGGGCCTGCGGAATTACATTGAGCATGGAACCCAGGTAGACGCAGTAGTTACAAGCGGTCTGCTCTCGACGATCTTCTTTCCGGGATCTGACCTCCATGATGGGGCAGTTGTTATTAGAGAGGGGAGGATTGCTGCGGCCGGTTGCCTGTTCCCCCTGAGTGACAGTCCCGGGGCAGGGAATACCGCCGGGACAAGGCATCGTGCAGGTCTTGGACTCAGTGAAGAGACAGATGCGATTGTCATTGTTGTTTCAGAGGAGACTGGAAATGTGTCTTTCGTGAGCAGGGGCGAGATTGAAAAGGTAGATATCGACCGTTTGCGCGAGTTGCTCGTGCGTCATTTTGTTGATCTCGAGGAGCAGGAAGAAATGGTCGAGATAGAAGACATGTCGGATAGTGCAGGCTATAAGGGCGCCTAGTAATGAAGCTTCAGAAATTATTTTTAGCGAACTGGCGCAGCAAGCTGATCGCATTGTTTTTTTCCGTCAGTATCTGGTTCGTGGCTTACCAGTCGGAAGTGGAAAAGACTACCCTGAAGTACTGGGTGCGCTTCAGGCCTCGCGAGGACGATACGATGGCCATTGTTGGTGTCCGTAAGCCGCAGCAAAAGGCGAGCTACCTGGCAGAAGAAGGTGAGCACGAGGTGGAGGTTATCATCGAGGGGCCGCGGGAACAGGTTGAAGAACTGAGGGCAGGGGAGGGACAAAAGTCCGCGGTTGAAATCTTTGTTGAGAAAGAGGACACCGACCACGAGTTCAAACAGGAGAATTTCGGATTCCCCAAGTCCGGAGTGTCGATCACTGGATTTCAGCCGGAGAAATATTTCATCCAGCAGAGTGAAATAGAGGAGAGGGTGATCCCTGGTCTCTCCGGGATTGTTGAGGTGGCCAACCGAAAGCCTGAAGACAAGGTCAACATCAAGGTTGGCGGTCCCGAGGCAGGATTGCAGATCCGCGGTCCGAAATCGATCCTGGATGAAGAAAGGGTTACCGTCAAGGTGACGGTTTCGGTGAATTACCAGGGCCGGGTGGATGGCCTTTTTGATTTGCGCCTGGTCCCGGACAAACCCAAGGTGCGGCAGACGGTCCAGATTCTGAAGAATTTCAACCTGGAGAGAGGGGAGGAAGAGCGCTGGGTATGGTTCACCGAGCCTGTGAAGATCCAGGTCAAAGCGGTCCTTGAAGAGAGCCTGGAGCAATACTCGGTTGAGAGGGCGCGCCTGCTTTTCCAGTTGCCGCTGACGCCCGCAGTCTTCAAGGTCAGCCTGAAGGATGTTCCCCTCGGGACAGAGACGATCCCCGTAGCCCTGAAGGGATCCCGGGTGCAGATCGAGCAGCTCAGGGAGTTGCCTGAGATCACCCTGATCGTCCCGCCTCCTACTGAGCTCGATGCTGAGAAGGGGGGGATCTTTACCTTCCTGGAAGGTGATCTCAAGGTGAAGGGCTTTCATGAGGTGGAGGTTCTTCGCCATGAAAGTCGAAAGGAACGACAGGCAGCTTTCTGGTCCTATGAAATTAGTGTCCCTCTGAAAAAGGGCAGTGAAGAGGAATAGGGATTGTCGAGGAGATAGAAGTGAGCATTTTCGGTACTGATGGTGTCCGTGCCAGGGCAGGTGAGGGGTTGCTGTCAACAGATTCGGTTGAAGCAATCGGCCGGTCCCTGGCCTCGATGCTGCATGACCGTGGGGATTTCCCTCTCGATATCGGTACGGAGAGAGGGACTGCCGTATATATCGGGCGTGATACGAGAGAGTCCGGGCCTCAATTGCTCGGGCAATTGTCCGAGGGCTTTCTTTCAGCAGGCCTGGATGTTTGTGATCTCGGAGTCCTGCCAACTCCCGGGATCGCGGAGCTTGCGCGTTCTTCGGCGGAATGCTGCCTGGCAATTGTCCTGTCCGCTTCCCACAACCCTGCCCAGGACAACGGGATCAAGCTCATCTCTGCGGCTGGGTCCAAGGTTTCTGATCAGCTTGAAGAGGAAGTCTCCAGGAGATTCCATTCCGGTGTGTCAGCCAAGGCTCCTCAACGCGGAGCCTTGAGGGATGTTTCAGAAGGGGCGTTTGAACATTATATCAAGTTCCTTGTCTCCACGTCGGGCGGGGGGCTTGAAGGCCGGAAGGTATTTATAGATGCAGCCAATGGGGCTGCCAGCGCAGTAGCTCCCGAGGTATTCCGCCGTCTCGGTATGGAGGTCAGGTCGATCGGGGACCAGCCGAATGGGAGAAATATCAATGATGGCTGCGGCTCTCTTTACCCCGAGAAACTTTCGCAGGCAGTTCGGGAGTCGGGATTTGATATCGGCTTCTGCTTCGATGGAGATGCGGACAGGCTGATCCCGCTCAGCGCCGGCGGGGCGATCTTTGACGGGGACCTTGTTCTTGCCCTCGGTGGCCGTCAGTACCAGGCTGCCGGGAAGCTCCCGGGCAATGCAGTTGTCGCTACAGTGATGTCCAATATCGGCCTGGAGCGTTCCCTGGGAGAATGTGGCATCCAGCTGATAAGAACCTCGGTGGGGGACAGGAACGTATACAGCCAGATGAGAGAGGGAGGGCATCCGGTTGGCGGTGAGCAGTCAGGGCATATTATCTTTATGGATCATTCCTCTACCGGGGATGGGGTCCTGGCCTCGATTCAGCTGCTGGATTTTCTCCGCGACCGAGACCTCGACCTCGACAGGGCGGCCAGGGTCATGACCAGCTATCCACAGGTCCTGAAGAATGTGAGGGTGTCTGAGCGACTGCCGCTTGAGGAGGTTGGAGCACTGCAGGAAATCGTCGGAAATGTCGAGGCTCAACTCGGCGATGAGGGAAGGGTGCTGCTCAGGTATTCCGGTACTGAGCCGCTGCTGCGAGTGATGCTGGAGGGGCCCCAACAGCAATTGGTGGAACAGCTTTGCGAGAAAATCTGTGGTGTGATCCGGGATGCGATGGGTGAGCAGTGAGCTGTTTCCCACTCCAGTGCAAGGTCTGGGACTTGTCAGTACCGGTTCGGGGGAGCAGGCATCATTGATGGACCTGTGCAACAGCCACCCCTATAATGCAACGCCTTGGGTGGCGGGAGAGTCACCAGCACGTTTTCACGGAGACCGGCGATGTTTAACGGATCCTACGTAGCCCTAGTAACGCCGTTTAAAAATGGCGAGGTCGACCTCGAAAGGCTTGGTGCCTTGGTCGAGTACCACGTCGAGGCGGGGA